>CXWL01112943.1_pt1 | contig 24926 bp, 22 predicted proteins | sample 590931 | NCBI WGS metagenome assembly CXWL01 (sample SAMEA3498368, study PRJEB10139) | groundwater metagenome | biome: water well; material: biofilm material | place: Germany | collected 2015-04-27
CGGGCCGCGCGCATGGATCTTGTCGGTGGAAATGCCGATCTCCGCGCCGAGGCCGTATTCAAACCCGTCGGCGAAGCGCGTGGAGGTATTCACCATCACCGAGCTGGAATCCACCTCGCGCAGGAAGCGCATCGCCCTGGTGTAATTCTCGGTGACGATGCTGTCGGTGTGCTGCGAGCCGTAGGTGTTGATATGTTCGATGGCCTCATCCAGCCCGGCCACCACGCGCACGCTGAGGATGGGCGCAAGATACTCGGTGCGCCAGTCTTCTTCGGTGGCGGTTTTCATTTGTGAAATGATGGCGCGCGCGGCTGCGTCGCCGCGCAACTCCACACCCTTGTCGAGGTAGATTCTGCACAGCGGCGGCAGCACCTTTGCCGCCACGCCTTGCGCGACCAGCAGCGTCTCCATCGCGTTGCACACGCCGTAGCGCTGGGTCTTGGCGTTGTCCGCAATGCGGATGGCCTTTTCCAGGTCTGCCTCATCGTCTATATAGACATGGCAGATACCATCCAGATGCTTGATGACGGGAATGCGCGCCTCTTCCGCAATGCGCGCGATCAGGCTCTTGCCGCCGCGCGGCACGATCACATCCACATATTCCCGCATGGTGATGAGCTCGCCCACGGCGGCGCGGTCGGGTGTGGCGATCACCTGCACCGCCGTTTCCGGCAATCCGGCGGCGCGCAGCCCGGCATGGACGCAGGCGGCGATGGCCTGGTTGGAATGAATCGCCTCCGAGCCTCCGCGCAGGATGGCGGCATTGCCGGATTTCAGGCACAGCCCGGCAGCGTCTGCCGTCACGTTGGGGCGCGACTCGTAAATGATGCCGATCACGCCCAGCGGCACGCGCATCCTGCCGACCTGGATGCCGGAAGGGCGATATTTCAGGTCACTGATTTCGCCGATGGGGTCGGGCAATTGCGCGATCTGGCGCAAACCTTCCGCCATGCTGCGTATGGTTTTTTCGGTGAGGGTGAGACGGTCAACGGAAGCGCTATCCAGGCCGCTGGCGCGCGTAGCGGCGACATCCCTGGCATTCTCCGTGATGAGCCGGGCAGAGCTGTCTGCGATTATCTGGGCGATGGCCTCCAGTGCACGATTCTTGGCATTCGTCCCGGCCTGCGCCATGATGCGCGAAGCGGCACGCGCCTGCTGCCCGGTTTGCTGCATGTATGCCTTGATGTTTTCCATGGTGTTTCCCGTGTTGCGTGTGGCGCGCATTTTATCACTCCGGTGCAGTTCGTAGCTCTGGGTGTCAGGCATGGTGAGCACTTCGGGTCGCAGGAAAAATACCGGCCCTATTTATAGAAAATAGGCGCGGATAATTGTTTGGTTATGGCGCGCCCGAAGAGGTAAATCTGGGCACTGGTTAGAATCTATTTCGCTGCCCGGCTAGTCGTTATAACTGGATTATTTGGGAAGCTTCTTGGAAGCGAAACCCCGCTATACTCACACTTTGAGAGTAGAGTCTCAATCATGTCCGATAAAATAGGTATTAGATAATTCGCCAAATATACCTCGCGCCCACTCCATTCACTTGCTTCTGGTTTGCTCGATAGGGCGAATAATCCCTCGATAACAGCATCGACAGTAAATGCGGTTTTGTCAGACAATTCGGCAATGTTAGAAAGCCCACATCCTTTAATTTGGAGGCTAATGCCAATCACGTGTTCGTCGTTCTCAGGGAATAATAGGGAAATCTGATAAGAAAGGTTCAGCTTACCCTTTCCCGATTTCTCGCGAGGTATGATTACCTCAACAGCTAGTTTTTTGAACCGCGTTGTAGTTAGTGTTGCGTCTGAACTACTTTTAGACGCGGCTTTTCTGGACTTTGTTGCCATGGTGATTCCTTAGTTACGTAGGGCACTTCAATAGTCTCTTGTTTGTGAGTGACGACATGGTTCACAGTGACCTTGTGGTGCATAACTTCAGCTTGATCTGTTTGATTGACTTCTTTTTCTAATGCACGCCCTATAAACTGGTTTAGTGAAACACCATCACGTTGCGCACGTTGAGCAGCGGCTTTATGTATATCAGGATTAACACGAACATTGAAATTGCCACTATACGGCTTATTCGCTGGCTTTCCTGTTTGAGCACAATACGCAACATACCGGTCAACAGCTGCCTCGAAGGAGGTCTTTAGCTCTGGAATAGTGTTTCCCTCATAAGTAACCAGATCATCAATGAATAAGATACGTCCATGCAAACAACCATCCTCGATGCTTGTTTCACACGAACCAGAATAGCCAGCATAGCTAAATTCATTACTCATTACTGATATCTCCAATCTGAATACCAACGGTGCTCAAGGCTTCTTTTGCAGCCTTTACTTGATACTGTTTCAATATTCCATCAGGATGAGTTTTCGACATACTTGTGCGATATCCGTTCGTATGCTCGAAGGTGTAATGCGATCCACCATTACAGCTTTCAACAAAACCAGCACCATGCATTACGGTAAGCAGTTCACTCCACGTAAAATCTTTTGGGGGCGGAGTGGCAAATAGTTTTTTGAGCTGCTTCTCTTTTTTAGACATGAGATTATCAGTGCTTACATTGTTTAGTGCAACTGTTTTTTAGTTGCAAACACCATTGATTAATTCGCATGCCCCCGTCCAAGTACACGGGAGCTAGAAATACAAGCGATGGACGTTACCAATAAAGCCCGATATTAGCAACACACTCAGAGATATACTTCCTTTGAGATGGCTTGCTGTTATTCGGCAGCGGCAGTAGGCGGCGTCATCACCCCCTCCGCCTCTGGCCACAGGCCGGGGAACAGATATTTGAGGCTGAAAAATGGCAAGGCCGGCTCCAGCGCACCCAGTCTTGAAGAAGTTTTAACCAGACTCTGCTCCAGCAGGTTGCCGAGCACCCGTGTCACGCAGCAGCAGGCCGCGCCGGGCACCGGAAACTGGCCATCGAATTGCTTTAATGATCAGGCTGCCAGCGGCATCACCTGCTCGAGTTGCTCCTTGATCGAACTGCGCGCCTCACGCAATTCATATTCATCCTGCAATCCCATCCAGAATTGCACGGAAGTGCCGAAAACTTTTGCCAAGCGCAGCGCAGTATCGGCAGTAATGCCGCGTTTGCCCAGCACGATCTCGTTAATGCGGCGTGGCGGCACACCTATGGCGTTTGCCAACCTGGTTTGACTTATTCCCATCGGAATCAGGAATTCTTCCAGGAGAATTTCGCCCGGGTGAACATTCTGCAATTTATTCATCGCTTGCTCCTTAATGGTAATCAACTATCTCGACTGTATCCGGCCCGCTATTTGTCCACACAAAACAGATACGCCATTGATCGTTGATGCGAATGCTGTACTGCCCCTTTCGTTTGCCCTTCAATGCTTCAAGCCTGTTGGCTGGCGGGATTCGCAAATCATCCAGCGTCTGCGCCTTGTCGAGCATGAACAGCTTGCGCAGGGCAACCTGCTGAATATCGCGAGGCAGCTTGCGCGACACCTCGCCCTGCCAGATTTTTTCAGTCTCTCGTGAGGCAAATCCGATAATCATGCGCCAGCATAACGTATCTCGTTATGCCATTCAACAGAGATATACATTCAGTGGCCGGATTGACCCTTTCAAGCCACAAACTTGAGAACCCGTCGAAACGCAATTTTTTGAAGTGTCCTCAAGTTTGGCAAATCTGCCAAGACGGCCCCTGGCACGCACTACCTGTTAAAATGCGCCCCTTGACTTGAGCACACCTCCGCATGTCCGACATCCTGAAAAAAATCCTTGCCGTCAAAGCGCAGGAAGTAGCCGCTGCAAAAGCAGCCACACCTTTGACACAAATCTGTGCCGAAGCGGAGCGGGCAGCAGCAGCGCGTGATTTTGTTGGCGCAATCCGCAGCAAGATCGCGGCAGGCGATGCTGCCGTGATCGCGGAAATCAAGAAGGCCAGCCCGAGCAAGGGCGTGTTGCGCGCGGATTTCCGCCCCGCCGAAATCGCCGCCAGCTACGCGCAGCACGGCGCGGCGTGTTTGTCGGTGCTGACCGACGAGCAGTTTTTTCAGGGCAGCGCGGAATATTTGCGGCAGGCGCGCGCGGCTTGTTCCATTCCGGTGTTGCGCAAGGATTTCATGGTGGATGCCTACCAGGTCTACCAGGCGCGGGCGATGGGGGCGGATGCCATCCTGCTGATCGCTGCTGCGCTGAGCGTAAAGCAGATGCAGGAATTCGAGGCGCTGGCGCACAGCCTCGGCATGGCCGTGCTGGTGGAGGTGCATGATGGCGCGGAGCTGGATGCCGCCTTGCAGTTGCAGACCCCGCTCATCGGCGTGAACAACCGCAACCTGCGCACCTTTGAAGTAAGCCTGCAAACCACGCTGGACTTGCTGCCGCGTATTCCGGCAGACCGCATCACGGTAACTGAGAGCGGCATCCTGCAGGCGGCAGATGTGCAATTGATGCGCGCACATGACGTGCATGCGTTTCTGGTCGGCGAGGCGTTCATGCGTGCGGCTGATCCGGGGGCAGAGCTGGCGAGGGTGTTTGCGCCGGGGTAGAAGCTTTTGGTGGTTCCCGGTTGATTCCGAATCGGAATGGCGCCTCAATTCAGCACCGGTTCCCCGCCTTTCGGGAACAGCACCCATATCCGCCCCCGCTGCTTCATTTTCCCCGCCTGTTCTGCGGCCTGTGCGCCAAAGCCCCAGAAGAAATCGGCGCGCACCGCGCCCTTGATGGCGCCGCCGGTATCCTGCGCCAGCATCAGGCGATTGAGCGGCGCGTTGTCGTTGGGATAGGTGGTGGCGAGGAATACCGGCGCGCCCAGCGGGATAGTGCGCGCATCCACCGCCAGGCTGTATTCGTTGGTGAGCGGCACGCCCAGCGCACCCAGCGGCGCGGACAGGCCGTCCGGCAGCTCGCGGAAAAACACATAGCTCGGGTTCTGCGCCAGCAGTGCGCCCAGTTTGTCCGGGTGCTGTTCGGCCCATGCCTTGATGCCCTGCATGGATGCCTCTTCGAGCTTGAGTTCGCCCATCTCGACCAGCTTCTTGCCGATGGATACATAGGGATAGCCGTTCTGCTCGGCATAGCCGATTTTCACCAGTTTGCCGTCCGGCAGTTCGATGCGTCCTGATCCCTGGATTTGCAGGAAGAATAATTCGACCGCATTTTCCACCCAGAATAATTCGCGCCCCTTGAACGAGCGTGCTCCCGCATCAATTTCCGCACGGGTGTAATAGGGCACCACGCGCTTGCCTTGCAAACGACCGCGCAAGCGCAGGTCTTTGAGTTGCGGATACGCCTCGCCCAGGTCAATTTGCAACAGGTCATCCGGTGCCGCATACAGCGGGTAGCGGAAGCGCGCGGTCCTGGAGCGGTCGCCGTAGAGCTTGGGTTCGTAATAGCCGGTAATCATCCCCTGATCGCTGCCGTCCGGATTGAATACCTGGTAAGGGGTGAACCATTCTTCATAAAATGCACGCAGTGCAGTGCTGTCTTCAGCGCCCAGTTGTTCGGCGCCCAATTTTTCAGCATTGGCGCACACCTCCTGCCAGTGTGGCTTGGTCTTCAACACCCGGCAGCTTTGCAGGAGCGCCGGCCAGGATGGCGCGAGATTGAGCGCCTGCCAATCCGGCAGCATTTCCCATTTGCTCACCGCGAACAAAGGGGCGGGTGCCACCACCACGGGCGGTGCGATCACTTGCGGCGGCGGTGCGACAGGCGGCGTAACGGGCGGCTTGGGCGGCGCGGCGCAAGCGGCGAGCAACGCGCACAGCCACCAGGTATGCCACTTCCTGTTTGCACTGATCGCATTCATTGTGTCTCCAACTCAATCAAGCGGAATCCGGGGAGCAGTGGGCGGCGTACCAGGAGTGCCCCGGATTCCATTGCATTTCATCCGGGCGGTTTATCCTGATCACACTCATTGCTTCTCCAATTCAATCAGTCGGAACCAGCCGCGCGCCAGCACAGGCTGATCAGACAATACATGCAACCCCGGCGCAGCTTCCAGCACATCTTCGAACACCACATCCAGCCGTGTTGCCATACGCCCAACCAGCGGGCTCAGGCTACGCCGCAGCCATGCCCGTTGCCCGCGCCGCAGAAATTTGTCGAATAGCAGAATGCGCCCGCCCGGCTTGAGCACGCGCGCGGCTTCGGCCAGGCAGCGTTTGGATTCTGGCACGACCGCAACGATAAGGTGCAGTACCACGTAATCAAAACTTTCATCCGCAAAAGGCAGCGCCATGCTGTCGCCCAGCACCCACGCCATGCGCAAGCCGTGTGCCCGGTTCCTTGCGCGCGACAGCATCGCGGCGGTGAGGTCGAGCGCGGTGTAATCATGGATCGGCGGCAAAAAGGGAAAATCCAGCCCGGTGCCCGCCCCGCTGACCAATACGCGCGCCGCGCCTTGTTGCGGCAATCGGGACAGGCTGCGCCGCCTGATTACGGCAGCAATGCCGTGATTGATAACAGCATCATAGAGCGGCGCGATGAAGCGGTAGCTGGTTTTTAGCGACATGCGTTTAGTCTAATGGGTTATTGAACTGGAATTGGCCTGAGTGGCGCCACAGTATTAAACAGGGCGACCGTTTTCTTGCCCGCTTCTTGAGCGCAAGCAATACGAAGCGGATATTTTTCCTGTCGCCGCACCCCAAAATCTGTCGCATATTTTTGCACATATCCCGGTCGTTCAACCACAAAACCGAAATAAGCAGTTTCGGGTAGAATGTGATTTTTGCTTTTCGCAACCTAACTGAAGGACACTCCATGTACCAAATCGCTCCCAGCATTCTTTCCGCCAACTTCGCCAGGCTCGGCGAGGAAGTTGACAACGTGCTCGCCTCCGGCGCGGACATCGTGCACTTCGACGTGATGGACAATCATTACGTGCCCAACCTGACTATCGGCCCGCTGGTGTGCGAAGCGTTGCGCAAGCACGGTGTCACCGCGCCGATTGACGTGCATCTGATGGTCAAGCCGGTGGACCGCATCATTCCGGACTTCGCCAAGGCGGGCGCGACCTATATCACCTTTCACCCCGAGGCGTCCGAACATATAGACCGCACCATCGGCCTGATCAAGGAAAGCGGCTGCAAGGCCGGCCTGGTGTTCAACCCGGCCACTCCGCTGGATGTGCTGGAATACACCTTGCCCAAGCTGGACATGGTGCTGCTGATGTCGGTGAACCCCGGCTTCGGCGGGCAGAAATTCATCCCTCACGTGCTGGACAAGGCGCGCCAGGTACGCAAGATGATCGCCGCTTCCGGTCGCAACATCCAACTGGAAATTGACGGCGGTGTCGGCCCGGCCAATATCCGTGAAGTGGCCGAGGCGGGCGTGGATACTTTCGTCGCCGGTTCCGCCATCTTCAGCGCAGGCAAAGACAGCGATCCGCACCGTTACGACACTGTCGTTGCCGCCTTGCGCGCAGAGCTGGCAAAAGTAAGCAGGTAGTGCCGCAAGCGCGTTTCCCGTTAAGCGTTTCAGCCATCCTGATTGACCTGGATGGCACGCTGCTGCATACCGCGCCGGAACTGGCGGAAGCGGCCAACCGCATGTTGCGCGACATGGGGCGCCCTGCCGTGCCGCTAACCCTGCTGACGAGCTATATCGGCAACGGCGTGAGCTGGCTGGTGAAGCGCGCGTTGACCGGCGACATGCATGCTGAACCGGATGCCGCATTGTATGAACAGGCGCTGCCGGTCTTCGAGAGGCATTACAACGCGCTGCTGTTGCAAAGCAAATTGTTCGATGGCGTGCTTGACGGGCTGGACGCCATGCGTGCCGCAGGTTTCCGGCTGGGTTGCATCACCAACAAGGTGGCGCGTTATACCGGGCCGTTGCTCAAGGGGCTGGGGCTGGCGAATTATTTCGAGATCATTCTTTCCGGCGACAGTTTGCCGGAAAAAAAGCCGCATCCCATGCCGCTGCTGCACGCGGCAAAATTTTTCGGCGTGCCGGCGGAGCAGGTGCTGCTGATCGGCGATTCGCTTAACGACGTGGTCGCCGCGCGCGCCGCAGGTAGCCCGGTGTTCTGCGTACCTTATGGTTATAATCACGGCGAACCGGTGGATGGGCTGGATCTGGATGCGGTGATCGCCACACTGCCGGAAGCGCTGAGGCTGATTAAACGAACCTGATTTAACGATGACACATAGCAATCTCAACCTCCGGAGAAAACCCGCAAGCTGGCGATGGTGAAAACCGTCCTGCCCAGCCATTGCTGGCGCGCGCATCGCCGCCGTTTTTTCCCGCAAGCTTTGAGGAGTTGTCATGCTGTCACCGATCACCGAGCAAGAGTTCAACCAACTGGCCGCCCTAGGCTATAACCGCATTCCGCTGGTTGTCGAAACTTTCGCCGACCTCGACACGCCGCTGTCGCTGTATCTCAAGCTCGCCAATAAACCCTATTCCTATCTGCTGGAATCGGTGCAGGGCGGCGAGCGCTTCGGGCGCTATTCTTTCATCGGCCTTCCCGCCGACACGCGCATCTCGGTGCGCGGCAAGCAAATCACCGTTGCTCATTCCGGTGGTGAAATTACGCACGAGGCGGATAACCCGCTGGACTTCATCAAGGATTACCAGTCGTGCTTCAAGGTCGCGCCACTGTCCGGCCTGCCGCGTTTCACCGGCGGGCTGGCGGGTTATTTCAGCTACGATACGGTGCGTTATATCGAGTCGCGCCTGGCCGCAACACAAAAACCGGACGTGCTGGGCACACCGGATATTTTGCTGACGCTGACCGAGCAACTGGCGGTGGTGGATAACCTGTCCGGCAAGCTCATCTTCATTGTGTATGCCAATCCGGATCAGGTCGGCGCCTATGCGCTGGCGCGTCAGCGGCTTGATGAACTGACGCGGCTGCTGCGGATGCCGGTGGAAATTCCGCACGCCCCTGCGATGCACGGTGGCGAGGCGAAATCCGGGTTTGGCGAAACGGCTTTCATCGGGGCAGTGGAAAAAGCCAAGCGTTATATCGTCAACGGCGACATCATGCAGGTGGTATTGTCGCAACGCATATCGCAGCCATTTCCGGCAGCGCCGCTATCGCTGTATCGTGCGTTGCGCAGCCTGAACCCTTCGCCCTACATGTTTTATTACGACATGGGAGATCATCACGTAGTCGGTGCATCCCCCGAGATATTGGTGCGGCTGGAAGGCGACAGCGTCACCGTGCGCCCCATTGCCGGCACCCGCCCGCGCGGCCAGACACCCCGGCAGGATGCCGCGCTGGAGCAGGAATTGCTGGCCGACCCGAAAGAGCTGGCAGAGCACTTGATGCTGATTGATCTCGGCCGCAACGATGTGGGCCGCGTGGCGCAACACGGCTCGGTGAATCTCACCGAAAAAATGGTGGTCGAACGCTATTCGCATGTGATGCACATCGTTTCCAATGTCGAGGGCGTACTCAAGCCGGGGCTGGATGCCATTGATGTGCTCAAGGCCACCTTCCCGGCGGGCACGGTGAGCGGCGCACCCAAGGTGCGCGCGATGGAAATCATTGATGAGCTGGAGCCTTCCAAGCGCGGTATTTACGCGGGTGCGGTGGGCTATCTCGGCTACAACGGCGACATGGATCTGGCCATCGCGTTGCGCACCGCAGTAATCAAGGATACGACGCTGTATGTGCAGGCGGGGGCAGGTATCGTTGCGGATTCGGTGCCGGCCAGCGAATGGGTGGAAACTCAGAACAAGGCGCGCGCCGTGCTGCGCGCTGCGGAAATGGTGCTGGCGGGCTTGGACAACGTCGGCCAGCCGGAAAGGGCTGGTTAGTTACACTTATCACCTTCCGCTGACCAGCTTTCAACAATATCGGATGCGGAAACATTGAACAGGGTTTTGCAAGGTTGGCTGGAATCCCCGCGTTTTTTATTCGCGGGGGCCTTAAGGTATTCAAATATCCTGCCGCCCGATCCTGACATGTAAACATTGGAAGGCTCCCCGTTTGCGACTATCAGTTCGTCAACGGTATGCCCCACCCACTTGTCCGCGCTACTCACGGAATACTTTGTTTTTGATGGCGCCATAACGTTGCAGGCGCAAAGCATTGTGATGAGCCATACCGCAACGGAGAATTTCATTTCTTTGGGCATGGTTTCAATTTATGAAATTCGGGTCAGAAATCCCTGAACAAGCCACGCATACCCGCGCGATAATTTTGCGGGATGGGGTGAAACAATGTCCCCCGCCTGTGCCGTTGACCCAGTATCTTGAACCTGGGTTCAAGAGGGCCGGTTCCCGGTTACATCAGGTACATCCGCAAGGGATGCGCACAACAGTAACACTTAAGGGGCGCGACCTAAGCAAAGCTTATCGGTTCAAAGAATGATGAGTCTCACGAACACCGCAGGGGACAAACCTAAAACAACTCATCCTGTTCCGCGAGCGTCGCGTCGATGGTTGCCTGCATGGAACCCATTCTACGCTTAAACTCCCCCATGTCAAAACCTGTGCCGAGGCGCGTGGTCAGCAGCTCGTGGGTGATATTCAAGGCAGCCATGATGGCGATGCGCTCTACCGTGGCAACCTTGCCGGTATCGCGCACCTCGCGCATTTTTTTATCGAGGTAGGAAACCGTTTCGAGCAGTTCGGNNGCGCTTGCGCGCACTATCCATTTTGTCGTTGGACTGGCGGCTCTGGCTCAGGGCAGATGCCAACTCCTGGCGCAGTTGGTGGTTTTCCACGCGCAGGCGCTGGCTTAATTGCACCAGTTGCACCAACTTGTTTTCCAATGCGTCCAATTCTGTTTTCATGGGTGAACTATAGTTTAAAAAAACCTGATGAGTCAAACGGTAACGTGAATATTTGAAGGTTGTTTGTAGGGCGGTTCCGTATTTTCCCGCGTCTGCTATAATCCGCGCCGCTTTGAGGTGCCGGATGGTTTGCGCCATCCGGTTAAACGGGAAACAGGTGAAATACCTGCGCTGCCCCCGCAACGGTAAGCAAGTGTGGACGCATCAACATGCCACTGTGAGCAATCATGGGAAGGCGATGCGTTTTGTCTTGCGAGCCCGTATATCGGCCTTGAGCGCGGAATCCCACAAGGATTCCACAGGTCGGGAAATGCTGCGGGCGGCGCATGGACGGCAGAATGGCCAGCCATGCCGGTTTGCCACACTTCCTTCCTGTTTTGTCTGCTGCATTTCCTGTGATTGAACATTCCAACGGGGAACCTTGGAAATTACTCAGGAAAATTTCAATGAAACAGCAGACACTTCTTGCCGCCATTTTATGCGCGGCCACCCCCCTGGCTTATGCAGCAACCAGCAATACATTCGATGAAATTGTGGTGACGGCGACGCGGTTTAAAGATAGTTACGCCGACAAACCGATCAATGTATCAGTGATTTCACGCGATGATATTGCCAAGAGTACCGCACGGACTATTCCAGAATTGCTGTCTGAGCAAACGGGCTTTTCGGTGCGAGATTATTTTGGCAACAACGCTGCATCAACCACGGTTGACCTGCGCGGCTTTGGCGCGGCTGCCGGGCAAAACACGCTCATCCTTGTAGATGGGCGGCGGATTGCCGATCCCGACCTCTCCGGGATCCAATGGTCAGCTATTCCGATCTCTTCGATTGAGCGCATCGAAATCATGCGGGGCAGCGGTGCTGTCCTGTACGGTGACGGCGCAACCGGCGGTGTGGTCAATATCATCACTAAATCTTCTGCGCAAGCAGGCAAGGCGGCGCAAGCCAGCGCGAAGGCAGGCAGCTACGGCATGGCCGAGGTGCAGGCGAATGCCAGTTATTTTTCTGGCAATGCCGGTATTGATGTGGCTGCAAGCCGCTTGAATTCACGCGGCTATCGCGAGAACAATCATAACGAACAAACCAATGCGCAAGCCAATGCGCGCTGGATGCTGGATGCGGGTGGAGTGGCGTTGAAAGTGGATATGGACCACCAGAACATCCGTCTACCCGGTGCGCGCCTGGTGCAGCCCAGTGCCGGCATTGACCTGTTTGCAACCAGCCCGCGAGGCGCCACCACGCCGCTGGATTATGCCAGCCGTGACGGCAATCAAGTTGCGCTTGAATGGCAGCGGCGTTTTTCCGCCACTGATGTCAATGTCGGTGTAGCACGCCGCACCAAAAACCAGAAATCCTACTTTGATCAGGGTGGTTTCCCGATATATCGCGACAGTGACCTTGACGTGACTTCGCTCACGCCACGCGTCAGATTGCCGCATGATTTGGGCGGCGATAGTTCACTGGTGTTGGGGTTGGATGTGCATCGCTGGAGTTATGCTTTCCGTACGTCGAATGCTGTGGCTAACATCGGCCAGCCTATCAACCGGGTATCACTGTCGCAACAAAACAGAGCTTGGTATTTGCAAAACATGACGCAGTTGTCCAGCACAACATCCATGCTGGTTGGGGCGCGCAACGAGCAAATTTCCATGAACGGAAATGATGTGTACGATGCGGCGGCTCCCGGTGCGGCCTGGGGGTCTGGCGCATTGCCCGGTTCATTCGATGCATCGAAGGCGGCTTATGAGCTGGGGGTGCGCCATCAATTCGGTGGCGGCGTGGCGTTAAGCGGAAAGATTGGGCGCGGCTTCCGCTTTGCCAATGTGGATGAGATTTACGAACAGTCCCCGGCTTTCACCAACCAGTTCCAGTTTCTGCGCCCACAATTGTCCGATAACGTGGAAATCGCCGTGGAGCAGCGCGGCAATGAGGCAAGTTGGCGGGCGGCGCTGTTCAATATGAAAGTGCGCGATGAAATCCATCTCGACGCCTTTAGCAGCGGTATCGGTAACACCAACCTGCCGCCATCGCGGCGCAACGGCTTGGAGCTGGATGGCAAGTGGCAGGCACTGCCGCAGCTTGCGTTGAATGCGGCTTATACCTATACCGACGCAAGATTCCTGGAAGGAGTATTGCCCGGTAGTGCGGCCCCATTTCTTAACGTGAATATAGCGGGCAAGCGCGTGCCGCTGGTGCCCAACCATAAGCTGAATCTCGGTGCGTCATGGGCGATGGATGATAAAACATCGCTGAACGCGGCATTAAGCTACGTTGGGTCGCAGTTCATGGACAACGATGAGGCCAACGATTTGGGGGTGAGCATCCCTTTTTATGCGGTTGCCGATGTCAAGCTTGTGCATCAATCCGGCGCTTGGCAGTGGAATGCGTCGGTAAATAATCTGTTCAACCGCAGTTATTTTAATTACGCGGTAAAAAGCCAATTCACCGCAGGCCGCTACAATGCCTACCCATTGCCGGGGCGGACGTTATTCGTCGGGGTAAGCTACCAGAAATAAATAGTACATTTCCACCATGAGCAAGGGGCGGCAGCGATGCCGCCTTTTTGTTTCGCGGAGTATTTTTCTGCTACAGTGCGCGCCATGAATATGACCAGCTCCCGGCTTTACCTGCGCCTGCTCGGTTACGTCAAACCCTATTGGCGCGCATTTGCGGCATCCATTTTCGGCATGATGGTGGCCGCGGCCACCGAACCGCTGCTCCCGGCCTTGCTGAAACCCCTGCTGGATGGCACGTTTGTTTACAAGGACGATACGGTCATCCGGCTGGCTCCCCTGTTCATCCTGGCGATTTTTTTCGTGCGCGGCGTGGCCACCTTCATCGGCACCTACGCCATCGGCTGGGTGGGGAATAAAGTGGTGATGGATTTGCGCGATGAAATGTTCCGCAAGCTGCTGTCCCTGCCGACGCGTTTTTATGATGACCACGCCACCGGCAACCTCATCTCGAAACTGACTTTCGACGTGACGCAGGTAACTGCCGCCGCCACCAGCGTGGTGACAGTTGCCCTCCGCGATTCCATCATCATCATCGGGCTGCTTGGCTGGCTGTTTTACCTGAACTGGAAACTCACGCTGCTCAGCCTGGTGATGCTGCCGGTCATCGCCCTCATCATCCGCACCCTCAACAGCCGCCTGCGCACCGCCAGCCGCGATTCGCAGCGCGCGATGGGCGATATTACGCAAGTGATCGAAGAAAGCATCACCGCGCATAAGGTGGTCAAACTGTTCGGCGGGCAGCAATACGAGGGAGATCGCTTCAGCGGCCAGGCCAACTGGGTGCGCCGCCACACCATGAAGCAGGCCGCGGCGGCAGCCGCCAACGTACCTATAGTGCAGATGGTGGCGGCTGTAGCGCTATCCGTTATTATTTACATTGCCACCGTGCAGTCGAAGAGCGACGAAACCACGGTGGGTGGTTTCCTTTCCTTCATCGTCGCCATGCTGATGCTGACCGCGCCGCTGAAACGGCTGACCAGCATCAGCGAATTCATGCAGCGCGGGCTCGCGGCATCGGAAAGTGTGTTCGAGTTGATAGATACGCCGGGCGAGGTGGACACCGGCAAAATGGCGATAGGCCGTGCCGATGGGCGGATAGGGTTCGAGCACGTGAGCCTGTCCTACCGGGATGATGACCGGTTGGCGCTGCACGACATTTGCCTGGAAATTCCGGCAGGGCAGACAGTTGCGCTGGTCGGCGCATCCGGCAGCGGCAAAAGCACCCTCGCCAATCTCGTGCCACGTTTCTATTTGCCTGGCAGCGGGCGCATCACACTGGACGGGCATGACCTTGCCTGCCTGACGCTGGCCAGTTTGCGCGCCAATATCGCGCTGGTCAGCCAGGAGGTGGTGCTGTTCAACGACACCGTCGCCGCCAATATTGCCTATGGCCAGATGCGCGAAGTGCCCGAGGCGGAAATCGTCGCCGCCGCCCAGGCCGCGCACGCCATGGAATTTATCCGCGACATGCCGCAGGGCTTGCAAACGCTGGTGGGCGAAAAGGGCGTGCGCCTTTCCGGCGGGCAGCGCCAGCGCATCGCCATCGCGCGCGCCATCCTCAAGAATGCGCCCATCCTCATCCTGGACGAAGCCACTTCCGCGCTGGATTCCGAATCGGAGCGCCATGTCCAGGCTGCGCTGGAAACCCTGATGCAAGGGCGCACCACCCTGGTTATCGCGCACCGCCTGTCCACCATCGAAAAGGCCGACCGCATTGTCGTATTGCAAAAAGGCGGGATCGTCGAAACTGGCTCCCATCGCGAACTGCTTGCCAAAGGCGGCGTGTATGCGCAATTGCACCGCATCCAGTTTGAATGGAATGAAACTGCGAGCGAGAATAGCGGTGGTATTGCGGCGCCGCTTTCAGTTGATACACCCCTCGTAATCGGGTAGAATTCGCCCCCAATCAGAGCGGGATGAACGATACGGTTCGTCCCGCTTCTTTATGTCATCTTCCTTGGGAGCATCCGGTGTCGCAAACGAACCCCGCCATTCTTGTATTAGCCGATGGTACGGTGTTTCGCGGCATTGCCATAGGCGCTTCCGGCATGAGTGTGGGCGAGGTGGTGTTCAATACCGCCATGACCGGCTATCAGGAAATCCTCACCGACCCGTCCTATTGCAAGCAGATCGTCACGCTGACTTATCCGCATATCGGCAACGTGGGCGTGAACCCGGAGGACGTGGAATCGCGCCAGGTGTTCGCCAGCGGGTTGGTGATCCGAGATTTGTCGCTGACGGTCAGCAACTTCCGCAGCACGCAATCTCTGCCGGATTATCTCAAGGCCAACAACGTGGTGGCGATCGCCGATATTGATACGCGCAAGCTGACGCGCATTTTGCGTTCCAAGGGCGCGCAGAACGGCTGTATTGCCACCGGTACGGATGAAGCGACGGCGCTGGCGGCGGCGCGCGGTTTTGCCGGATTGGCCGGGATGGACCTGGCGCAGGTGGTGAGCTGCGATGAACAGTATGCATGGACACAGCGCGAATGGGTGCTGGGCCACGGCTACCGCGACATGGCCGATACCAAATTCCATGTGGTGGCCTACGATTTTGGTGTAAAGCGCAATATCCTGCGCAAGCTGGCCGAGCGCGGTTGCAAGGTGACCGTGGTGCCCGCCAGGACCAAGGCGGACGAAGCGCTGGCGCTGAAACCGGATGGGGTGTTCTTATCCAACGGCCCCGGTGATCCGGAGCCATGCGATTACGCGATTGCAGCGACAAGGAAATTTTTGCAGGCAGGTGTGCCGCTGTTCGGCATTTGCCTCGGCCACCAGATTCTCGGCCTGGCCGTGGGCGGCAAGACGGTGAAGATGAAGTTCGGCCATCGCGGCGCGAACCATCCGGTGCAGGATGTGCAGAGCAAGCGAGTAATGATTACCAGCCAGAACCACGGCTTTGCGGTGGACGCAACCACGCTGCCGGCGAATGCGCGCGCCACCCACATCTCGCTGTTCGACGGTACGCTGCAAGGCTTCGAGCTTACCGACAAACCGGCGTTCTGCTTCCAGGGGCATCCCGAAGCCAGCCCGGGGCCGCATGACGTGGATTATTTGTTCGACCGCTTCGTAGGAATGATGGAGAAAAGAAAAACCTAAGCCGCAGAGAACACAGAGGCCACAGAGCTTTTTGCGCTCTTCTCTGTGTTCTCTGTGAACTCTGTGGCTAAAAGATTATGCCTAAAAGAACCGACCTGAAATCCATCCTGATCATCGGCGCCGGCCCTATCGTCATAGGCCAGGCGTGCGAATTCGATTATTCCGGCGCGCAGGCCTGCAAGGCGCTGCGCGAGGAAGGCTACCGCGTCATCCTGGTGAATTCGAATCCGGCCACCATCATGACCGACCCGAACATGGCGGATGCGACCTACATCGAGCCGATCACCTGGCGCATGGTGGAAAAGATCATCGCTGCTGAGAGGCCGGATGCGCTGCTGCCGACTATGGGCGGGCAGACCGCGCTGAACTGCGCGCTGGATTTGGCCAGGCACGGGGTGCTGGAAAAGTACGGCGTGGAGATGATCGGCGCCAGCCGGGATGCAATAGACAAGGCAGAAGACCGCGAGAAATTCAAGCAGGCGATGGATCGCATCGGCCTGGCCTCGGCGCGTTCCACCATCGCGCATAGCATGGAGGAGGCGCTGCAGGTGCAGCAGGCGCTGGGCTTCCCCACGGTCATCCGCCCATCGTTCACCATGGGCGGTTCCGGCGGCGGCATCGCCTACAATCGTGAGGAGTTCGTCGCCATCTGCGAGCGCGGGCTGGAAGCCAGCCCGACCAAGGAACTGCTGATCGAAGAATCGCTGCTCGGCTGGAAAGAATTCGAGATGGAGGTGGTGCGCGACCGCCATGACAACTGCATCATCGTCTGTTCGATCGAGAATCTTGACCCGATGGGCGTGCATACCGGCGACTCGATCACCGTGGCTCCGGCGCAAACGCTGACCGACAAGGAATACCAAATTTTGCGCGACGCGAGTATCGCGGTGCTGCGCGAGATTGGCGTGGACACCGGCGGCTCCAACGTGCAATTTGCCACCAATCCGGTTGACGGGCGCATGGTGGTGATCGAAATGAACCCGCGCGTATCGCGCTCTTCCGCGCTGGCGTCTAAAGCGACCGGTTTCCCGATCGCCAAGGTCGCAGCCAAGCTGGCGGTGGGCTACACGCTGGATGAGTTGAAGAACGACATCACCGGCGGCGCGACCCCCGCTTCGTTTGAGCCGACGATAGATTACGTGGTGACCAAGATTCCGCGTTTCGCCTTCGAAAAATTCCCGCAGGCCAACGACCGCCTGACCACGCAGATGAAATCGGTGGGCGAGGTGATGGCGATCGGGCGCACCTTCCAGGAATCGTTCCAGAAAGCGTTGCGCGGGCTGGAAGTGGGCGTGAACGGCTTGGACGAAAAAACCACCGACCGCGAGAAGATTACCTCCGAGTTGGGCGCGCCGGGGCCGGATCGTATCTGGGCCGTAGGCGATGCCTTTCGCGTGGGCATGACGCAGGAAGAAATATTTTCCCTGAGCAAGATTGACCCGTGGTTTCTGGCGCAGATTGAAGATCTGGTCAAGCGCGAAACCGCACTGGCCGGACGCACCCTGGGCAGCATTGATGCGAACGAAATGCGCCAGCTCAAGCGCAGCGGTTTCTCCGATCCAAGATTGGCGAAGCTGCTGGGCAGCGATGACGCCACCGTTCGCATGCACCGCCATGCGATGGGCATCCGCCCGGTATTCAAGCGCGTGGACACCTGCGCTGCCGAATTCGCCACCAACACGGCCTATATGTATTCGACTTACGAGGAAGAATGCGAGGCGCAACCCACCGCCAGGAAAAAAATCATGGTGCTGGGCGGCGGGCCGAACCGCATCGGGCAAGGCATCGAGTTCGATTATTGCTGCGTCCATGCCGCGCTGGCGATGCGCGAAGACGGTTACGAAACCATCATGGTCAACTGCAATCCGGAGACCGTGTCTACCGACTACGACACGTCCGACCGCCTGTATTTCGAGCCGCTCACGCTGGAGGATGTATTGGAGGCGGTGGCGGTGGAAAAGCCCATCGGCGTAATCGTGCAGTATGGCGGGCAGACGCCGCTGAAGTTGGCGCGCGGCCTGGAACAGAACGGCGTGACTATCATCGGCACCACGCCGGACATGATAGATTGCGCGGAAGACCGCGCGCGTTTCCAGCAGATGCTGCACCAGTTGAACCTGAAGCAGCCGCCCAACCGCACGGTGAGCAACGTGCAGCAGGCCATCGCCGGCGCTGTCGAGATCGGCTATCCGCTGGTGGTGCGCCCCTCCAATGTGCTGGGCGGGCGGGCGATGGAGATCATCCACGCGCAAGCCGATCTGGAGCGCTACATGCGCGATGCCGAAGAGATGTCCAAAACCTATCCGGAACGGATGCCCATCCTGCTCGACCGTTTTCTCAACGACGCGATTGAAGTGGATGTGGATGCGGTTTCGGACGGAAAAGAAGTCCTGATCGGCGGCATCATGGAGCACATAGAAGAGGCTGGTGTGCATTCCGGCGATTCCGCCTGCTCGCTGCCGCCGTATTCGTTATCCGCCAAGTTGCAGGACGAGTTGCGCCGCCAGACCATCGCCATGGCCAAGGCGCTGAATGTGGTCGGCCTGATGAATGTGCAGTTCGCCATCCAGGGCGAAACCGTGTATGTGCTGGAAGTGAACCCGCGCGCCTCGCGCACCGTGCCTTTCGTATCCAAGGCCACCGGCGTGCCGCTGGCAAAAATCGCGGCGCGCTGCATGGTGGGCACGACGCTGGCGCAGCAGGGTGTGACGAAGGAAGTTATCCCGCCTTATTATTCCGTCAAGGAAGCGGTGTTCCCGTTTATCAAATTCCCCGGTGTGGACACCATACTCGGGCCGGAAATGAAATCCACCGGCGAGGTGATGGGAGTCGGCGAAAATTTTGCCGAAGCCTTCGTCAAGTCGCAACTGGCGGCGGGCGTCAAGCTGCCGTCCTCGGGAAAAGTGTTTATCAGCGTGCGCGAGGCAGACAAGCCGGGAGCGGCGGAAGTTGCCCGGGCGTTGCATGCGCTGGGTTTCACCATCCTGGCCACGCGCGGCACGGGGTCGGTGATGAGTGCGGCGGGCGTGGCGGTCACGGTGGTGAACAAGGTGACCGAGGGTCGCCCGCACATCGTGGACATGATCAAGAACGGCGATGTAAAACTGATCATAAACACCGTGGACAGCACGCGCAGCGCGATGCAGGACTCCTATTCCATCCGCCATGCCGCCTTGCAGGGGCGGGTTACTTACTACACCACGCTGGCCGGCGCGCGCGCTGCCTGCCTGGGCATGCAGCTTCTGGTGGAAATGCAGGTATATGACGTGCAGGCGCAGCACAGGCGCCTGGCAGGGCGTTGAAAAGCAACCGCGCTACTTGAGGGAATTTTTGTGTGAGTAAAATACCGTTGACCGTAGTTGGCGCCGAGTTGTTGCGCAGCGAACTGCACCACCTGAAAACCGTGGAGCGGCCCTCGGTGATCGCCGCAATTTCCGAGGCGCGCGCGCAGGGCGATCTGTCCGAGAATGCCGAATACGATGCGGCCAAGGAGCGCCAGGCTTTTGTCGAGGGACGCATCGTGGAACTGGAAAGCAAGCTGGGCAGCGCGCAGGTTGTTGACCCGAAAACCATCAATGCAGACGGTCGTTGCGTGTTCGGCTCAACCGTGGTGCTGGAGGACGTCGGAAATGGCGATGTGGTGACTTACCAGATTGTCGGCGATGACGAGGCGAACATCAGGCAGCGCAAGATTTCCATCAGCTCACCCATCGCGCGCGCGCTCATCGGCAAGTACAGCGGCGACATCGCCGAAGTGCTGGCGCCGGGCGGGGTGCGCGAGTATGAAGTGGTGGATGTGCAATATATTTGAGACGAACAGTTAGTCCTACTGTGTCACAAAGTGCTGAAGGGCGCATTGCGGCGTTAAAATCGGGCTCGGAATGCTCATTTACCAGCATGTAAACTGCGCTTCCTCGCCCGATTTTGCCTTGCACTGCATCCCTTGATCGCTTTGTGACACAGTAGGATTAGCCACGGATGAACACGGATAAAGGCAAATTGAACATTCTGCGCAGGAACAACGGATGTGGTTTCAGTGTGGTTTATCCGTGAATATCCGTGAATATCCGTGTTCATCAGTGGCTGAATTGATTTGGAGGCTAACGGCTGCCCAGTTGCTTCTTGCTGAGCGGTTTGCCTTTGCGTTTCGCCGGTTTTTTCTCCGGCGCATCTTCTTGCGGCAGGTACACCACCAGGATTTTGCCGATGTGCTGCACGGGCGCGGCGTTTAATTGTGCGCAAATCTCTTCCAGCATGGCGTCGCGCGCTTCCCGGTCGCCGTTCATCACACGGATCTTGATCAGTTCGTGGCTTTTCAGGCTGTGGCCAATTTCTTCCAGCACGGACGGAGTCAACCCGGCATTGCCGATTATGACAATGGGGTTGAGCGGATGCGCGCGCGCCTTGAGGTTTTGGCGCTGCAATACGGTAAGCGTTAACATGTTGAACCTTTCGAGTGATGTCCGGATTTTAACTCAAGAAACGGCTTAACCGTGGCCGTAATGATTTATTGATGAAACGCTCCAAAACCAGCAAACAGTGGATGCATGAGCATGTCAACGATCCTTATGTGCAGCGTGCGCAGAAGGACGGTTACCGTTCTCGGGCGGCCTACAAGCTGCTGGAAATTGACGAGCGCGACCATCTGCTCAAGCCCGGCATGGTGGTGGTTGACCTCGGTGCGGTGCCGGGCGGCTGGTCGCAGGTGGCCGTTGCGAAGGATTGCAAGGTAATTGCGCTCGACCTGTTGCCGTTGCATCCGATACACGGTGTGGAGTTTATTCAGGGCGATTTCCGCGAGGATAGCGTGCTGGCGCAACTGGAGGAACGGCTGGGCGGAAGACAGGTAGGGCTTGTAATTTCCGATATGTCGCCCAATATCAGCGGCATCGGCATGGCCGATCAGGCGCGCGCCATGCACCTGGCAGAGTTGGCGCTGGATTTTTCCGCGCGGCATTTGCAACCCGGCGGAGCGTTCCTGGTCAAACTGTTTCAAGGAGCGGGTTTCGAGGGCTATGTCAAGCTGATGCGCAGCCGCTTTTCGCGCGTGGTGACACGCAAGCCGAAGGCCTCGCGCGACCGCAGCAGCGAGTTGTATCTTTTGGGGCTGGAAAAGCTTGAGTAATCAAGCTGAAAAGTGTCTAATGCGCATATTTGGCGCTCTTGGTATATGCCTTTTTTAAGGAGTGGTTTTGAATAATTTATTCAAAAGTATCGGAATTTGGCTGGTTGTCGCTCTTGTGCTGATGACCGTATTCAACCAGTTTAATACGCGCCAGCAACAGACTGTGCAGGCGCAGATGGATTACTCGCAGTTCCTGGAGGAGGTCAGGCAGGGTCATGTTACCAAGGTGACCATCGAAGGCCGCACGCTGAAGGCCGTCACTGTTGACGGCAAGCGCATCACCAGTTATGCGCCGCAGGATTTGTGGCTGGTGTCCGACCTGATCAAGAATGGTGTCAAGATCGAGGCACGCCCGGAAGAAGAACAGTCTTTCCTGATGAACATTTTTGTGTCCTGGTTCCCCATGCTGCTGCTGATTGGCGTGTGGATTTTCTTTATGCGCCAGATGCAGGGCGGAAAGGGCGGCGGGGCATTCTCGTTCGGCAAGAGCAAGGCGCGCCTGCTGGATGACGCGAAAGAGCGGTTAACCTTTGCCGATGTGGCCGGTTGTGATGAGGCCAAGGAGGACGTATCCGAACTGGTTGATTTTCTGCGCGACCCGACCAAATTCCAGAATCTGGGCGGGCGCATCCCGCGCGGCGTACTGATGGTGGGCAGCCCCGGCACCGGCAAGACCTTGCTGGCAAAAGCGATTGCCGGCGAAGCCAAGGTGCCATTTTTCTCGATCTCCGGCTCCGATTTTGTGGAGATGTTCGTCGGCGTGGGCGCGGCGCGTGTGCGCGACATGTTTGAGCAGGCCAAGAAGCATTCGCCATGCATCGTGTTCATTGACGAAATTGATGCGGTCGGTCGCCAGCGCGGGGCCGGCATGGGCGGCGGCAACGACGAGCGCGAACAGACGCTGAACGCGCTGCTGGTGGAAATGGATGGCTTCGAAGGCGCCAGCGGCGTGATCGTGATTGCCGCGACCAACCGCCCGGATGTGCTTGACCCGGCGTTGCTGCGCCCGGGGCGGTTTGACCGCCAAGTGGTGGTGCCGTTGCCGGACATTCGCGGTCGTGAGCAGATACTGATGGTGCATATGCGCAAGGTGCCGGTTGCTTCCGACGTGAAGGCCGAGATTCTGGCTCGCGGCACTCCCGGCATGTCCGGCGCCGATCTGGCCAACCTGGTGAACGAGGCGGCGCTGTTCGCCGCGCGGCGCAGCAAGCGTTTTGTCGAGATGAATGATTTCGAGGCGGCCAAGGACAAGATCATGATGGGCACGGAACGGCGTTCCATGATTATGCCGGAGGAAGAGCGCCGCAACACCGCCTACCACGAATCCGGCCATGCGGTAGTGGCCAAGCTGCTGCCCAAAACCGATCCGGTACACAAGGTTACCATCATCCCGCGCGGGCGTGCGTTGGGGCTGACCATGCAACTGCCCTCGGAAGACCGCTACAGCATGGACAAGAACCGCATTCTCGATACGATTTCGGTGCTGTTCGGCGGGCGCATTGCGGAGGAGATTTTCATGCACCAGATGACGACGGGCGCCTCCAACGATTTCGAGCGCGCCACCGATATGGCCCGGCGCATGGTGACGCAATGGGGTATGAGCGATGCGCTGGGGCCGATGGTCTATGGCGAGAACGAGGGCGAGGTGTTCCTCGGGCGCTCCGTGACCACGCACAAAAATGTTTCAGAGGCCACCATGCAGCAGGTGGATGTGGAAATTCGCCGCATCATTGACCAGCAGTACGCCTTGGCGCGGGGATTGATCGAAGCCAATAGCGATAAGGTGGAAGCGATGGCACACGCACTGCTGGAACTTGAAACATTGGATGCGGAGCAACTCGACGATATCATGGCCGGCAAACCGCCGCGCCCGCCCAAACCCGTGCAGCCCAGCCAGAGCACCCAGCCGCCCCAGGATGCTGCGCCCACGGCGCCGGTCACAACCCCCACGCAACCAGCGCAGGGAACGTAATGCCGTGAAATGTGAGACGTGAAAAATAACTATAGAAAGATTTGCCACGTTTCACATTTCACGTTTCACCCCTCACTTGAATGATTCTCCACTGCGGTCAATTTCAACTCGATTTGTCGGGTCCCATCGTGATGGGCATCGTCAATGTCACGCCGGATTCGTTTTCGGATGGTGGGCGTTACCTGTTGCGTGATGCCGCGCTGGCGCATGCGTATCAATTGGTAGAGGAGGGCGCGGGCATCCTGGATGTCGGCGGGGAATCCAGCCGCCCCGGCGCGTTGCCGGTCAGTGTGCAGGAAGAGCTGGATCGCGTCATGCCGGTGATTGAGTGCTTGCGCGGCGTCCCCGCTCCCGTCGCGGTGGATACCCGCAAACCCGAGGTGATGCGCGCGGCGCTGGCGGCGGGAGCGGGCATGGTCAATGACATCAATGCGCTGCAACAACCGGAAGCGCTGGCTGCCGTGGCTGCAAGCGGTGCGGCGGTATGCCTTATGCACATGAAAGGTAGCCCGCAATCCATGCAGGAACAGCCGCAGTATCAGGATGTGGTGGCGGAGGTGTTGCAGTTCTTGCGTGATCGCATGACAGCCGTGCAGGCGGCAGGCATCGCGCGCGAGCGTATCGTGGCCGATCCGGGTTTTGGCTTCGGCAAGACGCTGGAGCATAACCTTGTCTTGCTGCGCAATCTTGGCGCATTCAGTTCGCTGAATGTTCCAGTGCTGGCCGGGCTGTCGCGCAAGGCAATGCTGGGCGCCATTACCGGGCAGGATGTTGAGCGCCGCGTACATGCCAGCGTGGCGGCGGGGTTGCTGTCGGCGCAGCGCGGCGCGAAAATATTGCGGGTGCATGACGTGCGTGCCATGGTGGATGCCTTGAAGGTTTGGAATGCGGTGAACGGAGCGGGCATATGAATGGGGTACGGCATGAGCAGAAATGAGCATGGTTGTTGCCGCCGTGCCAATTCAGCCCGTGTGAATAATTCCAGTTTCAAATTGAAACGCCAATACGCTAACCCGTTCGCGGTGAGCCTGTCGAACCACAAGTACACGCCGTGATCCTGGTTGATAGCTCGATCTGGATAGATTTGCTGCGTGACATTCAAACTGCGTATTCCACAGAAACTGGACACTCAGCCCACGGCAAGCTGGACAGTCGGAGCGTAGCGGCGCGGGGGTTGTTTTTTACCCCTGATTTGCGGGTTCACTTGGCGTAAAATCTCCTCCTTGAGTTGGTTTCATTTCAGATCTCCTTCGTTTGATGTTGGGACTTCAAATTTAGGACTGTTTTGCTGCCGACTCAAGTTATTCAGGGCACCTCTAAAAATTCATTTTTCCAATCCTGATTTCATCTGCGAGATGAGTTTTTCAGTGGCAGATAAATTTACGGCGAGAAAGCCACGAAACGCTCCTGTTTTTCGGGGATTTCCCCTGGTTGTTGTTGCTGACCGAAAATTGACCCATTTGGAAGTGTTCTGCTGATCGAAAATTGACCC
>CXWL01003742.1_pt1 | contig 24914 bp, 18 predicted proteins | sample 590931 | NCBI WGS metagenome assembly CXWL01 (sample SAMEA3498368, study PRJEB10139) | groundwater metagenome | biome: water well; material: biofilm material | place: Germany | collected 2015-04-27
GGCCCGAGCCTTGATTGGTGCTCCCGAGCCACTTTGGAACTTTTTCACCAGCGCCGCAATATCCCCCACATCCGGCTGCGTGCTCGTCGACGGCGGATTGTACGGCGTCTCCACATCCCCCCAACGCGTGGTACCAATCGACAGCGGCGCAGACACGGCTGTGCAACTTGCTTCCACGCCTGCACAACTCGCGGCCACATTTTCCACTTCGTAAATCGAACTCGGCACGATCGCGCTCCCCGTCACATGCAACAACCCCACCGTGCTCCAATCCTGGTAATGCGGCGCGCATTGCAGCGTCGAGGCCCGAAACGGAGTCCCCGTAGAAGTCGATTCCACGTACTGCGCCGGCGGCCCCACCCAGCGCACCTGCCCCTCAAAACTCGTAAACGGCACCGACGCCCCGCCCGTATACGGCGGCACAACATGGTGCAGCGATACCAGCTTCACCCGTAGCGCCGTCTGGCCCGCTCCGCCCGGCACCGAGAAGGAGGTGAAACGCGTCTTGTTGATCCCGCTCGGATCAGGAAGAAGATCAGTTGGGCCCGGTTGCGCGCATGAGAATACGTACGCCGAGCCGGAGTCAGCGCCCGCGTCGTCATCTTGGTTCGCTCCGACCGCGGCCGCGTCGCCGCTCACGGAGACGGAAACCCCGAACCGGTCATCGACCGCCGCGTCCGAAGCGGTCAGTTTCTGCTGCTCGGTCCACACCCCGCCGGAGCGAGCAAATACGTAGGCTGAACCGGTGAAACACCCCGGGCACGCGTCATCGTCGGGGGATGCCCCGACCACGACCGTGTTTCCGCTCACGGAGACCGAAATCCCGAACACTTCAAGCGCTGCTGCGTCCGAGGCGGTCAGCTTTTGTTGTTGGGTCCACACCTCCCCAGAACGAGCAAAGACATACGCCGAGCCGGAGTAGGGGCCCGCGTCGTCATCGCCGCTCGCCCCAACCACGGCCGTGTCTCCGCTCACGGAGACGGAATACCCGAACCCGTCATCCGCGGCCGCGTCCGAGGCGGTCAGCTTCTGCTGCTGGGTCCACAACCCGCCGGTGCGAACGAAGACATACGCCGAGCCGGAGTTGGATCCGGCGTCGTCGTTGCCGTTCGCCCCAACCACGGCCGTGTTCCCGCTCACGTAGACGGAAACCCCGAACAGGTCATTCGCCGCCGCGTCCGACGCCGTCAGCTTCTGCTGCTGGGTCCACACCGCTCCGGTGCGGACGTAAGCGTACGCCGAGCCGGCACCATCGCCTCCCGCGTGATTGTCGAGTAACGCCCCGACTACGGCCGTGTCTCCGCTCACGGAGACGGAAATCCCGAACCGGTCATCCGCCGCCGCATCCGACGCCGTCAGCTTCTGCTGCTGGGTCCACACCCCCCCGGAGCGGACGAAGGCGTACGCCGAGCCCGAGGCGAATCCCGCGTCACCGTCGTACTCCGCTCCGACCACGGCCGTGTCTCCGCTCACCGATACGGAAACCCCGAACAGGTCATTCGCTGCCGCATCCAATGCGGTCAGCTTCTGCTGCTGGGTCCAAAGTCCCCCGGAGCGGAAGTAGACATACGCCGAGCCGGAGTCGGTACCGACGTGGTCGTCGAGCAACGCCCCCACCACGGCTGTGTCTCCGCTCACCGATACGGCTCTCCCGAACGTGTCATACGCCGACGCGTCCGACGCGGTCAGCTTCTGCGCCTCAACGCACGGCCCGCACCCGGGCCCGTCGAATCCCAGGTCGCAGTCACACCCCCCCATTGCGTTGCACGTGCCATGGCCTGAGCAAGTGGTGGCGGCCTGGCAAAACGTACACGTCGGATAGTTGTAGTAGCTGGGTCCGCACGAATCGCAGGCCGCGCCGGCGAAGCCCGTGTTGCAGTCACAGCCGCCCAGTGCGTTGCATGTGCCGTGGCTCGAACACGTGGCGGCCGCCAGACAGGGCGTGCAAGTCGGGTAGTTGTAATAGTCCGGGGCGCACTGATCGCAGCCCGCCCCGGCGTAGCCGGTGTCACACACGCAACCGTTGTCGCACGTTCCATGGTTGCTGCAATCGGGGGTAGGACAAAATGCGGCGCACTGAAACACGTACGCCGACCCGGAGTTGGCGCCCGCGTCAGTGTCTTGGAACGCCCCGACGACGACTGTGTCCCCGCTCACGGAGACGGACTGTCCGAAAACATCACTCGCGGCCGCGTCCGATGCGGTTAGCTTATGCTGCTGGGTCCACACTCCGCCGGAGCGCACGAAGACATACGCCGAGCCGGGATTGACCCCACCTGCGTTGCCGTCGCCGTACGCCCCGATCACAGCCGTGTCCCCGCTCACCGAGACGGAAAACCCGAACACGTCACCCACCGCCGCGTCCGAGGCGGTCAGCTTTTGCTGCTGTGTCCACACCCCGCCGGAGCGGACGAAGACGTAGGCCGAGCCAGAGCCGTAACCCGCGTCATTATCGAGGTACGCCCCGATCACCGCCGTGTCCCCACTCACCGAGACGGAATGTCCAAAAGCCTCAAGCTCCGCGGCGTCGGGGGCGGTCAGTTTCTGCTGCTGCGTCCACACCCCGCCGGAGCGGACGTAGACGTAGGCCGAGGAGGGGGGGTCGGCTCCGCCACCGCCATCCCAATACCAAGTCCCGACCACGGCCGTGTCCCCGCTCACCGAGACGGAAACACCGAAGTTGTCACCGGTGACCGGGTCCGATGGGGTCAGTTTCTGTTGTTGGGTCCACACTCCCTCGGAGCGGACGAACACGTACGCCGAGCCGGTGTCGGCGCTCGCGCCGTCGTCGAACGGCGCCCCGACCACGGCCGTGTCCCCGCTGACCGAAACGGAAACCCCAAAGTTGTCCGCGGCGGCTGCGTCCGATGCGGTGAGCTTCTGCTCCAGAGTCCACACCCCACCGGAGCGGACATAGACGTACGCCGAGCCGGAGTTGTAACCCGCGTCGTCATCGTTGGGCATCCCGACCACGGCCGTGTCCCCGCTCACCGAGACGGAATACCCGAACACGTCATCCACGGCCCCGTCGGGTGCAGTCAGCTCCTGTTGCTCGGTCCACACCCCCCCGGTGCGAACGTACACGTACGCCGAGCCGGGGGCGGCCCCGCCGGGCGAACTGTTGCCGTAGATTGCCCCGACCACGGCCGTGTCCCCGTTTACGGAGACGGAATACCCGAATTGGTCCGACCTGGCCGCGTCCGATGCGGTCAGCTTCTGCTGCTCGACGCACTGCCCCCATGCCTGCGATGCCCCGACGGCCATGCACACTCCGACCGATGCCCACCTCAGACCGGATGCGAGTTGCTGCGCCCAGTGCGGGTTGGCGGGAGCCGCAATGACTGAGGATGACACATCCAGACTAATTTGCCTGAGTTTCTTTCTCGCTCGAAACATGATGGATTGCTCCTTTGTCAAGTTCCTGAACAAGTTTAGGTATGGTGACACTTTACAGGCGTTTGGGGGGGTCGGTCAAGACATTTCTGAGAATTTAAGCCAGAAATTGCCGCTTCCGAACCCCGAGCGCGAGGAATCGGGCAGGCCGGAGTTTCCGGATCAGGCTTTGCGCTTGCGGCGGCTTGCTGTTTGCTTTTTATTGAAGGCACTGAGGGGCGTGGCATCGACCCACTCCTGCCGATCCATTGCATAGTCGCCAGCGCCGGTCTCGAATTGTTGAAGTCGCGTAGGGTGCATCTTGATGCACCATTCATGCAAGTCAGTTGTTGCTTTACGTCGCTCGCGTTTTCGCAGCCAAATCCGCGCGCCGGCCATGTTATAGAAGGTGCGCGTTGGGGAACGGGCGGGGTCAAGGTAAAAGGGTTCAAGAAGGCAAACGCAGGCAAGAAGGCAACGAGGCCACAAGTCAAGGAAGGAAAACGGAAAGGGGCGTATGGCGAAAATGAAAATTGTCAGAACAAAGCGATTTGTCAGCATGTCTTTATGTAAAACCGCATCCCCACGCTCCAAACGCAGTTTTCGCACCCTTCGCCAACCCTTTGTGGAGCTTTCGTCTACCCTTCGTCTCCTTCGTGGCGCCTTCCTCTGGCCGCCTCGGAACCTCCAAGGATTTCCTGCAAAGGGTATCAACCCAAACCACGAATTTCAGTCAAAAAATGTCGAACCGGAAAGAGTTTTTCAGGGACGACGAATTAGTTTCGGTCGGCCGTCGCAAGCATCGTTTCGTCCGGCGGGACTTGGAGGTAGGCAAGTGAGAAGCGCAGGATTTCACCGACGACGGGGGCGGCGGTTGCTCCGCCGTAATAACCCAACGTCGCATCGGGGCGGCGGATCATCACCACCACCGCAAGCTCGGGTGGTGTGCCGGACCGAATGGATGACGCCCCCAGGAATGCGCCCATGTACGCACCCGGCTCATAGCCTTTGTGATGTTCGAAGGGCAGCTTCGCCGTGCCGCTCTTGCCCGAGACCTTGTAGTGATCGAGCTTGGCGTGTCGGCCGCTGCCCTCCTCCACAACCGAAGCCAGCAAATCCTGCGTCAGGAGTTGGGCCGTCTTCGATGCGATGACCCGGTTCACCACGACCGGCTGAGAACTGTCACGAACCACTTCGCCTTCGGCATTGAGCGTCTGGTGCACCAGTCTGGGCCGGAGCAGCACTCCATCGTTGACGATCGCGCTAAACGCCGCCGCAAGTTGCAACGGCGTGGTCGAAATCTCGTATCCCATGGCCACCGATTGCGTGGATAGCCGGCCCCACTTTTTCAACGGACGGACCAGTCCTTCGGACTCACCGGGATATTCGATCCCTGTAGGCGCACCGAACCCAAACCGCCGGATCGTATGATGAAGGGCCGGGTTTCCCATACGCTCGGCGATGGTCACCATGCCGATGTTGCTGCTGTAGGTAAGGATGCCGCGCAGGTCGAGCATGCCGCATTTTTTCACGTCCCTGATTTCGCGCGAGCCGAAAAACTTGCTCCCCATGTGACAGTCGATCTGCTCGGTAAGCGAGACATACGAACCTTCCAGCGCTCCGCTGGCGATGAACGGCTTGAACGTGCTGCCCGGCTCCGTGGGATCAGTCACCGCACGGTTGCGGCGTAGTTTGGCAGGTGCCTCCTCGGCGCTGGCCGGGTCGAACGCGGGATAGCACGCCATGGCCAGCACTTCGCCGGTTCCAGGCGACATGACCACCGCCACTCCGCTCTGGGCTTGCACCTTTTCGACCCCGCCTTTCAGGGCCGCTTCGGTAATCCGCTGGAGTTCCGCGTCGATGGTGAGGACCACATGGCCGCCGTCCCTGGGAGGAATCGCCTCGTCATCGGCGGGCATGATTTCGCGGCGGCGCACGTCGCGAATCGTCGCCCGCCGTCCCGGAGTTCCCCGAAGCTGTGCATCGAATTGCAACTCGACGCCTTCCATTCCGCTGCCGTCGCGTCCGACCCAGCCCAGCACGTGGGCCATCGAATCGCCCAGCGGATAGGTTCGCATGGACCTCGAATCCAATCCGACAGCAGGTTCGTGTAACGCACGAACCGCCTGCTCCGTGATTTCATCAACCCGGGTTGCAAGCACCACAAAATGCGAATCCGCCCGCTCCTTGATTTTGGCCTTGATGCGTTCGGCGGTGAGATTCAGCGGCGGCGCGAGCTTGAGGGCCAGCGCATCCACATCTTTGATTCGAGAAGGATCAACGAATACATCCGAAAGAAACTCTGTTGCCGCAACCACACGTCCCTTGCGATCCATGATAGTCCCGCGGCGGGCGGGCACGACCGTGGCACTTCGACGCTGTTGCTCCGCCCTGGCGATCAGCCGATCGTGCATCGAAGTGTTGATGTACCAGAGCTTGCCCCCCAGCCCCAGGAGGAGCGCCATCAGGCACACCAGCGTGAAGGCGGCCATTCGGGGCCGAAACCTGTTGTGCAGATTGGAGGACACCGGGGATTACTCCGGGCGAGGGGACTTGGATCGAGAGTCACGCCGCGTTGACGGAGTCATGGAGGGACGACTTCGCTTGGTGGGGGTCACAACGGCGAGACGTTCCACCTCGTCCTTCTTGATTTCTTCCTTGGTTCCGGGGGGCACCAACCCGGTGGCCAGGTAGGTCGCCCGATCGTGAATCCGATCCGGCGCACGTGCCCGCGCCATACGAGTTTGCACGCCCCATAGCTCGCTGCGAAGGCGGACCCACTCCGACTCCATGCGAAGAATGGAAGAGGCACACCGCGTTTGCTCGGCCCGGAGATGGACAACCGCAAGGGCCAAAGAGGCAAATACGGCCAGCAGAATGGCGCCCCGCCGAACGCTCAACGCCTCTTCTCCTTGCCCGCCGAAGCGAGCGCGATGGGTGCCGGAAGCTTGATTCGCACGCCTTCCCGGATGTGCTGGGGGTCCGGGAATTTATCCTTATTGAGTTCGTAGACTTCCTGCCACCGTCCCGCATCGCCCAACTGGTCGCGGGCGATGCTGGCGAAGCGATCGTTCTTCTTTACCTGATACCACTTGAAGTTTTTGGGGTTCTTTTCGCTTTCGGCAACGGTTTCAGCAACCTTCTTCGCAGGTTCCTTGTCGGCGGACTTCTTTTCCGGCACGGCCTTGTCCGAGCCCCTGCCTTTCGCCTCGGCCACCTTTTCTGAAGCTTGAGCGGGCTTGGCCGCCGGTTGGCTTTTTTCAGCAACCGCACCCGGAAGATTAGGAATCACCAAAACCGTGCCCAATTTCACATTGTTGATATCGGTCAAGACGCTTCGATTCGCGTCGAAAATGGTCTCGACGGCTTGCTTCGACTTGGTGCTATAGTGCGCCGAAGCAATGCTCGAAAGCGTGTCGCTCGCCTTCACGGTGTAGAGCGTCCCCTGCGAGGCGATTGCGGCTGGTGATGTCGGTAGTGCGGCAGTCGCCGGTTCCGAACCCCCCTGAGTCCCCCGTTGGTAAGAGGGGAGGCCACTCGCCATTCGATCTTCGCCATTCGCCATTTGCGGTGTTGTGGGCATCGTCGCGGTCATCGGGACAGGGGAGGTTAGCGCACGTTCCAATCCTGCATTGGCATGAATCGGCACATCAACCGGCCTCGTGTTCTGCGCGAGCGTGGTATCGGGATTCAAGAGGGCAGGGTCGGCGTTCGTGGCGAGGGGGAGTTGAGCGCCCGTTGCCGGCGCGGAATCGTTCGCCGCGTGTGGAGGACTTTGCTGACGATTTCCTGCATTGGTTGTGTGATTCGCCGGAGGTTCCTGCGCGGGTTGTCGAATGGGCGGCTGATTCCGATTGTGAGCCGCATTGGCGGTCGTGTCGCCGGCGGCGGCTTGTTTCCGCTGAACAAGCTTGGGCAGCTCAAGCCCGCCATTGGGCAGGAAGGAGTTCGCCAGCCCGGGCGGACCATTGGCCCCACGATTCGCCAGAATTACCGCGAAACAAATGATGAATGCCAGACCCGCCAGCAAACCCACCTTGGTTTCTCGAGCCATCCTTCGTGTCCTCCTTGACCGTCGGCGATCATGTTCCGAATTCAGCTAATCATCCGCCTGGGTGCCATGCCCAAGCCCGGCCTCAACGGGCGCCGGTATGCAGTCCGTGCGACATGGCGGCGCTTTGCTTGGCCATGCCACCCTCCTTCACTGCCACCCGCAACTTCGCGCTGCGCGAGCGCGGATTATGCCTGCGCTCGTCATCGTCCGCCACCAGAGGCTTTTTCGTCAGAATCGTATAAATTCCTTCTGTCTTCCTTTTGCGAAAATCCAATTTCACCGGTTTGTCCTCGTTGCTGTGGAAAGCGATCACGCCGAACCGTCCGCCGGACCGCAAAATCCTGGGTGCAGATTCCAACAACACGTTCAAGTTCCGAAGCTCCTGATTGACCGCCATACGTAGTGCCATAAACGTTTTTGTGGCCGGGTGAATTTTTGATTTTCGCGATGCGGGGTTCACTCCCAGCGCGGCGGCCACCACCTCGGCCAACCGCAACGTAGTCGTAATTCGGGAGTCCCGACGCGCCTCGCAAATGCGCCCCGCGATCCGCCGGGCCGCAAACTCCTGGGCGTTCTCGTAGATCAAGTCGCCCAGGTCTTTCTCTCGCAGGCTGTTTATCAGTGCTGCCGCGGTGACTTTGAGCCGCGGATCGAGTCGCATATCGAGCGGCCCTTCACGCTGAAACGACAATCCCCGCGCCGCATCATCAAGCTGCGCCGAGCTTACCCCCAGGTCGGCCAGCAAAACGTCCACCCCGGCAAGCCCAAGGGCCTCGATGGTCTCCTCCAATTCGGCAAAATTTGCGTGAATGAGTTCCACCCGGCATGGCAGGTTGGCTTCGTCGAGCCGTTGGCGTGCAGCCGCGAGGTTGGCCGGGTCCACGTCGAGTCCGATGAGCACGCCTTCGGGACCGAGCCGCTCCCCCAGCAACCGCGCATGCCCGCCCCAGCCCAGCGTCGCATCCACAACCACGTCGCCGCTCTTTGGGGCAAGCAGTTCCAGGACTTCGCGAGCCAAAACCGGCGTGTGCCCGATGTTTTCGAATTGCAATTTTGCTCCCCGGTCTGTCAATGATCCGAACCGGGAGCGCGAGCGACCGGCGGTCCGCCCCGCGCTTGCGCTTGGGGTTCGGATGTTGCCATCGCATGTGTTAGCGACGAATTGCCTCCAGATAACGCGTAATCTGATCGATGTGCGAAAGATCGTGGCCGGCGTTCATTTTGAGCATCAATCCCAATGACTCTTCTCCGCGTTCATTGTGTTTGCCGACTCGCAGCAAATCACTCGGAATCATGCGTTTCCAAAGCTCAATGTTGGCCGCCCGCAGACTTCGAAACATCGTCAGTAGTTCCTTCGGCTGACGGTCGTTGTAACGCTGTCCGGCCACCCATTGATCCTGATCCATCCCCAGAATCACCGGCTTGTCCTGGCAAAGGATGAGCCGAATTCGGAACCCATAGACCCACTCCGAGTCGCACAGATGCCCGACGATCTCGTTGGGTGTCCACTTTCCGGGAAATGGCCGCGTGCGCATCACCTCCGGCGGGTTCTTCTCTATGAAGGTTGCGAGAACGTCGGCGGTCTTGCTCATCACCTCGATCGGGTTGCGGTTTCCCAGCAAACCCATCAACTTCTGCTGATACGCCGCGCTGTCCCCTTTTTCGATAACCGGTGCGGTAATAGCCATGTTCCCTCCTTCAAGTGCCTTTGTCTAAGTCAAGGATTGACGGTTGCCAACACCGCTTCCTGGCGGTCGCGGTACTGATTTCTTCTCGCCACTCGTCACTCGCCGTACGTCTCTTTGTGCAAAATGTAGCGGCGGTAATAAGCAATGCCCAGACACGTCAGCGGAATCGCCAGAATCAGCCCCAGGAAGCCCAAAAGCTTGCCCCAGATGAACACGCCCAGCAGGATGGCGATGGGCCGCAATCCTGTGGCCTGACCCATGACCCGCGGCGTGATGACCGTATCCTGAAGCACCTGGATCACCGCGTACACGCAAAGCAAAAGACCGATCGACATGGCGATGCTCGCATCCCCCTCTATGGCTCGAAGCACCGCCAACAATAACCCGGGCACGATGGAAACGGCAGCGAGATAAGGCACCATGTTGAGCAGCCCGATGAACAGCCCGAATGGCACGGCCATCGGCAGTCCGATCAGCGTAAACCCCGTGGCATACAGCGTCCCCGTCAACAGCGCCACCAGCGATTGCCCGCGAAAGTACTGCCGCATCGCAGCGTCGAATTGAACGAAAAAATCGACCGTGGCCACGCGGTATTGCGGCGGGAGAAATCCGGGCCATGCTCGAGCGTACTCCGGGAAATCGACGAGCAGGAAAATCAGATAGACCAGCACGAGGATCAGCCCGGTGATACCCAAAACCAGGTTCGCAGCGAAGAGCACCACGGTCCACCCCCCCGCCGCAAGTTGCCGTACGACGGAAAAGACCATGTCCCGGGCTTCGCCGGACTTGAAGTATCGGATCGTCGCTTCCAGCGCACTTCCGATGTAAGTGCCAGTGAGCTTCAATCGCAACTCTCGAAATCGCTCGCGCGACGGTTGTTCGGCGGCGTCCCTCCGATATTCCGCCCAACCTTCGGTCAGCTCCTGCCACCCCAGCGTGGAGGGCTCCTTCACTTCTTCGTCCGCCCCGGGCGTCTGGGCGGCGGTTTCATGCGGCGTGGCGCCTGCGTTCCCGCCGGAATCGTCGATGAGCTTGTAAATGTCGCCGCGGAAACGATCCACCTGCCCGATCATCAACGGGACAATCAAGATCATCAGCGCGGAGCCGACGATACCGAGTCCGAAAAGCGTGAGAACCACGGCCAGTCCGCGGCGGCTCGTAAGCCTCTGGAAGAGTCTTACGAGCGGATTGAGCAGATAGGCCAGCACGACCGCGATCGCAAAGGGGATTAGAACGTCCGAAAGGTAGCGCAGCAGCAGAAAGATACCAATGAGCGCAGCGGCACTGAGCACCATCCGCACCACACGATCAAAAGTATACGGGGTAGGCTGACCGGCCATCGGGCCTATTGTGGATTGTCGATTGGCGGTTGTCGAATCGGCCCGAACGGTTCGGAAAAATCGACAATCGCAAATCGACAATTTACAATGTTTTTCATGCAACCAATGAAGATGGGGCTTTTTCTGTTTTGGGCTATCACGATCATGGTTACCAGCCCGTCTTGCGGCTGTGTCGACTTTGGCTGGTCTTTCGTTGTAAGTGGCGAATTAGTCGATTTGGAAACGGGCGGTGCCTTGGCGGCCGTCGGTATAACTGCGAAGTTTTTTGAGAACGATGTCGAGGTAGATGGCTACGGCGGCATCACGTATTTGTTTGACGAAAAGCAATTCGGGATAGGTGCCGCTGGGTTTTCAGGAGGTGGCTGCGGACCCCAACTTCTGCTGACATTATTGCCAGGACAATTGAATTGCCCGCAGGTCGATCGCATCGAACTAACCGTACAACGCCTTGATGACGATTTGCAGACAGTCTGCCGTGAAGACGTCTTTCAAATCTACTTGACCGACGGTGTTCTCACACGTGAAAACAAATGCTCCGGGGAGCTTGAACTAACCAACCCGATCGTAATCCTTTCCTGTCCCAATTAGCCGAAAATCGACAATCGCAAATCGACAATCTACAATACGTGGCTCGGACCCGGACTTCCCGGGCCCATGGGACAAGCTCGAAGCCTCTTGATATGTCGGACCAAAGCCTCATTCGCAACTTCAGCATCGTGGCCCATATCGACCACGGCAAGAGCACGCTCGCGGACCGCATCCTCGAATACACCGGGGCCGTGGCCAAGCGCGACATGCGCGAGCAAATGCTCGACGACATGGACCTCGAGCGCGAGATGGGCATCACCATCAAGGCCAATCGCGCCTGCGTCAACTACACCCTCGACGGCCAGAAGTATATGCTCAACCTCATCGACACCCCCGGCCATGTGGACTTCCACTACGAAGTCTCACGAGCCCTGGCCGCCTGCGAGGGCGTCCTCGTTCTGGTCGATGCCTCTCAGGGGGTGCAGGCCCAGACCGTGGCCAACGCCTTCATGGCCATGGAATCCGACCTCGAAATGATCCTCGTGGTCAACAAGATCGACCTGCCTTCGGCCCAGCCCGAAGATGTGGCCCTTGAGGCGGAACACATTCTGGGCCTGGAGGCTTCAAAGGCGATCTTCACCAGCGGCAAGACGGGGGCCGGCATGGACGAGCTTTTCCGGGCGATCATCGAACGCATCCCCGCTCCCAAGGGCGATCCCCACGGCAAACTGCAGGCCCTCATCTATGATGCCAAGCCCGACGTGCATCGCGGCGTCATTTGCCACACTCGCGTGTTCAACGGCTCGTTCAAGCGCGGTGAAAAAATCGACCTCATGGCTCACGGCCGGACGTTTCTGGTGGCCGAGGTCGGAAAGTACACACCGAAGCCGGGCCCGGTTGAATCGCTCAGTGCCGGCGAGGTCGGTTACTTCGTCGCGGGCATCAAGACCCTGGCGGACGTGAGCATCGGCGACACCATCACGCACACGCTGGACCCAACGGACAAGATTCTGCCAGGCTACAAAACACCGCAGCAGATGGTGTATTGCGATTTCTACCCCGGCATGGGCACGACAACCGATCAACTTCGCGAAGCCATGGAAAAGCTCTGGCTCAACGACAGCTCGTACACCTACGCAACCGTCGGCTCGGACGCGCTGGGCATCGGCTTTCGTTGCGGGTTCCTGGGCCTGCTGCACATGCGCATCATTCAGGAGCGGCTGGAGCGCGAAGGAAATGTGGCCGTGGTGCAGACCGCGCCGACCGTAACTTACGAGATTCTGCTCAAGGACGGCACCGTGCAGAAAATCGAATCGCCCAGCGAACTGCCCGACATGAGCGTCATCGAGGAAATCCGCGAGCCGTTCGTCTCGGCCCAGCTCATCGTCCCCGCGGACTGCGTGGGAATCGTCATGCAGCTCGCCATGGAGCGGCGAGGCCGGCAGGTTCGCACCGAGTACCTCTCCGCGACCCGCGTGATGATGACCTACCACTTGCCGCTGTGCGAGATCATCTACGACTTCTATGACAAGCTGAAAAGCTGCACGCGCGGCTACGGCACGGCCGACTATCACCTCAGCGGCTTCGAGCACGGCGACATGGTCCGCATGGACATCCTGGTCAACGGCGTGCCGGTCGATGCGCTCTCCGTGGTCGTTCACCGCGACAAGGCCGCCTATCGCGGACGCCGGCTCATCGAGCGGCTAAAGAAGGAAATCAGCCGCCACCAATTCGAAATCCCGCTGCAGGCCGCCGTCGGCAACAAAGTCATCGCCCGCGAGACCATCAAGGCCTTCCGCAAGGACGTGACCGCCAAGTGCTACGGCGGCGACATCACCCGCAAGCGCAAGCTGCTGGAGAAGCAAAAGGAAGGCAAAAAGCGCATGCGCACCGTCGGCAACGTCGCCATTCCGCAAGAGGCGTTCCTGGCAATCCTCGACCCCGACGATTAGCGATCTTGCCTGCGTTTCGGGCATTTACCGGACCACCCGCCCGCGGCGCGCTTCGACAGGCACATTGCCGATGAATGTTGAGCAGAAATCCGCATGAAGAATTCAACGGACATCTCGTATCGCCCGGTGCGCAACATCCGCCTCTCCGCCGGGGAGATCGCTCGCATCCTCGACGTGATGGACGATGCCCCGGTCCCCAGCCAGACTACGCGCCGCGACTCGCGTTACAAATACCGCTACTTCGAGATCGTGGTGATGATCCAGCAGCCGGGCAATTCCGCACCCCTGATCTTCATCGCCCCCACGCGCAACATCAGCGCTCGCGGCCTCTCGTTCCTGCATGGCAGCTTTGTCCACTCCGGCACCGCCATCGTCGTCCAACTCCTCACCACGCGCGGCGGTCATCAAAACGTCGTGGGCACCGTCCGCCGCTGCCGTTACATCCAAAGCAACATTCACGAAGTGGCCATACAGTTCGCGCACGCAATCGATCCCGCTCTCTTCTCCCCCGACGCGGTGGTGTCGCCCCCGCGCGGGAAAGGGAACTAAAGAATTGCCAGGTATCGAAGGGGATCGGTGATTCCTGCGGCCCGGAATCCCTCCCGCCGCAGGGTGCAGCTATCGCAAAGTCCACAGGCCATGCCTGCTCGTGGCGGATCGTAGCAGCTATGCGTCAACGCGAAGTCAACGTCAAGCCGAACGCCCTCGCGAACGATATCGGCCTTGGTCATGTGCAGCAGCGGAGCGCGAATGCAAAAACCACCACCGTCAACACCGGCTTTTGCCGCCACATTGGCCAGACGCTGGAACGAGTCGATGAACTCCGGACGGCAATCGGGATACCCCGAATAGTCCACTGCGTTCACTCCCAGAAAAATGTCCTGCGCATTCCGCGTCTCCGCGAACGCGAGCGCCACCGAAAGAAAAATCGTGTTGCGCGCCGGCACATAGGTGACGGGGATTTCAGATCCGCCTTTGCGTTTGCTGCCGGCCTTTGGCACTGCCAATTCACTGGTCAGCGCCGACCCGCCGAAGACCCGCAAGTCGAATCGCTGCACCACGTGCTCGGCGACATGGAGCAAGCCCGCGACACGCCGCGCGGCCTCAATCTCCTGGGCGTGCCTTTGCCCATAATCAAACGTCAGGGCGTAAAGCGCATAACCCTGCTCTCTGGCGATCGCGGCCGTAACCGCCGAGTCCAGCCCGCCCGATAAAAGCACGATTGCCCGCTTGCCTGCCATCATCCCGACCGTCCAAGTGCCTATCCCAGAATCATGTGGCACCGGCATCTTGCCGGTGCAAACACGGGCTGGAAGCCCGTGCCACACCCTTTTTCGGGATTGACCCTAAACTGTAACACTCGCGCAATTCAACCTGCATCAAACACCGCGTCCGCCTGTACAATCTGTACAATCTTGCTCCAGACGATACTGGACTTGAAGGAACCCCGTGTAACTGTGCTGTAAGTAGGCTTCGAGTCTCATCGTCCGGTATTGTGAAAAGGACCGATACGAACTATTCTTCAGCCCCTTTCAGAGACCATCCGGCGAGTATGTCGCTTGCCGAACGAAATGGTTCAACCATCCTCTTTTTCGGAGAAGTCACAAATGAGAGCCGTACGTCATTGGTTGATCGCCGGTGCGATCCTCGCGTTCACTGTTCAAACTAATGCACAAGACACCAAGAAGGCTGATCCGCACAAGCCGGCGGAAGCCACCAAGCCCGCCGAACCAGCGAAGCCCGCGCCCGCCGCTCCCAAGGCAGAACCGGCCAAGCCCGCCGCTCCCGAAGCCAAGGCGGCTCCTGAAGTCAAGGCGACCGCGGCCGCCGCTCCCGCCGGCGCTGCCATCGGCAAGCCGGCCCCCGATTTCGCGCTCAAGGATGTCACCGGCAAGGATGTCAAGCTCGCCGACTCGAAAGGCAAGATCGTCGTTCTGGTTTGGGGCAATGCGGATTGTCCCGCGTTTGGCCGCGTAGCCAAGGGCAAGATCCTCGACAAGACCTTCGCCGGTCTCAAGGACAAAAACGTCGTTTGGTACACCATTGACTCCTCGGCCACTGCAACGGCCGACAACGCCAAGAAGTTCGCCGCCGACAACGCGGTTCCCGGCGCGTACCTGCTCGACCCGACCGGCGCGACCGGCAAGGCCTACGGCGCCAAGACCACCCCGCACGCATTCGTGATCGATGCCAAGGGCAACCTCGCCTACATGGGCGCGCTCGATGACGATGCCCAGGGCGGCAAGGAAAAGGTCCGCAACTACGTCACGGAAGCCGTCGAAGCCCTCGTCAAGGGTTCGGCCGTCGCCACCGCGACCACCGATCCGTATGGCTGCTCGGTGAAGTACAAGCAGTAAGTTCGCTTCTTGCTAGCGAGACCTGGTTGCCATTGCGACCTGGTCTTTCACGGTAAATCGAATCCGGCGGAGCGGCCTTAGGGTCCTCCGCCGGATTTGTTTTGACCGGACAATCAACGAATCTGTGATACTTCCGAAAGGCAGCCAGATTGGGCAGGCAGAGCCCGCCTGTACGAACCAAAGTCCGCAGCTCACATCAGGGTTCGTGAAGTGTTTCCACTTTGGGAGCGGCCATGGGATCGAACTTACCGGGGTTGATTTCCATGGTCTTGTACGCGGCGCTTAGTTTCTTCTTGTCGAACTTGCCGATGCGGGCCAATTCTCGAAGAGCGGCCACGGTCACGTATCGGGAGTTGATCTCAAAGTAGTCGCGCAAGTCCGTCCGCGATTCGCTCCGCCCGAAGCCGTCCGTGCCCAGCGAATACAACCCCTGGGGAACCCAGCGGGCAATTTGATCGGGGACGGCCTTCATGTAATCCCCGGTGGCGACGATGGGCCAGGGCTCTTCCGCGAGCACCTTCGCAACGTAAGGAACGCGCTGCGGCTCGTCTGGATGGAGCAGGTTCCAGCGCTCGCAGGCGAGGGCCTCGCGACGGAGCATCGTATAACTTGTCGCACTCCATGCGTCGGCGGCGACGCCGAATTTTTCGGCGAGCACTTCCTGGGCCGTGAGCGCCTCGCGCAGGATCGCATCGCTTCCGAACAAGTGAATTCGCGGTTTGTTTTTCGGCGCGTTGGCGGCGCGGAATTTGTACAGGCCCTTGAGAATACCCTCCTCGGCGCCTTCGGGCATGGCCGGCTGCGGATACGGCTCGTTCTGCACGGTAATGTAGTACATCACCGGCTCGCGGTCCTGGTACATCCGGCGAATGCCGTCGCGGACAATGACCGCGATTTCGTACGCGAAAGCGGGGTCGTAGCTGATCAAATGGGGGAATGTACTGGCGAGCAGGTGGCTGTGGCCGTCCTGATGTTGAAGCCCCTCGCCGGCCAGGGTAGTACGGCCGGACGTGCACCCAATCAGGAAGCCGCGGCAACGCGCATCACCGGCCGCCCAAACCATGTCGCCGATCCGCTGCAACCCGAACATCGAGTAGAACAAGAAGAAGGGAATGGTATTCACGCCGTGGGTGACGTTGGCGGTGCCGGCCGCGGTGAACGATGCCATGGCCCCCGCCTCGTTGATGCCCTCTTCGAGCAACTGACCGTCGCGACTTTCGCGGTAGTAGAGCAGGAGGTGCGAATCCACCGGCTCGTATTTTTGACCGGCGTGGGCATAGATTCCGTACTTGCGAAAGAGAGCGTCCATGCCGAAGGTACGGGCCTCATCGGGCACAATCGGTACGATGAGCTTTCCGATTTCCTTGTCGTCCATCAGGCGCGAAACGAGGCGGACGGTGGACATGGTGGTGGCCACTTCGCGGTCGCCGGTGCTGGTCAGGAATTCCTCGTAGGTGTCGGGCGGCGGAACCGTTAATGGCGCGGCACGCACGCGGCGGCGCGGAACGTAACCACCCAATGCCCGGCGACGCTCGATCAGATATTTGAATTCCTCGCTGTCCTCGGGCGGGCGGTAGAACGGCGCCTCTTCAAGCTGATCGTCCGGGATGGGAATCTCGAAACGGTCGCGAAACACACGCAGTTCGTCCTCGTTCAATTTTTTTTGCTGGTGGGTTATGTTGCGGCCTTCACCGGCCTCACCCATGCCATAACCCTTGATCGTGCGCGCCAGGATGACGGTGGGCTGCCCTTCGTGATCGACGGCGGCCCGATAGGCAGCATACACCTTGGCGGGGTCGTGCCCGCCGAGTCGCAGTTTGCCGATCTGATCGTCGCTAAGGTGTTCGACGAGCCTCAGCAGTCGCGGGTCCGTTCCAAAAAATTTCTCGCGGGCGTAGGCGCCGGACTCCACGGAGAATTTCTGCCGCTCGCCGTCAACGGCCTCGTTCATGCGGTCAACGAGCACGCCCTCGTTGTCGGCCGCCAGGAGCGGATCCCAATCCTCGCCCCAGATGACCTTGATGACGTTCCAGCCCGCGCCGCGGAAGGCGGCCTCCAACTCCTGAATGATGTTTCCATTGCCGCGGACCGGCCCGTCCAGGCGCTGCAAGTTGCAATTCACCACGAAGATGAGGTTGTCCAGCTCTTCGCGCGAGGCGAGCGTGATGGCGCCCGTCGCTTCCGGCTCGTCCGTCTCGCCGTCACCGAGAAACGCCCAAACGTGGCTTGCCGAAGTGTCCTTGAGTCCGCGGTCCTGCAGGTAGCGGTTGAAGCGGGCCTGGTAAATCGCGGTGATTGGCCCCAGTCCCATGGACACCGTCGGGAATTCCCAGAAATCCGGCATGCACCAGGGATGAGGATACGAGGAGAGTCCGCTTTCGGGCTGCAGTTCGCGGCGAAAATTTTCGAGTTGCCGCGTGGACAATCGATGAAGCAGGTAAGCGCGGGAATAAATTCCCGGCGAGGCATGACCCTGGAAGAAAATCTGGTCGCCCACCTGCTCTTTCGTGTTGCCGCGAAAAAAATGCTCAAAGCCGACTTCGAGAAGCGTCGCCGCCGAAGCGAAGGTCGATATGTGTCCGCCGATGCCGGGCGAGCGGCGATTGGCCCGGATCACCATGGCCATCGCGTTCCAGCGAATCAGGCTCTTGATGCGGCGCTCGATCTGCCGGTCACCTGGGTACGGCGGCTGACGATCGGGCGGTATCGTATTAATGTACGGGGAGTTCGCGGTAAACGGCGCGACAATGCCGTTTCGCTGGCCCCAGTCGATCAGGCGGGACAGCAGAAACTGCGCGCGATCCGATCCGGAAGTTCGGGCAACGGCCTGCAAAGACTCGATCCACTCCTGCGTTTCGATTTGGTCGTGATCGTGGGTAAAGTCGCCTGCCATATTGCAAAGCATATCGCGAAAACCAACCTGCCGCTACGGTTGTTGCGTTTCTACACGCTGATCCAACCTGGCCAACCGAGGCCTTTGCAGGCAAGACGTCTCAACACTATTCCTTAAGCAACCGCTCCGTTTCGCGAACTCGGGCCGATCGAGAATAGGTCAGCCACAAGACCCACATGATGGCAATTCCAATGAGCACGAATACGATGATGTACTTGATTTCCTCCACTCGCACCTTGAGTTTGTCATAGCTGTGACCAAAAACATAGCCAAGCACAACAAACACCGGCACTGAGATGGCCGCGGCCAGGCCGTTCATGGCCAGAAACCTCCACACACTGATCTTCATGGCGCCTGCGGTGAGGAATACCAGGGCACGAACTCCGGGGAGGAAGCGGCCCAGGAAGATGGTTTTGAGTTGGTGCTCGTGGAACTTGACCCGCAGCTTGGCGACGCGCTCCGGCGTGGCGAGCTTGCGGCTCATCCGGTGTTCGAGCAGATTGGAGGCCCAGCGGTGCCCCAGGTAAAAAATGAACAGGTCACCGGAAAGGACCGCAAACATTCCCATCAGGATCATGGGAGCGATTTCTGCCTTGCCTAAGTAGCAGGCCAGGCCCCCGCCCAGAAGGGCGATGTCTTCGGGAATCGGAACGCCCACCGAAGCGATCCAAATCGCACCCAATAAAGCCAAATATGGACCCAAGCAGGAAACTCCTTTGAAGCGCGGATCGACCTACTTACCGGACTCTCGATTTGTCCGTCAACCGCCCCGAACAAGAGAGTAACGGCGGCAGCACGTTCTGCAAAGCGAATCGTGGAACCAGGCAACAATCTACGTAGCTTTTCTTTCCGGCAATATTTGTTCAAACATGCCGTTATGCAGATAGTAGTTCGACCAGGTGGACCCGTAGGAAACCATGCTCCAAGTAACGAAACAGAACACCGACTGGAAGGTGGTGATCGACCGAGCCCGCCAACTCGATCCCGACGCCTTCGACGCGCTGGTGGACGAGTACGCGCCGCGCGTCCGCGGATTCTTGCGCAAAATTGTGCGAAACGGCGACGTCGACGACCTGGTGCAAGAGTTATTCCTGCGGGTGGTTCGCGCGATCGGACGCTACCAGGACGTGGGCCGCTTCGAAGCGTGGATTTTTCAAATCGCCCGCAATCTCGCTCATGACTATGTTCGTGACACCGTACGGCAATCCATCGTGGTAAGCGTTGAAGGAGGGGGCGATCCCGACCGGATGATGCAGAGAAAGGCCTCCGGCGCGGCCGTGGGAGAGACCCTGGAACGCGCGGAATCAGCAGGCAAAATCGAGGAAGCAATACAGCGCCTTCCCGATGCGGAACGCGAAGTGATTCTCCTTCGGCATTATGGCCAACTTTCGTTCGAGGAAATTGCCCGGATGATGGATACGCCGCTGGGAACGGCGTTGGCCCGGTCGCATCGCGGACTGGCGAAACTTCGCGAGTGGATGGAGGCGACGGAATGATCGGTCCAGAGAGTCAACTTCGAGAAATCGCCGAACACGAAGCGTGGCTTGGTCAAACGCTCCTACCCGAGGAGCGCGTGTCGCTCGAACACCTGAAGCGACGGGTCCGCGTGCAAATCGGCGAGCAGTGGCTTGCGCAAGAATTGCAGGAGCCGCCGGCCTCTTCCTCGATTCGGGATGCTCTGCGTATCCGGGTTCGGGATGCGGTCATGGCAACACGCCGATCGGTAGCAGACCATCGGCCTGCGGATCGAACATCGAGAATCCGGCCCTGGGTAGTCGGCGCAGGACTGGGTTTGGCCGCACTGATTGCCTTCACCTTCAACATTTCTCCCAACGGAGAAAGCGTGGTCGTGGATTCCGACTTACCCGAAGTTTCTGCTTTTGAAGAAGCCCTCGAAGTGGAAGATTTTGATTCCGCGTTGACCCAACTGGAAGAGGAACTGGATTCGTTCGACGCCTTGCTGGCCGTCGCTAATGAAGACGAATGGATGGACGATTCGACCGGGCTTTAACGAATGGGCGGCCCGCCGATTGGGATCTTTGGCAATGGAGACTTAGTCATGCGCCTGGCATTACAATCAATGTTGTTCATGTCATTCTTGTGCGGATCGATGGCCTTGGCAGCGGCACAGGACGCTCGTCCCCGCCGGCTTCAGCGTGAGGGTGCGGGCGCCGCAATCCCACCACGTGATGAAAGAGGCAAACCCAACGACGCTGAGCCTGTCGAGGATGACGCCGATCGTGATGAACCCGATCGTGGTCCGGAAGGTCGCGGTGGGCCCGAGTGGAATGAAGCCGACGGCGACCCCCCTCCGCCTGGAGGACCGGACGCGCGCAGGCCCGGTCGAGACCTCCCCCCGCCGCCAAGACCGGGCGGGCCCAGGCCTCCTCGAGGCCCTCGTCCGCCAAGCTGGCGGGAGATGCCGGATAAGCAGCGCGGCGAACTGCACCACTTCATGGATGAGCACTTTCCCCGCATGGTCGTTGAGCTCGACCGCCTGAAAGAGTCCGCTCCCAAGCGATACGAACGCCGCATGGAACGCGTCGCTCCGGAGATGCGAAGGCTGATGGATATCCGGGAGAAAGACCCGCATCGAGCCACCGTAATGATCCGTGAGCGGCAGGTCGGCCTGCAATTGCAGCAATTGGCCCGAAACTACCACGCCGCAAGCGACGACGACGAGAAGGCCAGAATTCGAAAGAGTGTGCGCGAATTGGCTTCGCAGGAATTCGACAACCGACTGGAGCGCCGCAACATGGAGGTTCGCCAGCTCGAAACGAAGCTGGCCGAACTGAAGAGCCGCCTCTCGGAAGTGGAGTCCGTCCGCGAGGACATGCTCGAGCGCCGTACCCGCGAATTACTCGAACGCAAACCCAAACGCGATGACGGCGAAACCGACGACCGCCCTGGCGAATGAGAACCACGTGGACGACGCGAAAAGGATCCTGATTGACGCCGGGCAAGTGGAGTGCCCTTGCTTACTCGGCCCGAAACCTGGCGTGGAAGAAATCCGTGCTGTTTTCGAGCCGAATGCCGTGCAGGCGATTCGCGGCGAGGCGCCGAAGAATGTGGAATACGTCTTCGGTTTGATCCGGCTCGCCGATGGCCCCGGCAATCTCCGACGCGGTGTGGGGTGTACCGCGTGAATCGGCCAGGTGATCGAGCACGCGATCCTGCAAAGCGAGCAAGCTCTTGGCCGCCGTCTTGCCCGCCTCCACGCCGGGCTGGTGATAGGCGTTGATGTCGATAAGTTCGGCATAAAGTCCCACGGCCCGCTCGAACAAGGCTATGAGTGCGCCCAATCGCACCGCATCGAGCTTGTCCACGGTAAGGGTCATTGATTCTCGGCCATTCTCGGTCAGCGCCGAACGCGTTCCGTGCAGGAATCCGTGGAGAAAATCTCCCGTAGGCAGCCGCGGCGCGTTGTCGGACCGATCCGGCTCAGCGAGCACTTCGACAAAAGTAACAAAGAAGTCGTTGCGGCCTTCGCGTAGCTGCTGCACGAACGAGTGCTGGTCCGTACTGCCCTTGTTGCCCAGCACAGTCAGGCCCTGGTGTACCACGTTGCCGTTGCGATCGCGCTCCTTGCCGATGGACTCCATGACGAGTTGTTGAAGGTAGCGGCCCAGAAGCGACAATCGGTCGGCGTACGGAAGCACAACCAGATTGCGGTCACCGCGACCGTTGCCCGCGTAATACCACATCAGCGCCAGCAAGGCCGCTGGGTTCTTCATCATGTCCGTTTCACGGGTGGCCTCATCGCACTCCCGCGCACCGCGGAGCAATGCCTCGGTATCGAATCCCAACAGCGCAGCCGGAAGCAAGCCCGCCACCGACAACACCGAAGTTCGACCTCCCACCCAATCCCACATGGGAAACGTCGCCAGCCAATGTTCCGCGGCCGCCTGCCGGTGCAGCTCGCTTCCTTCCTGCGTGATGGCCACGGCATGACGCGGAAAGGAAAGTCCCCGGCGTTGGTATGCGGCGGCGGCCTCCAACATGCCGTTGCGCGTTTCGGCCGTACCGCCCGACTTCGAAGTGACGAGGGTCAAAGTCTGATCGAGCGAGTCTTCGAGTTCACCAAGCGTGCGGGCCATTCCGTCGGGGTCGGTGTTGTCGAGAAAACGAACCAGCATCATGTCATCCAGCCCGCCCAGGGCGTCGGCGAGGAGTTGCGGACCCAGCGACGATCCGCCGATGCCGATGCACAGCAGCAGATCAAACGCTTCGCTTTTCTGAGGATGAATTGCACTTCCAAGCACGCCTTTAGCGAAGTCCTCAACTGCGGAAATGGCGCGTTCGATTTCGCGGCGGATGCCCGGATCAGGTGCCAGGCTGGGATCGCGAAGCCAATAGTGGCCTACCATTCGACCTTCGTCGATGTTGGCTTTGTCCCCGGCCTCAAGCCGGGTCATGGCGGCAAATGCTCGCGCCATCGGGTCGCGCATGCGATTCAGGAATGCCTCATCAAAGTTCATTCGGCTGATGTCGAGCGACAGTCCGAGCTTGGGCACCGAGCACAGATACCGCTGATACCGCTTCCAAAGTTCAAGCTTGTTCATGATGCGTTCTCCGTATTGCACGATATGCCGGTGCTTGAATGAGCTTGCCCCGAATCCGTTTTCGTTTCCGGAGCCAGGGCGAGCACCGCCGCGTAGATTTTCGCGGTAGCAGCTCGAATCGTTTCGCGTGAAGGATCTTCGCTCCGAAATTCGTCAAGGTTGACCGGCCGGCCCCATCGAACTCGTGCGTCTTGCCGGGAAAAAAGCCCCCGGAGCAGGCTCTGGTGAAAGGTCATGCCGCTGACGTATGCCGGTACCACCGTCGCTCCGGTCCGTAGCGCCATCATGGCCACACCGTCTTTGGGCCGTGGAGTCTCGCCGGGATCGGGAATCCCACCCTCGATAAAAATCCCCACCGCCCGACCTTGTTCGAGGTATCTCAGCGCCTGCTTGGTCGCGCCCGTCTCTCGCGTCCCACGGCGCACCGGGATGCATTCAATAGCCCGCACAAAGAAACTTACAATCGGCAGGCGGGCATATTCAGCGGCGATCATAAAAGAAATCGCGCGATACGGCGCCCCGGCGCACAGCAACAACGGATCAGCGGGGGACACATGATTCGATGTGACGATCACCGGCCCGGTACGCGGCACAGTTGGCCGGCCGATTCGCTGAAAGCGATACCAAAACTTCACAATGAACTCGTTGAGGTTCTCCCCGAGGTTGAGCGCCCAGCCATGCGGACCGCGATGCAATCGAACATACAAAACCGTGGCCCCCGCGAGAATCGTCACTACGGCCACGCTCCCCACAATCACGCCCGCCCAGCGGTCCAGCCGCTCCCACTTGGGAATGCCCAGCATCCCGGTGGCGATGAGCAGCGACGACGTGCAAATCAGGTCGTTCACCCCAAATACGCGCCCGCGAAACCGGTTCGCGGCAATCCGCTGAAGCAGCGTCTGAAAGCTGGCCATCACACCCAGCGCTGAAGCGCCCGCCAGCACGATCCCCACCCCGCCGATTCGCATGAGCGCTGTCTGGCTCAACGGCAAAACCACGGACAATGCCAGAAACGCCATCCCGGTCCCAATACCAAACAATCCCCAGGTCATGGCAATCTGACTGCGCAGGGCGTCACCGAGTGAAATGATGATTGCGGCCCCGATGATAAAGCCCAACCCAAGCAGGCCGCGATATACACTGATCAACGTGTACGTGCCCCCATACACGTCGCGCACCACCGCAGGGATCACGCTATTGATGAGCGGGCCGCAAAACCACACCAGCGCCGCGACGGCAAGGAGTTCGCGCACGCGATAATGAGCCAGCACATAACGAAATCCGTCGGCTATCTCGCTTAGCGCCCCGCTTTTCGGCGGACCGAACCCGGAGCGCAAGCGACGGGCGGGTGCCCCCTCGCTCGCGCTCGGGGTTCGGAATTCGGGTTCACGGGGTGGAGGTCGCATGCACAGAAGCAAGACGGCGCTCGCGGCAAAAGTAGCCGCGTCCAATCGAAAGGCCACGCTCGCCGGATACGTGTCCGCGAGCTTCCCTCCGATGGCAGCCGCGATCATCGTGGCGATGATCCCCAGCCCGCCGATCATCCCGTTGGCCCGCACCAGTTGCTGCGGAGCGATCAGCGTGGGCAGGACGGCCATTCGCGCGGGCGAAAAAAAGGCTGCAAAAATCCCCACGAGGGTCAGCGGCAAAAACTGGCCCCAGGAAAACCATTTGCTCGTTACGCCGATCAACCACCCCAACTCAAAGACAATCGCTGCCCGAGCCAGATCGGCAATCACCATCAACGCCCGCCGCGAAAACCGATCGGCCAGGCTCCCCGCAATCGGCGAAAGCACCAGAAAGGGTACGAAAAAAAAGAAGGTGATCCGCGCGCTCAGCGGGGTTATGTCTACGTTGGGATTGAGGGCGTCCTGCGTCTTCAGAATGGCCATTTCCGACAGGTGGTCGCCTATGGCACTGACCCCATAGGCGCACCACAGGAGCATGAAGTTGCGATTTTGAAACAATCCGACCTGTGGCGGATCGCTGCGGGAAGCTTGCATAATCAGTTCCGGCTCTGCCAAGGGGATGCTAACCAGAGCCAAACCGTGTGCCTAGTCGCCCAACTTGCCCGTGCTGCTCCGGCGTTGTATGTTTTGCGGACTTTCGGGGCATGCCCGAGACCATGGAACGAGAACGGTTAGCCTTCAATAGGAAAGGATCAAATA
>CXWL01002220.1_pt1 | contig 24906 bp, 16 predicted proteins | sample 590931 | NCBI WGS metagenome assembly CXWL01 (sample SAMEA3498368, study PRJEB10139) | groundwater metagenome | biome: water well; material: biofilm material | place: Germany | collected 2015-04-27
CAGGCGCCGATCTCGGCAATGGCAAGCAGATGAAAATGTTCTCCGGCTTCACCTGGACCGCCAATCCCCGTGTCGTTAGCGCGCCAGCCGCCTGACCCGCGACGCGGGTTGGTGTTCAGGACGCCACCCAGTTTCCGTGAAAGCCGGGTGGTACGCGATGGGGAATGTGCACTGTGGCTTGTGGCGCGCCCTCAAAATTTGCGGCATCGAGGATGACGAGATCAGTCGTTTCGGTTGCGGCGCTGATGACATAGCCCATCAACCAACCATCATCCTCCGCCTGCCCCCCAGCCTTGGGGACAAAGACGAATTCGCCGGGTGCGCGTCCAGCACCGAGATCATGCGTCTGCCGTTCACCCGTTTCGAGATCATGCTTGATGAGGAAGGATTGAGCGACGAAATTCTCGCTGCCCTCGGGGAACGGAACTGTATAGGCGTAACGATAGGGTTTGCCGGTCAGGCGCTCGTCCAGACGCGGGAATTCCTGGCTTTGTCGGTCGATGACCGCGCGGGCGACGCTGCGCGCGACCGGATCGATCGTCCATCGTTCGAACGCGGCGCAATTTGAATCCGGGCCCTGCGTGCTTTCTGCAAACATTGAATCATGCGCGCAGACATCAAGGATGACCTTGCCATCCGCGGTCTCAAACCCGTTGCAGGGGTGGAAGACATAGCAAGGCTCGACATCGCACCAGATCGTATCCGTACCCTTGCCTTCGCGCGGGAGCAGGCCGATCCGCGCCTTGTGGTGGGGGTTCCACTGATAGGGAAACACATGCCCCGCAAGCAGCCGCTTCATTGAAAAGGTCACGGGCAAATCGAGGATGACCACATAGTTGTTCGTAATCATGCAGTCGTGGATCGAGGGGCCGTCCTGAACTGCAATCGGTTCTTCGCGGCGCACCTTGCCGTCGCGATCGACGACCACGTGACGGATCATGGTTTGATCCTGCCCGTCATAGCAGATGGCATGCATCTCTCCGGTTTTGTGATCGAGATGCGGATGGGCGGTGAAAGAACCCTTGAGCGTGCCTCCAAAGGGATCATGTGCGATCGTGTTCAACTCTTCGTCAATCCGGACGGGATTGCCGCCAGCCTCGACGATCGCCCAGGTCTGTCCGGTATGGCCGAGGACATTTGTGTTGGGCGTGTCAAACTGGCCCGTCGCGCGCGGGCCCGGGGCAAGCGGTTCGCCCAGCGCCTCGCTGACTGCGGCGCCCCTGATCCAGCGATTGCGATACCACAGCGCATTGCCGTCCTTCAGGCGCACACCATGAACCATGCCGGTGCCCGTGAACCAGTGATAGGTTGCCGGATTGGGCGGCGTCACCGGATTGGGGCCGATGCGGATATAGCGGCCGTCGAGTTCGGGCGGGATCGTGCCTGTGACCTTCAGGTCGGTGATCGTTTCCTCGCCTGCCATCGGGGCATGAATGCCTGTGAGGAAGGGGTGGGGGTCGCCAGCCCATTTGGCGCGGTCACGGTTATATTCGGCAACTTTCATCACGCCCTTGGTGACGACACTGCGGATCAGGGTTTCAACGGCGCTGGCCACGGCTTGTCCTCTCGCTTGAAAAACGACTCGATAATGTTTACGCTGGTAACATGTCTGGAAGTGATAACAGTGTCAACATCAAGGATGCCAAGGGCCCCTATCATCATGGCGATCTGCGTGCGGCATTGGTCGCGGAAGGGCTCCGACTACTGGCTGAAAGCGATGCCGAACATCTGAGCTTGCGTGAAATTGCGCGCAATGTGGGGGTCAGCGCGACCGCCGTTTATCGCCATTTTCCGGACAAACATGCCCTGGTTTCTGCGCTTGCGTTCGAAGGCGGGGAGCAATTGGCGAGGCAGCAAATGGCGGCGCAGGAGGCTGTCGGCGGCGGTATTGCGGGGCATGATGCAACGGGTCGTGTCTATGTCCGGTTCGCCCTCGCTAATCCGGCCTTGTTCCGGCTGATGACAGTCAGCGCCAGGGAAGGAGCGGCCAGGGAGTCTTGCACCGGGCACATTACGGGACTCGGACTCCTCCGCCGCAACATCGCAGCCCTTGCCGCGCCAGGAACGAGCATCGATACGCAACATGTCCGCACCATCCAGTCCTGGGCAATGGTGCACGGCCTGGCAATGTTGATGCTCGACGGGAAAGTGCCGCTGGATGACTCGTTGATCGACCGTGTGGTGAATACCGGGTTGCTTCAGGCAAGGGACTGAACCGGGTTCACACGGGCACAAGCCGGTGGCATAACCGGAGTATGCCTGGGGAAATCGAAGCAGCCGGAGAAGTCGTGGCGGCTGGGCTGATCGCCCGGGCTATCGAGCCGAAGGCTGGCGAAGGCGCCGCCGGAGATCGGGAAAGCTGCCTGAATTGCGGGATGACCGTCATTGGCAATCATTGCCACAATTGTGGCCAGTCGGTTCGTGTGCACCGCACGCTGATGGCATTCTGGCACGATTTCACGCATTCGATCCTGCATTTCGAGGGCAAGATCTGGCGGACTTTGCCGCTGCTCTTTTTCAAGCCCGGCCAATTGACGCGGCGATATGTTCATGGCGAGCGAGCACGCTTCGTTTCGCCATTGGCCCTGTTCCTGTTTTCGGTGTTCCTGATGTTTGCGACGTTCAGCTGGATCGGAACCCCGTTCGATACGGACGAAGGAAACGTCGGCAATGGTATCGTGACGAGCGAAGCCGGGATTTCCAAGGAACTCGCTCTGGCGAAACAAAAACTTGCCAGGCTCAAACAGGCCAGCGCCCCCAAACCGCAGATTGAAGTGGTGCAAGACGAGGTGGCCGACCTCCTAACGGCACGCAAGCTGGCCCGTGGACTGGGCGGGAGCGGTTTGAAACTGGGTGAAAATGAGATCAATAGCGGCGCCGCGAAAGTCGATGCCGCAATAAGGCGGGCAATCGAAAATCCCGCCCTGCTTGCCTACAAGATGCAGGCGAACGCCTACAAGTTCAGCTGGGCATTGATCCCTATATCGGTTCCCTTCGTATGGCTGCTCTTCGCATTCCGCCGGGAGTTCAAGCCCTATGACCATGCAATCTTTGTAACATATTCGCTCGCGTTCATGAGCCTGTTGCTGATCGCTGTTGCGATCCTTGGCAGACTCGGACCGCTCGGAGCGTTGCGCGGCCCACTGGTCGCGCTTGTCCCTCCAATCCATATGTACGTCCAGCTCCGCGGAGCCTATCTGATCGGCCTTGCCTCGGCGCTTTGGCGCACACTGGCACTGCTCTGGATCGCGCTGGCGGTCCTGATCCTTTTTGGCCTGCTCCTGCTGATGCTTGGCGTTTCCGGCTAGAGCGGCGTGCTGGTCAGGGCATGATCCCGAACTTTGCATATTGCTGGTCGATCCCGGGCACCATGCGCCGCGCAGTGGCGATATCGCTGTCGCCTGCTTCGATGTCCCCCTTGCGCCGCTTGGCAATGCCTCGCACGAAGAAGGTCGGGCCAAGATCGGGATTCAGCTTAATGGCTGCGTCGAAATCGGATATGGCATCGTCGTAGCGCCCCAATTGCAGATAGACCACGCCGCGACTGTCCAGTGCAGGGGAAGGATCATCCCATCGCTCGACGGCCTTTGAACAATCCCTGAGAGCAGTGTCGAGCGATCGTTTGTGGGTTGCTTTCATCCAGCACAGCGCGTTCAGGACCTCGGCATTGCCTGCTGTCAGGTCGACCGCCGATTGCAGCGTGGCCAACGCCGTATCGAGCTTGCCCGCTTCTTCTTCTATCGATGCGCGCAGCGGCAGCAGGACAGCACGATCGAGCCCAAGGACGATTGCATCGTCAATCTCCTTGCTGGCAAGCTCGAATTCCTTGCGCCTGACCCGCAGCGCGACGAGCTGTTCCAACGCTTCTTGCGATGTTGGCTTGAGCGCGCGCGCTGCCGCAATATCGACCATTGCCTCCGCGAAATCCCTGTCGGGCCGCAGCCGCGCACGCCACAGATAGGTATCCACATCGGGCTCGAGCTTCAGCAAGGCATCGAGATCGGCAATGGCCTTCACATTTTCGCCAATTCCCTCATAGAAAGCCGCGCGGTCCGCAAGCAGGGTCAGGCTCTTCGGATTGGCGCGTAAACCCTCGTCATAAAGCGCAACCAGGGCGGTCAGTGCCTTGCTACCCTTGGAAGCAGAAAGTTCGGCGCTGCGGTCGGGATAGTCCGACGGCGCGGAAATCTTGAGCAGCACCGCTTGCGCCTTTGCCAGCTCGGCGCGCGCGTCGGCAAGACCAGAGGCTGGCAGTTCAACCGAACGCGACCGTGTCGACTCTTCGATCTGGACAACCCCGGCTTCCAATTTTGCCGCAAGGTCAATGTCAGCGCCCGCGACTTGTCCCAGAAATTCAGTCTTGCCCTCAAGTGCAAAACCTGCCCCTTGTCTGGGGAGGAGAATTGTCGTGTGGCGCTGGACATAGGCCGGCAGCGCCAGTGAAACGGGAATGTTCGCCGTTTCCGCATTGTTGCGTTCGGCTTCGAGGGTCTGGTTGCCAAGAAAGCTGCTCCAGCTTGCCCGTCGGTGGCCTTCGGACACGCTCCAGTCAAGATCGATCAGGCCGCGCGTGGTAATCCTGGCTTCACCCCGATCTTCATCGAAGCGGATCGTTCGCGAAGTCACTGTGGCATCGCCAACGGCGTCACCCACGACCGAGTCCAGCGCTTCATCGAACGCGCTGGCCGGCATGACAAGTTGCCCCGCTTTCATGATGCCTGCGCTGGGACCGCGCAAGACAATCGTGGCAGTATAGCTTGCGGGAAATGCAAGCCCCGCCTTTGCATCGATCGTGAGCGTCGTCTCCAGTTGCGGCCTGAATGGTGCGGTGGCTGTCAGGACCTCAAGCGCTGATCCCTTGGCCATAACGGGAAGAGCGATGCCAAAATTGGGTACAACACCCAAATCCTCGATACGGTCGCCGTTGGACGTGCCGTCGAGCCAATAAATAGTCCCGTCAATTCGAGCTTTTACAATGACATGATCAAAGGCCTGATAGCCTGGCAAGCGGTCCTTCGTGCCCTCACGGTGCGTTGCACTGACCATTGCGGGTTCGGCATCGATCCCGAGCTCATGCAGCAACGCGATCAGCAAAATCGTCTTTGCCTTGCAATCGCCGAAACGGAGCCGCCAGGTTTCGGCGGGCGATACCGGAACGTAGTTGCCAAGCGCCAGCCCGTTGAAAAGGTAACGCACCTTGTCCTGAACCAGCCGCAATGCGGCCGCCGTTCGCACCTTTGGATCGGGCGAAAGCGCCTTGATCCTCGATACTTCAGCAGCAAGCTCAGGGTTGGTTTGCGCAGAGTCCTTCGGGTCGTAGAGTGGTGCAGTTGCTGCCGATACCGCTTCCCAGCTTCCGAAATCGGAATACTCCAGGCTTGCAGGGATATTGAAGCGGGGCGGCGCATTTCCGGGAATTTTAGGCGGCGTCGCCAGCGGACCGGCAACAACCAATTCGGTCCAACCCCGTGCAGTTGTAATTTTCGGATCGGGGCCGACACCATTGATTTGCCACTTGATGGGCTGGCTTGAGGGCCATATGAGCCTGATCCGCGACTGGGCCGTGCTATTCGAAAGCAGATTGAGCGGCATGAAGCCGTTGACATGGCCTCCCTGTGCGGGATCAGTTGCGGTAACTGAATATGTAAAACGAAGCTGATCGCCGACCTGTATCCCCGGTATTTGCAGAACCGCGGTCAGCAATCCATTGATCATCGATCGTTCAAGATTTGTCTCGCGCCGCAAGACCGAAAATTTCTGACCAGACGCAAGGATGTCGACGGTCTTTCCGTCGCGGATCAGTTCAACCGCATGGACGTGAAGATCCCCCTTGTCGGGATGCCAAAGGAGCTGGAGATTGCCGAAACTGGTCACTATTTCCGGCGACGACAGTTTCGTAATGCTTTCGACGTAAGCTGTCGTCGTGGGGCCTTCGATCCTAACCTGACGGTCAAGCGTACTGGCCGATGGTTGTTCCGGTGTGCCGGGTCTTGTTGCGCTGTCGAATCTGGTCGGCACCACCCATGCGGGCGCCTTGTCGATGATCGGAATATCGCCAGCAATTGCGGGAGACAGACTTGCTGTTGCAGCCAGAAAAATGAGAAAAGCTGAAATTGCGCGCATATGTCTCCGCCTTAGCTTGCGGCAGAGTAGCGATGTTAATTTCTGCCGCAACACGCCAGACGCAGAATATTTATTTGCCCTCAACTGACAAAGTTCTACGCGCCCTGCGCCGCCGCTCCGCCAATGCCGCGTTTGCGGGTTTTGGGAATCGATGAACCGCCTGCCTTCAAGGCCTTGGGCTGGTTGTGATCGACACCACTCCGGTCGGGCGGCGTGCCGTCGTTGAGGAGCGCCTTGATTTCGTCGCCAGTCAACGTCTCATATTCCAGCAGCGCACCAGCAAGCTTATGCAGCTGCTTGATATTCTTCTTCAAAATCCTGGAGGCCTGGGCATGTCCCCCTTCGACCAGCGCCCGGATTTCGCTATCGATCAGCTGCGCGGTCTCGTTCGACATATTGTGCCGTTGGGTCTGCGAATAGCCGAGGAAGGTTTCACCCTGCTGCTCTTCATATTGCAGCGGGCCCATCTTGTCGGACATGCCCCATTGGGTGACCATCGAACGGGCAAGGCCGGTGGCCATCTGGATGTCGCCCGACGCGCCCGAAGAGACCTTGTCATAGCCGAAGATCAGTTCCTCGGCGACGCGGCCGCCCATCGCAATTGAGAGGTTCGCATACATCTTGTCGCGGTGATAGGAATAGGTGTCCCGCTCCGGCAGGCGGACGACCATGCCCAGTGCGCGACCGCGCGGAATGATCGTGGCCTTGTGGATCGGGTCCGACGCCGGTTCGTGGATGCTCACCAGCGCATGACCGGCCTCGTGATAGGCCGTCATCTTCTTTTCGTCATCGGTCATGACGAGCGACTTCCATTCGGTGCCCATCATCACCTTGTCCTTGGCGGCCTCGAACTGGGCCATGGCGACAAGTCGTTTGCCGAGACGCGCCGCAAGAAGGGCTGCCTCGTTGACAAGATTGGCAAGGTCGGCACCCGAAAAGCCCGGCGTTCCCCGTGCAATTGTGCGGGGATCGACGTCGGGAGCGAGCGGTACTTTCTTCATATGGACCTGGAGAATCTTCTCGCGGCCCTCGATATCGGGATGCGGGACAATGATCTGACGGTCGAAGCGGCCCGGGCGCAGCAGGGCAGGGTCAAGCACATCCGGGCGGTTGGTCGCGGCAATGATGATGATGCCCTCGTTCGCCTCGAAGCCGTCCATCTCGACGAGTAGCTGGTTGAGCGTCTGCTCGCGCTCGTCATTGCCATTGCCAAGACCTGCGCCGCGATGGCGCCCGACGGCGTCGATTTCGTCGATGAAGACGATGCACGGCGCGGATTTCTTGGCCTGTTCAAACATGTCGCGCACACGGCTCGCGCCGACGCCCACGAACATTTCGACAAAGTCCGAACCCGAAATCGTGAAGAAGGGGACGTTCGCTTCGCCCGCAATCGCGCGGGCGAGCAGCGTCTTACCGGTACCTGGTGAGCCAACAAGCAGAGCGCCCTTTGGAATCTTGCCGCCAAGCTTGGAGAATTTGGAAGGGTCCTTGAGGAAGTCGACAATTTCCTGCAATTCCTCGCGCGCTTCGTCGATGCCAGCGACGTCGTCAAACGTCACGCGGCCCTGTTTTTCGGTAAGCATCCGCGCGCGCGACTTGCCGAAGCCCATCGCTCCCGAGCCCGCGCCCTTCTGCATCTGGCGCATGATGAAAAAACCGACGCCAAGGATCAGGACGAAGGGCAAGGCCTGGTAAAGCATGACCATCCATACACTTGGCCCCTCTTCGGGCCGTGCTGAAAATTTCACATTCGCGCGCTCAAGCCGACCGGTAAGGCCGGGATCGTTAACCGCAAAGACGCGGAAAGCGTCGCCATTGCTGAGCTTGCCCGAAATGATGTCGCCCGCCTGGACGATTTCCTTGACCGATCCCTCGTCAACCTTGGACATGAATTCCGAATAGGCGATCGTATCCGATTGCGCATCGCGCGACCGGGTATCGAAGACCGATACGAACACGCCGATCAGAAGCAGAATGCCCGCCCAAATCAGCAGGCTCTTCATCATCGGGTTAATACCCTGGGGTTCCTTGTCATCGTTCATCGCGCAAAAACACCTTTCTCGGTGCCTAGATAAGATAGAATTGGTGAATAACAATGCAACGAAATGGTGAATTGATCAGTTTTTACGCCGAGGCGGAGCGGGAGCAAATTCCCACGAATCCGGCATCGCCCGGACGATGAGCCGGCCGATACTGGCTTTTCCGCCGCTCCGCAGTGCTTCGGCAAGGCGCTGGATATCCGGGCCATTGGATTGCCACTCTGCGTCGAGCGTACGGATACAGCGGATCAGAAGCCGCCTTTGAAGCTCGGGCGGGAGCGATTCCGGATCCGTAAGGCAGAGCGATTCATCGCTCCGTCGTCCGCGTTCGGCGAAAAGGCGATCCTCCATCCATCCAAGGGCGTCGTCGCTTTCGGCCTGTGCGGTGGCGCTGCGGGCCATTGCGATCGGATCGAGCCAATCGCTTGATGCAACTGCCTTGCGAATGCGGACACGATCAAATCTGTCGTCGTTGTTCGAGGGATCGCTCAAGGGTTCAATTCCGCCAGCTACAACGATTTCGGCAAGCTCATGCCGCCTCCAGCGCAACAGGGGGCGCAGGATTTGGCCGTTGACCGCCCGCACGCCTGCCAGCCCGCCGATGCCCGACCCCCGATTGAGGCGCATCAGCAGTGTTTCGGCCTGGTCATCGGCATGATGCGCGGTCAGGATCGCTGCGATGCCGTTCGTCTTTGCCCAGCCTTCGAGCAGGGCATAGCGCGCCGCACGCGCGGCAGACTGGATCGAGCCCGAAATCGGCGCGGAGGGGAGGAGCGTTGTGTGCCCAATGCCAAGCGACGCGCAGATGCCAGCCACATATCGGGCTTCGGCGCTGCTTTCTGCGCGCAATTGGTGATCGACCGTGGCAGCCAGCGTCTGGCCGGGAAATGCGGCATTGCACAGCAGCAGCAGCGCAAGGCTGTCAGGCCCGCCCGAAACGGCAACGCCCAGCAATCGCGCTTCATGCGCCGGGATCAGCTTTTCAAGGTCGCCGCGAAACCGTTCGACCGCTGCCTCAGGCAGCGCATTTGGCATCGGTCTTGCCCTTGGCGACCTTGGCCTTCAGGTCGGCACCGGCCTTGGCGGCATAGACGTCATCGAATTCGTTGTAGACCTTGCATGCGTCGGCCGGCTTCTTGAGCTTGGTCAGCGCGACGCCAAGCCAGTAGAGACTCTCCGAAGCACGTTCGCCGCGCGGCATTTTCTGGTAATTGTCATAAAACGCAACCGATGCCAGGGCGGGCTTGCCCTCATCCAGATAGGCACGTCCGAGCAGGTTCTGGGCATAGCTGGCTCGCTTGTGGCTCGGATATTTGGCAACGAACTCCTTCAGTTTCATCTGCGCTTCGGGATAGAGTTTCGCCGTCCAGAGCCGGAAAGCATAGGTGTAGGCATCTTCTGTCGCGTCACCAGATGCGGGGATTTCGACGGCTTCGATTGCGGCCTTGCGTGCTGGATCGGCCTTGGTTGATGCGGCGGGCTTTGCCGCAGGCGGGGCAATCTTGGGTTCCGAAACGGCCGGTTTGGGCGCAGCAACTGCCGCAGAATTACCCACTTCGGCAACGATCGGCCCTGTGCCTTCAAGCGCTTTCAAGCGCGCATCATAGGCCTTGAGCAAATCCTCCAGCTTCCTGACCCGGTTACCGTCAGTTTCGACCTGGCCTGTCAACGTCTGGAGTTGCGATTCCAGCGCGTCAACGCGGGCATTGAGATCGGCAATCGGCGAGGACGCAGGGTTGCCCGCGCCAATCGCTGGCGGACTGTTCCCGATTTCGGGTTCGATCGCCACGCCACCCGGAAAGACCTTGCGCTGAACCGCAGTCATTTCCTTTTCGAGCTTGCCGACGCGCGCGGTGAGCGGATCGGATTGCGCGGAGACCGGGCCGATGGCGGCGCTGGCCAGCAATAGCGCAAAGATGGTGAATTGACGCATCACGGTTCCTCTGTCCTGACATGATCTCGGGCCGCCGGTACGGCTTGTGCAGCACCGCATCGCGGCAATCAAGGCTGCGGCGTTGGGGGCGCCGTCGCATTGGCCGGTGTCGGCGCGCCCGCTTCAGGCGCCTGCGGTACCGGCGCGGGCGCTTCTCCTGCCGTACGGGGAGCGGCCGCCCGGTTCGGAGTCCGTTCACCGTCTGGCGCCGGTCTTTGTGCGGTGACGGGCCTGGGAGACGCGGACGGCTCGGCCCGCCTGGGCTCTGGCTGGGCAACGGGCGCAGCCGTCCGCGCCAAAAGCGCCGCGGCGCTGATCCCTAAATCCTTGACGGTGCGTTCCGCCGGTCCCAGCGCTGGAGCGGCCGAGCCGTTGACCGTGACGGCGATCAACTGGGCGCGCCCGGTCCGTATTTGCGGGTTATCTGCATCGGCCGGGACAACATAGCGCTCGCCCTTGGTCATTTCCCTTTCAAACAGCACCTTGTCCGATGCGTCATAGATGCGAACCCAGACCGGCTCGATTGCCGTCAGCACAACTTCGCCCGAAGCTGCAGATGCAGCCACTATCGGCGGTGCCGCCTGACGGGGCGCAGAACTGGTTTCAGCCGGCGGAGCTGCAACTTCCGGCCCGTCAAGCATCAGCGTGCGCCATGCGCCATAGGCAACGGCAAGCAAGATTGCGACGGCGGCGGCTGTCCATGCGAGCGTTCGCGATGGAACTCGCGCTGGATCCGCATCGTCATAGTCCTGAAGCTCGGTGCGATAGCCATGGGCCTCATGGCCAAGCTCGGTCCGCAGTTGCTGCGCGAGTTCCCGCTCATCCTCATTGACCGCGCGCGCATAGGCTTTGACGAAGCCGACGCAATAGGTCGGGGATGGAAAAGAAGAATAGTCGCCCGCTTCAATAGCCAGCAAATGGCGAAGAGGAATTCTTGTGCGGCTGGCAACATCGGAAAGGTCCATGCCCGCCCTTGTACGGGCAGCGCGCAACCTGTCTCCCGCCCGTTCGGGGAAGAGAGCCCTGTCTTCTTCGCTGGTTTCGACCACGATGTATTTTTTCTCCAACCCGGGCGCGCTTCTTTCAATGAACAGCGTTTGTGTCAACGTCGGATTGGGCAAAACGGGCCAAATCACAAGGCATTGGCGACGTGCCGGTTATCATGTCAGACAAATTGGGATTCGACCTCAAAGAAACGATCGGATAGGCCAGCCTTCATGACTGCCCAACGCTATTCCCGAACCGCGATTTTCCTGCACTGGACGATTGCACTTGCGCTCGCATTTCAGCTTGCACTTGGCTGGCGGCTCGAAGACACGCCCAAGGGGCCGGAACTGTTCGCAGGCTTTCAGCTGCACAAATCGGTGGGCCTCACGATCCTTGTCCTGACGCTGGTGCGAATAGCGATCCGCATGATGCGGCCGCGCCCGGAGTTGATGGCCGATAGCCTATGGGCAAAGCGGCTGGCGCATGCCGTGCACGGGTTGTTCTATGCCGTGCTGCTGCTGGGGCCGCTTTCCGGCTGGATTCTTGTTTCAACCGCAAAGATCAAGGTGCCTACCCTGATCTTTGGCACCATCCCCTGGCCGCATCTCCCGGTATCGCGAGCATGGCATGAACCGATGGAAGAGCTGCATGGCCTTATGGCGGCGATTGGGTTGCTGCTCTTCGTGCTCCATGTCGTTGGCGCGCTCCGGCACCAGTTCATGAAGGACGAGAATATCCTCGGGCGGATGGTGCCGTTCCTGGGCGTTGCGCCAATCAGCAAGGTTCGCGCGGCGGTTGCTGTTGCTGTAGTGCTGTCGGCAATCTGGTTGGCGCATGGCGCCGGCTGGCAGATCCCGTTTCCAGCCGCTCCGGTCCAGACGGCTCCCGCTGTGATCGAAGCCGATCCGGGAATGGCAGCACCCAAAGCGCCAGCGGTCGAAATGGAAGAGCACGAGCAAGAGCATGAAGCAATGGTGCAAGAGGCACCGCTGCCGCTGTCCGAATGGAGGGTCGCGCAAGGCGGGCGTCTGGGGTTCACCGCCCTGTGGACGGGAACGCCGATCAACGGCAGTTTTGCGCGGTGGGATTCAGAAATCCGCTTCACGCCCGATGCGCCGGAAAAAACCGCCATCCGGGTGTTGGTCGATCTTGCTTCGACCAATACGTCTGACAGTCAGCGCGATGAAATCCTCAAAGGTGAGGATTTCTTCAGCACTGCCCTAAATCCTACGGCCGTGTTCACGGCGAACGGTATCCGCGCGCTGGGCAATGATCGTTACGAGGCGCGGGGGACGCTCGACCTTCATGGCACGAGACGCCCGGTTGCACTCGCTTTCACGCTCAGGATCGAGGATGATACGGCGCGCGTGAGCGGCTCGACGCGGATCGACCGGACGGCCTTTGGCGTCGGCTCCGGCGAATGGGCAGCAACCGACCAGATTGCCGCCAATGTCAGCGTGTCGTTCGCCTTCACGGCAAAGCGCAAAAGCGCGACCTGATCGCGCGGAACCGTGCAGGATTGGCAGTTCTGGATCGATCGCGGCGGCACTTTCACTGATGTTGTCGCGCGAACGCCTGCCGGTGAATTGCTGACGGCGAAGCTGCTTTCGGACGATCCTGAGCGCTATGACGACGCGGCGGTCGCTGCGATCCGGCAACTGACGGGCATTGCTTCCGGCCCGCTGCCGCCGTCGGAAATTCGCATGGGGACGACGGTTGCGACCAACGCCCTGCTCGAACGACGGGGGGAGCCGGTTGCACTCGCCATCACGCGCGGTTTCGGGGACGCGTTGCGGATCGGTTATCAGGATCGACCTGACCTATTCGCACGGGAAATCGTCCTGCCCGAACCGCTCTATGTGCGCGTGATCGAGATCGATGAGCGGGTGACAGCGCAGGGAGAAGTGTTGCGCACTCTCGATCCGGAAGCGGCACGCGATGCGTTTGCGGCCGCTTACGATGCAGGGATTCGCGCCATCGCAATCATATTGATGCATGGCTATCGGCACACCGCGCATGAGACGACCCTTGCCGATCTGGCGCGTGAAACCGGCTTTACCCAGGTTTCCGTCAGCCACCGGGTTGGTGCGCTGATCAAGCTGGTCGGGCGCGGCGATACGACGGTTGCGGATGCCTATCTTTCGCCAGTCCTGCGCCGCCATATCGATCGGCTGGAAAGCGCGCTTGGCAGTGGCCCGCGCGCGCTTTTCATGCAATCGAGCGGCGGCTTGACCGCCAGCAACGCCTTCCAAGGCAAGGATGCAATCCTCTCCGGCCCGGCGGGCGGGATTGTGGGGATGGTCGAGACGGCGGGGCAAGCCGGTTTCGATCGCGTGATCGGTTTCGACATGGGCGGCACATCGACCGACGTCTCCCACTATGCCGGGCATTATGAGCGCGACAATGAGGCGAGGGTTGCGGGCGTCCGTATCCGCGCGCCGATGATGCGGATACATACCGTTGCAGCGGGGGGAGGATCAATCTGCCGCTTCGACGGCGCGCGCTTCGTTGTGGGACCCCAGTCGGCTGGCGCCAATCCCGGCCCCGCAGCGTATCGGCGCGGCGGGCCGCTGACCGTCACCGATTGCAACCTTGTGCTGGGCAAAATCCAGCCGGAACATTTTCCCTATGTCTTCGGGCCAGACGGCGATCTTCCGCTCGACCGGGAGGCATCGCTCGGGCGGATTGCAGAGGCCATGCCGGACATGGATGTACGCGCGGCAGCGGAAGGGTTTGTCGCCATTGCGGTCGCCAACATGGCCAATGCGATCAAAAAAATCTCGGTCGCCCGCGGGCATGACGTGACGCAATATACGCTCGCCTGTTTCGGCGGCGCTGGGGGTCAGCATGCCTGCCTTGTTGCTGATGCACTGGCGATGGATCGGGTGATGATCCATCCGCTTGCCGGTGTGCTGTCTGCCTATGGGATGGGGTTGGCGGACCGGCGCGTGGTGCGCGAGGTTACGCTGACGCTGCCGCTGGACGACGCGCATTGGCCGGAGATCGAGGCAGCAGTTCGCACACTGGGCGATGAGGCGCGGGCAGCGCTGGTGGCGCAGGACGTGGGCGATGCTCCGTTGAATCGGGAGGCGCTTGCGTTCCTGCGTTACGCCAGCACCGAAAGCAGCATCGAGGTCAAATGGACGAATCGGCGGACGATGGAGGCCGCGTTCGCCCAAGGCCATCGCGCACGTTTCGGCTATGCGGGACAGGGGCTTCTTGTCGTGGACATGATCCGCGTCGAAGCGATTGCGGAAAGCAGCAAGGCGGACGGACGCGTTGCGCTGCTGCCCGACATTTCCTCGCCGCCCATGGGCGATGCGACGGTGTTCATGGCCGGGCGTGAATGGCAGGCACCGGTTTATGACCGGTCGGGATTGGCGGCCGGATCTGCAGTGAATGGCCCCGCACTCATCATCGATGCTTCTTCGACCACTGTCGTCGAGCCGGAATGGCGCGCCACGGTCGATCCGCTTGGCAACATGATCCTGACCCGCAACAATCCGCGCGGTGCAGTGTGCAGCAGCACCGAAGCTGACCCCGTGCGGCTCGAAATCTTCAACGGCCTGTTTATGGCGATTGCCGAGGAGATGGGTGCGGCGCTCCAGCACAGCGCCTCGTCGGTCAATATCCGCGAACGGCTCGATTTTTCCTGCGCGCTGTTCGACGCGGCGGGGAACCTTGTTGCCAACGCTCCGCACATGCCGGTTCATCTTGGTTCGATGGGAGAGAGTATCCGGACGATCATCGACCGGAGGGGCAATGGCAGGGATGGGCGTGGCATCCTGCCTGGCGACGTCTATGCGCTCAATGCGCCGTATGATGGCGGCACGCATCTGCCCGACATCACCGTCATCATGCCGGTCTTCATCGAAGATGATGCCGAGCCTGCTTTCTTTGTCGCATCGCGCGGCCATCATGCCGATGTCGGCGGGATCACGCCTGGTTCGATGCCCCCCGACAGCACAAGCGTAGAACAGGAAGGTGTGCTGTTCGACAATGTGCTGGTCGTCGATCAGTGGCGCTTCCTGGAGGGCGAAGTTCGCGCCGTGCTCGGTTCGGGTAAATGGCCTGCGCGCAATCCCGACCAGAATGTTGCCGACATGTCGGCACAGGTCGCCGCCTGCGCCAAGGGTGCGAACGAACTCGGCCGCGCCTGTGCCATGCACGGCCGCGATGTTGTTGAAGCCTATATGGGCCACGTCCAGGCCAATGCGGAGAGCGCCGTTCGCGCGTTGATCGGGCGGCTTCATGACGGCCATTTCGCTTGTGAAATGGACAATGGCGCCGTGATTCGTGTGGAGGTTTCGATCGATCGTGCCACGCAGTCCGCCATAGTCGATTTTACGGGCACCAGCGCGCAGCTCTCCAGCAATTTCAATGCGCCGGTTTCAGTCGTCCGCGCTGCCGTCCTGTATGTGCTGCGGACGCTGGTCGATGAGCCGATCCCGATGAATGATGGGTGCCTGCGTCCCGTCACGATCACCGTGCCGGAAGGCTCGATGCTCAATCCGCGCTTTCCAGCCGCTGTCGTTGCAGGCAATGTCGAAACCAGCCAGGCGCTGTGCGATGCGCTGTTCGGGGCATTGGGCGCGATGGCCGCGGCGCAGGGGACCATGAACAATTTCACCTTCGGCAATGACCGGTATCAATACTATGAGACCGTCGCCGGCGGTTCCGGAGCGGGCCCCGATTTCGACGGAACGCCCGCCGTCCAGACGCATATGACGAACAGCCGCCTGACGGATCCGGAAGTACTCGAGGCACGGTTTCCTGTGATACTCGAAGAGTTTTCCATCCGCACGGGATCGGGGGGTGAAGGCAGGCATCGCGGAGGAGATGGCGTTATCCGCCGCGTCCGGTTCCGCGAGGCCATGACCGCCAACATCCTCGCCAACCGGCGTCGCGTGGCGCCTTTCGGGCTGGAAGGCGGCGCAGATGGCGCTGTGGGACGGAACCGGGTCGAACGAGCCGATGGCGAGGTCTTCGAATTTGGTGCCACGCAGACCGTGGAGATGGTTTCCGGAGACGTCTTCATCATCGAAACGCCCGGCGGCGGCGGCTTCGGGAAGATGCGCTGATGCTTGTCCTCGCAGGCATTCTTGTCATCGTCGCGGGCTTCATGCTGCGGTTCAATCCGTTGCTGGTCGTGGCGGTTTCGGCGCTGGTCACAGGGCTGGCCGCCGGGCTGGACTTGCACGCGATCATTTCGGCGTTCGGCAAGGCCTTCAATGACGCACGCTATATCAGCATCGTCTGGATCGTCCTCCCGGTGATCGGAATCCTCGAACGGCACGGCCTGCAGGAACGGGCACGGACGCTGATCGCCGGATTGAAGGGTGCGACCGTCGGCCGGTTGCTGACCGGCTATCTCCTGATCCGCCAGTCGACTGCAGCGCTCGGGCTGACCTCGGTCGCCGGGCATGCGCAAACGGTCCGGCCGCTGGTCGCGCCGATGGCGGTGGCAGCGGCCGCCAGTGATGACGAAACGAAGAACGACCAGGTCAAGGCCATGGCCGCGGCGACCGATAATATCGGCCTCTTTTTCGGTGAGGACATTTTCATTGCGATCGGCTCGATCCTGCTGATGAAGGGCTTTCTCGAACAGCAAGGGATTGTCCTCGAACCGCTCGAGCTTTCGATATGGGCGATCCCGACAGCGATTGCCGCATTCCTGATCCACGGCTTTCGCCTGTGGCGGTTCGACCGGAGGCTGAAGCGATGATCACGCTCGCCTTCGTCTATATCGTTGCCGGGCTTTTCTTTGGCTTGCTGTGCGTGCTGAGCGCGCGGGCTGCACGTTGGGGCAATTCCGCATTTTACGCACTGCTTGCCCTGTCGATGCTTGCGGGCAATCGGCTCGGTGATTTCGGCAATGGTGTGCTCGCGCTGGTGCTTGTCGGGATTGCCGGTTTCGGGCTGATGGCGAAAGACAGCCAGGTGTCGACCACGCCCGCCGAGCGCCAGGGCGAGGCCGACCGGCGCGGCAACGCATTGTTCCTTCCGGCGCTGATCATTCCGGCGACCGCCCTTCTCGGGACATTGCTTTTCAAACAGGTGCCCGGACTTGCCGACCCCAAACAGGTCACGATCATTGCGCTGGCCATCGGCGTGATCCTTGCCCTGTTCGCCTGCCAGCTTTGGTTGAGGCCGAGCCCGGTTGCGCCGTTCGAGGCCGGTCGCGGATTGCTCGACACTGTTGGCTGGGCCGCGGTCCTGCCACAGATGCTCGCAAGCCTTGGGGCCGTTTTTGCCCTCGCCGGTGTCGGCGACGTGGTGGGCGGGCTTGTCGGGCAGGCGATCCCGAACGGCAGCCTTTTGGGCGCCGTGCTTGCATTTGGCCTTGGTATGGCCCTGTTCACGATGATCATGGGGAACGCCTTTGCCGCCTTCCCGGTCATGTCCGCGGCGATCGGCGTTCCGCTGCTCATCCACGTCCATCACGGCAATCCAGCCATCGTCTGTGCGATCGGGATGCTGTCGGGCTTTTGCGGCACGCTGATGACGCCAATGGCCGCCAATTTCAATATCGTGCCCGCAGCCTTGCTCGAACTCAGGGACCAGAACGCAGTGATCCGCGCGCAGGTCGGGACGGCGTTGCCCTTGCTCGCCGTCAACATCGTGCTGATCTACTGGCTGGCCTTTCCGCGATGAAGTGCCTGACGTCCGAGCTTGCGAGCCGGTTCGCCCGGCTGACTTTGGGGCATCTCGGCAGGCCCTGGCCCTACAAGCCCGATCATGTCCTGACCGGCCCGGAAGATGTGCGCCTGCCGAGCGAAGTCCATCCGATCTTCCACGGCAGTTTCGACTGGCACAGCTGCGTCCACGGCCATTGGCAAGTGATGACGCTGCTGCGGCTTTTCCCCGAAATGGCGGAAGCGACAGTCATCCGCGTGCGCGCGGACTCCATGTTCGTCCCCGAAAAGGTTGCGGGCGAACGCGCCCATCTCGCCAGGCCCATGTCGGGCGGTTTCTCGCGTCCCTATGGCTGGGCGTGGCTTCTGACGTTGCATGGCGAACTGGCGCAGCACGACGCCGAATGGGCGAAGGCGCTCGAACCGCTGGCGCGCGACATCGCGGCCGGCTTCAAGAGTTATTTCCCCAAGCTCACCTATCCGATCCGCGTCGGCACACACTTCAATTCGAGCTTCGCGGCAATTCTCGCGCTGGAATGGGCCCGCGATCACGATCCGGAACTGGCGAGCCTGATCATCGGCTGTGCGCTTGACTGGTTTGCCGACGATCGGGGCTGCCAGGCCTGGGAACCGGGCGGAGACGAATTCCTCTCGTCGGCACTCACAGAGGCCTGTCTGATGAGCCGGATTCTGGTGCAGGAGGATTTTACCGGCTGGTTCGATGCTTTCCTTCCGGCGCTCGTCGAACGCGAGCCGGCAACGTTGTTCACCCCTGCCTATGTGTCGGACAGGAGCGATGGGAAAATCGCCCATCTCGACGGGCTGAACCTCAGCCGCAGCTGGTGCTGGACCCGGATTGGAATGGCGCTGGGCCCGGCGCACCCGGTCGCGCCGATAGCTGAGGAAGCCGCGCAGCTCCACCTCGACGCCAGCCTGCCGCAGGTCTCGGGAGACTATATGGGCGAGCATTGGCTCGCTACTTTTGCACTTCTCGCGCTCACTGCCTGACACGTCGATTCCAGGGGTTGTTTGCCGTGACAGGCCGGTGCAATGATCCCGCTCCGAGGAGAACAGGTTTCAGCCATGAGACAGATTGACCATTTCATTGCCGGCGGTGCCGGCGGCCCGTCCGCGCGGCAGGGCGACGTCTTCGACCCCAACAATGGCGCCGTGCAGGCGCAGGTCGCGCTGGGCGATTCTGCGGTGCTGGAGCGTGCTGTGCAGGCAGCGCTTGCGGCGCAACCGGGCTGGGCGGCGACCAATCCGCAGCGGCGCGCGCGGGTCATGTTCAATTTCAAGGCGCTCGTTGAAGCGAACATGGACTCGCTTGCGCTCATGCTGTCCTCCGAACATGGCAAGGTGATTGCTGACTCAAAGGGGGACATCCAGCGGGGGCTGGAGGTCATCGAATTCTGTTGCGGCATCCCCCATGTTCTGAAGGGTGAGTACACCCAGGGTGCGGGCCCGGGCATCGATGTCTATTCGATGCGCCAGCCGCTGGGGATCGGCGCCGGTATCACGCCGTTCAACTTCCCGGCGATGATCCCCTTGTGGATGTCGGGCGTCGCGATTGCCACGGGCAATGCGTTCATCATCAAGCCATCGGAACGCGATCCTTCGGTGCCCGTGCGATTGGCCGAGTTGTTTCTCGAAGCCGGGTTGCCGGAGGGCATCTGCCAGGTCGTGCACGGCGACAAGGAAATGGTCGACGCGATCCTCGATCATCCCGCGATCAGCGCGGTGAGCTTTGTCGGCTCATCGGATATTGCTCATTATGTCTACCAGCGCGGCGTTGCAGCCGGCAAGCGCGTCCAGGCGATGGGCGGGGCGAAAAACCACGGCATCGTCATGCCCGACGCCGATCTCGATCAGGTGGTGAACGACCTGTCGGGCGCGGCCTTCGGTTCGGCGGGCGAGCGGTGCATGGCGCTTCCGGTCGTCGTGCCGGTGGGAGAGAAAACTGCAATCGCGCTGCGCGAAAAGATGATCCCCGCGATGGCGGCACTCCGGGTCGGCATTTCGACCGATGCTGAAGCGCATTACGGCCCGGTGGTGAACGCGGCGCACAAGGCGCGAGTCGAAGGCTGGATCCAGAAGGGTGTTGATGAGGGCGCGGAACTCGTCGTCGACGGGCGCGGATTCAAGTTGCAGGGGCATGAGGAAGGCTTTTTCATCGGCCCCTCGCTGTTCGATCACGTCAAGACGTCGATGGACTCCTACAAGGAGGAAATTTTCGGCCCCGTCCTCCAGATCGTCCGTGCGGAGAATTTCGAAGAGGCGCTGTCGCTGCCGTCGAAGCACCAATATGGCAATGGCGTCGCGATCTTTACGCGCAACGGCCATGCCGCGCGCGAGTTCGCGGCTCGCGTCAACGTCGGGATGGTCGGCATCAACGTGCCGATCCCGGTGCCGGTTGCCTATCACACCTTTGGCGGCTGGAAGCGCAGCGCGTTCGGCGATACCAACCAGCACGGCATGGAAGGCGTGAAGTTCTGGACCAAGGTCAAGACGATCACCGCCCGCTGGCCGGACGGTTCGCCAGATGGCGGGAACGCGTTCGTTATTCCCACGATGGGGTGATGGCCTCGCCGTCATCCTAGAGTTTTTCCGTTTTACATTGAAGCACGCAGTCATCCCGGGCCTTCGACTGCCCCTGTGGCGTAGCGCAGGACATGCTTGTGTGGGGGCGCGGGGCTGGCGAAAGGAACCACGCCCAGATTGTGCGCTTTTTGCAACAATTCGTCAAAATCGCACCCGGTTGAAGTAGTTTTCTTGTTCAAATTCAATTCGGCGCTATGTGGAGCTCGTGGGATTTGCATAGCCGAACAATTGACGCGCCGGTCGAGGTGCGGCTGAATTGCCGCATGGAGATCGGGTTGCCGATCAGGGCGCTCGGCCAGCCACAAAAATAGAGGGGTAAATCAATGACGAAAACCAAGAAATTCGGGTCGACGCGTGCCATTCTTGCCACGGCAACCGCTCTGCTGGCGCTGGCCAGCGCCGATGTTGCCATGGCTCAGACCGCAGCAGCAGCGGAAGGCGCGACCGCTGAGGACGAGGCTTCGACCATCGTCGTGATCGGCACCCGCCGGACCGACCGCAGCGTGACCAATTCGGCCTCGCCGGTCGATGTGATCAGTGCCCAGGAACTCAGCTCGCAGCCGACGCCAAACATGCTCGATGCGCTGAAGAACATCGTACCATCGTTCTTCGTGCCGCAGAACACGATTTCGGATGCCTCTACCTTCGTTCGCGCGCCTTCGTTGCGCGGTCTGCCAGCCGATAACATCCTTGTGATGATCAACGGCAAGCGTTTCAACCGCTCGCCGCTGGTCCAGGTCTATACCGGGGGTGACACTGCGCTGTCGTTCGGCTCGCAAGGTGCGGACATTTCGTCGATCCCTTCGATCGCCATCTCCAACCTGCAGATCCTCCGCGACGGCGCGACCGCGCAGTACGGCTCGGACGCGATCGGCGGCGTGCTCAACTACGGGCTGCGCCGTGACAGCGGCTTCGAGGTCCAGGCGCTCTACGGCCAGCATTTCGACAAGGGCACCGTTCCCGGCACCCGTTTCGGAGACGACGGCAGAACCTGGCAGATTTCGGGTGACGTCGGCTTCAAGCTGGGCGAATCGGGATTCATTAACCTGGCCGGTGAATATTCCGACAGCGACGGCACCAGCCGTGGCGCCCAGCGACCACATTCGGTCCTCCTCGCCCAAACCAACCCAGCGCTCGCGAGCCAGCTGCCCAACTTTCCCGGCCCGGTGCAGATCTGGGGCAGCTCGCCCAACCATGGCTACAAGTTCGTGCTCAATTCCGAGTTCGATGTGGGCGAGACCGGTCAGATCTACCTGTTCGGCAATCTTGCCCATTCGATTGCGGACCAGAGCTTCAACTACCGCCCGTCGGTGTCTTTGACGGGGTTTCAGGTGTTCGACGGATCGATTACCAAGGCCGTTAGCCAGAACCGCAACGCTGCCTTTGCGCACCCGATCTTCCTGACGGCCTGCCCAGCCGGCAACGCCACCTGCCCGACCGGCGGCTTTGTCCGGACCAACCTCGCCAATTCGCAGCAGACCTTTAATTTCTCCACGCTTTATCCCGCCGGTTTCACCCCGCGGTTCATCGGCGTGAACGATCAGGTCTTCGGCGTGGTCGGCTTCAAGGGCGGCGATGCCAGCAGCTTGAAGTACGATCTCTCGGCCTCGGCCAGCAAACAGCAGCTCGACCTGTCGATGACCGATTCGCTCAGCCCTTCGTTCGGTCCCGCCACGCAGACCGTCTTCCGATTCGGCAAGCTGATCCAGCGCGAGTTTAACGTGAACCTGGACCTTAGCCACGAGATCGAAGCTGGCCTGGCCGGGCCGCTGACCTTGTCGGGCGGGCTCGAATTCCGGCGTGAGAGCTATGAGGCGACCGAAGGCGAACTTCAGTCCTACGCCGGCGGCCCCTTTGCCGTGCAGGATTTGTATGACGAGACTGCGCCCGGAGTTTACGTGTTCAATTCGCGGGTCACTATGCCTCCGGCGGCCAGCGGCTATGGCGGTACCAGCCCGACCTTTGCCGGCGCGAGCAGTCTGAAAAACTATGCCGCCTATCTTGGCCTCGAAGGCGATCTGACCGAAGCGTTCAGCGCAGGCATTGCAGCCCGTTTCGAGCACAACTCGAGCTATGGCGATGCCTTTGTCTGGAAGGCCAACGGGCTGTGGGAGGTGACCGACACCGTCTCGCTGCGCGGCACGGTCGGCACCGGCTTCCACGCGCCCTCGCCGGGGCAAAACAACGTCCAGATCCTGACCACCACCTTTATCGCCGGTGAACAGGTTCAGGTCGGCACCTATCCGGTGACCAGCAATATCGCCCAGTTCTACGGCGCCTCCACGCTGGGGCCGGAGAAGTCGACCAACTTCGGCGGAGGCCTGGTGTTCAAGCCGGCCAACGGGGTCACGCTGACGATCGACGGCTACTCGATCAAGGTAAAGAACCGCATCGGCATTTCGCAGAACTTTACGGTCAGTGCCGCCGATCTGGCTGCTGAACCGGCGCTGGCCGGCGTCGGCGTGGGCGGTTCGGTGCAGTATTTCACCAACGGCTTCGACACCCTGACAAGGGGCATCGACGTGGTCAGCAGCTATCGCACCGACCTGGCCGGCGGCAAGCTCAACCTGACCCTGGCCTACAACTACAACCGCAGCAAGGTGACCCGCTTCGATCCGGGTGTGATCGGAGCCACCCAGCTGATCGACATCAAGTATCTGGCGCCCGCGCACCGTGCCAACTTTGCAGCCAACTGGCAGCTGGGCGATTTTTCGCTCAACCTGCGCGAGAGCTACTATGGCAGCTGGCGGGATTCGACCGACTACCCGCTGCGCGCGGGCAACGTCGGTGGCGCTGCGATCATCGATGGGCAGCATTTCGGTGCCAAGTTCGTAACCGACCTCGATGTCAGCTACACCTTCATGGACCACTACACGCTGACAGTCGGCGCGAACAATCTGTTCAACACCTATCCCGACAAGATCAAGGCGACGATCGATAACCCGATCTTCGCCCTGACCAACAGCATTTCCAACGGTTCGGTCTATCCGCGCAGCGGCGGCCCGTTCGGGATCAACGGCGGGTTCTGGTATGCGCGCTTGCGCGTAAAGTACTGATCCCCAGCCATTGCGGCGAAGGACGAAACGGGGGGCGAAAGCCCCCCGTTTTCGCTTGTCGCGCGGACCGTTGACGACGGACAGTCTGCGAACAATTCTATCGAACAAGCCTGAAGGCCCTGTATCTTTCCGCAAATGAAGCGGGGTTGTATCGACACTTCCGGATGCTACCGTGTTCATGGTTGCTGAAACATGTTCAGCATGACGGCGGTGATGCACAATGATGAACCAGTTCGACCTGACCGAAGACCAGCTTGCGATCCAGGATATGGCGCGCAAGTTCACCGCCGATGCGATCACGCCCTTCGCGGCAGAGTGGGACGAGAAGCATTTCTTCCCGCGCGATACGATCAAGGCGGCGGCCGAACTGGGCTTCGCCTCGATCTATGTGTCGGAAGAATCGGGCGGGATTGGGCTTGGGCGGCTCGAGGCGGCGCTGATCATGGAAGCGATGGCCTATGGCTGCCCGTCGACCAGCGCCTTCATCTCGATTCACAACATGGCAAGCTGGATGATCGACCGGTTCGGCTCGGATGCGGTCAAGGCGAAGTATCTCCCCCAGCTTGTCGGGATGGACAAGATCGCCTCTTACTGCCTGACCGAGCCGGCATCGGGCTCCGACGCGGCAGCGCTCAGGACCAGGGCCATCTGCGATGGAGATCATTATGTCGTCACCGGCTCGAAAGCCTTCATCTCGGGCGGCGGCGAGAACGAAGTCTATGTGACAATGGTCCGCACCGGTGAGGATGGCCCCAAGGGCATTTCCTGCCTCGTCATCGAAAAGGACATGGCGGGCGTGAGCTTCGGGGCGAACGAGAAGAAGATGGGCTGGCGCTCGCAACCGACGGCACAGGTCAATTTCGATGCTGTGCGTGTTCCTGTGGAAAACCTTGTGGGCGGAGAAGGGGAAGGATTCCGCATCGCGATGATGGGACTCGATGGCGGACGGCTCAATATTGGCGCCTGTTCGCTTGGTGGTGCGCAGCGCTGCCTCGATGAGGCGATCAAATATACCAAGGAACGGCAGCAGTTTGGCAAGCCGATTGCCGATTTCCAAAACACCCAGTTCATGCTCGCCGACATGGCGACCGACCTCGAAGCCTCGCGCGCCTTGCTCTACATGGCGGCGTGCAAGGTGACGGCCAACGCGCCCGACAAGACCAAGTTCGCGGCGATGGCGAAGCGGCTGGCGACCGACAATGGCTCGAAGATCGTCAATGATGCGCTCCAGCTTCATGGCGGATACGGCTATTTGCAGGATTACCCCATCGAGCGTTTCTTCCGCGATTTGCGCGTCCACCAGATTTTGGAGGGTACCAACCAGGTGATGCGGATGATCGTCGGGCGGGAACTGACGCGGCAATGACTAAAGACATCATCGCACAAGTTGAAGGCAAGGCCGGGCGGATCAGCCTGAACCGGCCTTCGGCACTCCATGCGCTCAATATCGCCATGGTTCATGCCATGATGCAGACGCTGCTTGCGTGGAGGATCAGCCGCAAGGTTCAATGCGTGATGATCGATCATGCCGA
>CXWL01077363.1_pt1 | contig 24893 bp, 24 predicted proteins | sample 590931 | NCBI WGS metagenome assembly CXWL01 (sample SAMEA3498368, study PRJEB10139) | groundwater metagenome | biome: water well; material: biofilm material | place: Germany | collected 2015-04-27
ACATGGGGCCGCAACTGCTGGGGCGGATGCTCAACCTCAACGAGGTGCAACAAGGGGTGTTAACGCTGGTTTTCAAAATCGCCGACGACAGCGGTATGCTGCTGCTCGACTTCAAAGACCTGCGCGCGATGGTGCAGCACGTCGGTGAGAACGCAAAAAACTTCACCTCCGAATACGGCAATGTTTCGGTTGCCAGCATCGGCGCAATCCAGCGCGGCTTGCTGGAGCTGGAGCAGCAGGGCGCGGAGCAATTTTTTGGCGAGCCGATGCTCAACATCGAAGACCTGATGCAGACCGACCGCCAGGGCTTCGGCCAGATCAACATCCTCGCCGCCGACAAGCTGATGGGTTCGCCCAAGGTCTATTCCACCCTGCTGCTGTGGCTGCTGGCCGAACTGTTCGAAAACCTGCCGGAGGCGGGCGACCTCGACAAACCCAAACTGGTGTTCTTCTTCGACGAGGCGCACCTGCTGTTCAACGACGCGCCCGCCGCGCTGCTCGACAAAATCGAACAGGTGGTGCGGCTGATCCGCTCCAAGGGCGTGGGTGTGTATTTCGTCACGCAGAACCCGGCGGACGTGCCGGACAAGGTGCTGGGACAACTCGGCAACCGCATCCAGCACGCCCTGCGCGCGTTCTCACCGCGCGACCAGAAGGCGGTGCGCGCCGCCGCCGAAACCATGCGCGACAACCAGAATCTGGACGAGGAAGCCGCCATCACCGAACTCGGCGTGGGCGAGGCACTGGTTTCCCTGCTGGATGAAAATGGCCGCCCCGCCATCGTCGAGCGCGCGCTCATCGTGCCGCCCGAAGCGCAGGTCGGGCCGATCACGGCAAGCGAGCGCAGCGCCATCATCGCCGCCTCGCTGCTGGCTGGACATTACGAGCAAGTTGCAGACCGCGAATCCGCCTACGAAATCATCAAGGCGCGCGCTGTACAGAATCAGGCCGCGCCGGAACAAGCGCCCTCGCCTCGCGCTTCCGCACCGGCGGCTCCCGCACCGCAACCCGCCGACAGCGGCGGCCTGGGCGGCATGCTGGGCGGCATCTTCGGCAGCGGGAGCTCGCGCCGTCAGGGCATGAGCGAAGCGCTGGTCAAGAGCGCGGTGCGCACCATCGGCTCGGAAGTGGGCAGGCAGATCATTCGCGGCATACTGGGCTCCATGCTGGGCAGGCGGGGGTAATCGTACAACGAGATGTGGCTTACAACGCTTAACGCTCGCGCAGGGCGCTTTCCTTTATCTTGAGCAAGGGTTTGAGCAGATAGTCAAGCACGCTCTTGTGGCCCGTCATCACTTCCACGGTGGCGGTCATGCCGGGAATAATGGGCAGAGGCTTTTCCTGCGTACCCAGAGCATTGCGCTCGGTACGCACCAGCACCTTGTAGTAGCTTTCATCCTTGCGTTCCTCATCTATGGCATCAGCACTGACCTGCTCGACCGAACCTTTCAGCCCTCCATAGATGGAGTAGTCATATGCGCTAACCTTGACCATGGCCTGCTGGCCTGGATGCACAAAAGCAATGTCGGATGGGCGGATTTTCGCTTCCACCAGCAGGCGGTCGGCAACAGGTACGATCTCCATGATTTTCTCGCCCGGCTGAATGACGCCGCCGGTTGTCGTCACCATGACACGCTTGACGATACCGTCAATGGGCGCACGCACCGTGGTTCGGGTTACGCGATCCTGCGCGGCGATGCTGGATGCGTGATTGACTTCCATTTCCGCACGATTCCTGTTGTATTCCGACTGTGCTTCAGCAAGCCATCCTGCAAGGGAGCAATTTCCACATCGGGGTCGTTTTCCAGTATCTCGATGATGGAAATAGCCGCTCCACGATAAGAAACTTTTGCCAGCGCCGCACCGATTTCAAGCAACACGGCGCGCGTGGTGATAATGGCGGAACCCGATGCTTTCAGTTCATCGGCCAGTTGAACGGCTCTGGCGTGATAGCGGTCGCGCGGCGCGGCCAGCGCAATGGCAAAGCCCGTATCGAGAAAAACCGCCTTCACCGGCATCAACTGCCATGCCCATAAAGATTTTTCTCAAACGTGGCCGAAAAATCAGGTGGTGCATCAATAGAAAGTTTTTGCGCCCCTTCCAGAAAGGACATTGGCTTTTCCTTGGCTTGGTGCACCTCGTTCTCCACCAGCACAATCACCTCTACCCTGCTACCCGGCTTGAGTTCCGAGCTTTGCAGATGAATGGCATGATTTTGATCAACCACCATTTGTTGACGGACTGCCAGCGCCATAATTGAACTCCTTGGTTAATTTTTTTGCATGATGCCCATTGTACCCAGCAATGGGCATATCCAATTTACGTTCAATATATCCGTCCCCAAGATCTCTTCCAATTTCTCCGCCAAGGAAAGTTGTTCCAGTAAAACCTGTCGAGGCCGCCACATCCGTACCCGTCGCGTTGGCGAGCGCCGAGATAAACGCCTGTCCAACATCGCCCTGCGCAACGTTGCACCCATACCGCAGCAGGTCACCCGTGGCTGACAGGGCATTGCCTATGTCGGCAAGCTGGGTTTGGTATTGGGGGAGCGTATCTTGCGTGAGCTGGGCTGCGCCGAGGTTGATCTGCCCGCTGGCGCCATGCGAGATGATGTGAATGGCCTCCAGCCCGCTCATGCCAGCCAGCGCATCGGCCATCTGCCGGATGCCATCTTGCGCCGGGTCGAGGACTATCGCCGTGACCGATGGATCGAGGCCGGAGAAGACGGTTTGCAGGTCAGGGAGCGCGCCATCAATGAAGACGGCAGAGGTGAGTTGCCGATCCGAACTGAATGCATTGATGGTCATCGTTTATCTCCGGTGCTTCATTAGATTGCGCGGTTTCAGTTGGTTGTTGAGTTTCTCTATTCCAGCGTCACGAAACTACGCGTGGCCCATAAACGGGTTGACGATGGTCAGCCCCGCGATGCTTTCAAAATCAGTTTGGTTGCGAGTCATCAATTTCAAGTTTGCGGTCAAAGATGTTGCCGCGATAACGGCATCGGGCAGCTTGATCGAATACTTGGAACGAAGCGCTATCGTCTGTTGAACAACAGCGGTGGAAAGCGGAATTTCATCCATACACCGCAGCAGGCTTTCTGCACTCGCCCGGCTGGTTGCATCATGTCCGCGCCAGCCCAATACCTCAATGGTTGTAATCACGGAAACTGCCGCACCTTCAACCAAAGCTTGCTCAAATTGGCCAATAAAGCCTTGGGGCGAATCCTGGTTCAGATAACCCATGACGGCATTGCTATCGAGCAACCATACCGTCACAGTTTGCGCTCCCACTCGTTGCGCATCGCCAGCACATCCTGCTGCAATGCAAGGGCATCTTGTTTGGGGAAGCTCGCTTGCGCCGCGCGCGCCAAAGCCAGAATATCCGGTGCGGCATCTTTTTCCACGCCGGATTCCTCATACATCACAATCACCTTTGCATGTTTTGCGCTGGCGGGTAACAAATCGCTCGCCACGCTGATGCGGTGATTAATTATGGATGCCTCCATTTCCAGTGCAATCATGCTAACTCCTCAATTAAATTTCAATCGTGCGAGCCTGTTATACATAACGACAGAAATTGTATCAAGCGGTTTGGGGGTAGGGAAGGCCAGCGCGCAGCGACCGGAACATACACGGCGGCATGTGAGGATCGCGAGCACCGCCAGACCCCATCCCAAAATCGCGCATTAGATTTATGTCGCTATGCATAGCATTGCCATATCGGGCGCACCTGCGTTGGCGAGCGCCAACATGAAAACCCCGCGTGACGTTGCAGCCGTACAGCAGCAGGTCGCCCGTGGCCGAAGGAGCGTTGCCTATAGTGGCGAGTTGGGTTTGGTATTGGTGGAGGGTGTCTTGCGAGAGCTGGGCTGCGCCGAGGTTGATCTGTCCGATGGCACCGTGCGAGATGATGTGTATGGCATCCAAGCTGCTCATGCCAGCCAGCGCATCGGCCATCTGCCGGATGCCGTCCTGCGTCGGATCGAGCACTATCGCCGTGACCGATGGATCGAGGCCGGACAGGGTGGTTTGCAGGTCAGGGAGCGCGCCATCAATGAAGACGGCAGAGGTAATTTGCCGATCCGAACTGAATGAACTGATAGTCATCGTTTATCTCCGGTGCTTCATTGATTAGGCGGCTAGCCTCTCTGATGCTACAGCGAGTTGCTCACCTTCAAGCTACGCTGCCTTTCTCATGGGCAATTCAGCCCTTTTGCTGACATACAATACTTCGACACCCAAGACGTTCCCGTTTGCGTCATAGTCCAAAATCATGCCGGGCTTGATTTCTTCGGTTTTCTCGATTTCGCCTTCCGTGAGCTGGATGTACAGTGCATCCGCTGCCTGATCAAATTCTATTTTCATGTGCGCACCTTCACTCAAAATAAGCCGTGGCGATGGTCACAGGCTCGGTTGTTTCGTTGTAAATTACACGCAATCTTTTGGAACCTCTTTCCGGGATTGCCTTCAATGCGTGCGCCAGTGTGTGATCTTCTGCATCGTTTTCGATTTTGTCCGGTGTTTCGATAGCCGCCTCGATCCATTCCAGCTTTATTTTTCGCTGCCGGATTCGCTTTTCCGCATGATCATTCAGCCTGAATTTCATGCTTTTAGAATCCCGAGTCGAGCAACCGATTGTCCGCCATGTTCTTGCTCCCCGTTTTCTTGTTGTTGTGCGGCTTTTGGAAACGCCAATAGCCGTGCATGTTACATGGCTATTTATTGCCTGTGAACCACATAACACTTGGGCGAAATTGTTGCTGGGCATCCGCGAATTTTATAACTGCCCGCATTTGCTTCAAGCACCCAATTCCCGCCAAGAAAAGCAGCGCCAGTAAGATCAGTCGAAGCCGCCACATCCGCGCCCATCGCATTGGCGAGCGCCGAGATGAAAGCCTGCCCCACATCACCCTGCGCAACATTACAGCCATAAAGCAGCAGGTCGCCCGTTGCTGAAAGAGCGCTGCCTATATCTGCGAGTTGGATTTGGTATTGAGGGAGCGTGTCTTGCGAGAGCTGGGCTGTGCCGAGGTTGATCTGGCCGCTGGAGCCGGGCGAGACAACATGGATGGCATCCAGCCCGCTCATGCCAGCCAGCGCATCGGCCATCTGCCGGATGCCATCTTGCGCCGGGTTGAGGACTATCGCCGTGACCGATGGATCGAGACCGGACAGGGTGGTTTGCAAGTCAGGGAGTGCGCCGTCTATAAAGACGATGGGAGTCGTTTGCCGATCCGAACTGAATGCATTGATGGTCATCGCTTTATCTCCGGTGCTTCATTGGTTACGCGGTTTCGAGTATTTCTTGAGCGTTACATAAATGGCGGGTTCAAATGCGAAGTGCATCAGCGCTGTGACAAGTCATTCCTTCGATCGCAGGGGCAGCAGGCGCAAGCGTGTGCGATTCGGGTCAACGGTCAGCAACGCACCTTCTTCCAGATCGGATTCCATCTGCCGCAACGCGGCAATGACCTGCAAGCCAATCACATCCGGGCTGACATCTTCCGCTCGGACTTGTACGACGCTGGGTTTCTCGCCATGCGTCGCCGAAAGGATCGCGCTGAAGTCCAGATCATGTGTGAGCACGACATAATCGTTCGTGGTCGCGTAGGCCATGATTCTGTATCCGGCGCATCGTGTCGCCCGATCAGCGACCAGTGAACGGCTTGTACGCCCGCGCCAGTCAGCAGGCCGACCCAGCGCGGCGAGAGATTCATGTCAACAATCAGTTTCATGAACCGGTCAGCGTGACCTCGCGTTCTTCCGAACGCCAGGCAGCGTAGCGAAGCGCCTGCATGATGTCTTCGCGTTCGAGGTAGGGGTAGTCGGCCAGAACTTCATCAATGCTGTGACCAGCTCCAATCTGGCCCACGACCATACCGACCGTCACTCGCATCCCGCGGATGCAAGCCTTGCCGCCCATCACTTCGGGCTGCTGGGTGATGCGATTGAGTTGTGTCATGGTCATATCCTTATCGGAACACATTACGGGGCACTTCTTTCAAGAACCAGTTTTAACCAACTGATTATTATTGAGTGTTACATTTTACGAGATATTGCCCATAGTGGCGAGTCGGGTTTGGTGTTGTGCAAGGGTGTCTTGTGAGAGCTGGGCCGCATTGAGGTTGATCTGTCCGCTGGCGCCATGCGAGATGATATGGATGGCCTCCAGCCCGCTCATGCCTGCCAGCGCATCGGCCATTTGCCGGATGCCATCTTGCGCCGGATCGAGGGCTACCGCCGTGACCGATGGATCGAGGCCGGAGAGGATCGCCTGCAAATTATCCGTTCATGCTTCGACAGGCTCAACACGAACGACAATCAAGTTCAAACTGTGCCGGATCAATATTTGCAATCGGCGAGGAGCTTCAGGGTATCGGCGCGTTCCGCGCTTGACGGATGCGTGCTCATGAAGGGGATCGTGGCGCCGGAGGAAACCGTCCCGAGTTTCGCTTGCAGGCGCACGGCGCCACAAGGGTCATAGCCTGCGCGGACAATGTATTCCACTCCGGCACGATCCGCCTCGCGCTCGTCGTCCCTGGAGTATTTTCTTGTCATCGTGGTGGTGGCAAGATCTACCGGCCCCATGGGAATCCCTATCATCCCCAGCGCAAAACCGAGCACGGCTGAAGTCGTGGCACGGTCTTCTTCCCGGCTCTGCCGCAGCCTCATGTGATCGAGGTACAGGTGCGCCAGCTCGTGCCCGATCAGCGCAGCCATCGCGTCCCGGTCTTCTCCGATCAGGTTGATCATGGCCATGTTGACCGCAATTTTGGGTTTGTCGTGATAAATAAAAGAATATCCGTTGGGTTCTCCGGCATCCGCAACCAGCAGGTCAACGCGCAGGTCGCCAGCAACTTCTTCCACGCGCTCCTTGATAGCTACCATGCTCTTGACGTCGTCCGTCCTGACGCCCGCGATCACTCTCCCGTTCGGCTTGTTTTTAATCAGCACATATGGCTGCGGGTGCCCGGCAATCATCGAGGCGTCAAACAACTTTTGCGGCCTGCTGGCAGCACAGCCGGACACGAGCGCGGCGAACAGCACGAGCGCCGCCGTGGGCAAAAACTCTAGTCGGAAGATCACGTCAGATGTTGCAAGACAATTGGGCGCGGGGTCGCCAGCAACCGCATCCCGCGCCACGGAATCAGTCGCCGCCGCGATGCGGCGTCAATCCTTCCGCCAGCTCGCCCGTTTCGGGATCAACCCAGTCGGCGATACCGATTTCCGCTTCCGCCTCCTGCAGCGATTCCCCTTCCTCGTAATTGCTGTCCTCGCGGTATTGCATGTCCTGCATCGCATCCGCCAGGGTAGGGAACGGCCCGTACAATTTCGTCGAGGCCTCATCCTGCCAGTAAAAGCCATCTGGCCGCTCGACCAGGCGCGATCTCCCATCGTCGGGGCGCAACGCCTCTGCCGCTTCGTCATCAGCCAGAGAATCGTGGTGCCGCGCCGAATCCCGCTTCGCCGCATGCCCGCTTTTCTGCGCCGCGTCGTGAGGCGAATTGCTGCGTTTTATGCTTCCCATCGGAATTCCCCTTCGGTGTGTTGCCACGATCGGTACATCCCATGTGGTGCATTCATCATAAACCTAAAGCAAAAATTGTGTGATGAAGTTTGGGCGCTCCCGCACAAATTTTTCTTCATAAGTTTTTGCTCTGCTATAATTTGCCTGTTCGGGGCGTAGCGCAGCCTGGTAGCGTACTTGCATGGGGTGCAAGTGGTCGGAGGTTCGAATCCTCTCGCCCCGACCAACTTACCAAAGGCTTGCCAGGTTCAGCCTCCCGCTTATCACTCCACCACTCTCAACGTCCCATCCGCGAACAGCAGCGCGCAGCGCACCGCCTTGCCCGCCCACACGGACTGCATGGCGTCGCGATAATCCCGCAGTTGGGCGCGGTGCGGCGCACTATCCGCCGCTGCGCCAGATTTGTAATCCAGCACCCACACCTCATCGTCAAACTCCACCATGCGATCTATCCGTTTCATTTCGCCGCGCGCGTTGACGTAAGGCATCTCGTTGCAGGCGCTGTGGTAGCGCTGCGGATCAAAAAAGCGTTGCAGCAGCGGCAGCGCCAGCAGGTGTTGCGCCTGCTGCCACAGCGGCTCCACTTCGCCGGGCGGGATGCCGCAGCGCCGCTGCACTGCTGTCATGTCAGCGCCCGCATTGGGCGGTGCCAGGTGTTGCAGCAGTGCGTGCAACCAGATGCCGCGTTGCTGCTCTATCGTCGCGCGCGACAATTGCCGCCCGGTTGGGACAGCCTGGCACAGCAGGGCAGGCTCTGCGCCAGTACACGCCCCCGCACCCGCTGCATTATGAAAAGCGGAAACAGCAACCCTCTGTAACGGATTGTCGCCCTGCTCCACCGCGCACGCGATGCGCCCGTACCACGATTGTTCCGCCAGATCGCCGTTGCCGCTGACCAGCAGCGCCTGTTTGGCGCGCGTCATGGCAACGTACAGCAGATTCATTTCCTCGCGCCGCGCATAGACTTCATCCGCATCGAAATAGGGAATGCGCCGAACTCCGCGTCCGCGCTTGTCCGGATACAGGGAGAAATGCGCGGGGCGCGGGGCGCTGGTCGGCCAGTCCAGCAACACGCCATAGCTGTCAGCTTTGCGCTGCATATCGTTGGCATCCAGCAGCCATACGATAGGCGCTTCCAGGCCCTTGGCCTCATGCACGGTGTAGATGCGCAGCGCATTGCCGATTTCTCCCACCCTGCCCTCATCCGGCGCTTCCTCTTCCGCCGCGCGCAATTCGCGCAACTCGGCAAGGAAACGCGGCAGGCTGGGGTAGCGACCGGCATCCACATTCAGCGCAATTTCCATGAAGGCTTGCAGGTTGACGCGCGACGCTTCGCGCAGCTCGGCAGGCAAAGCCGCTTCGTAGCGGCGGATCAAGTCTCCCTCGAAATAGATGCGATCCAGCAGATCGTGTACCGGCAGCCTGTCGGCGAGAGCCAGCCAGCCGCACAGCAGGCGGTGTGCGCGTTGCAGCCCGGGTGATGCGCCCCCGCTGGCTGCGTGTTGCAGCCGTGACCACCAACCCGCTCCGCCCCCGGGGGCGGAGGGGAGCTGCGCCAGTTGCATCAGATCCTCGTCGCCGCAGGCAAACATCGGCGAGCGCAACACCTGCGCCAGTGCCAGATCGGCAAATGGTGCAATCAGAAACGCCAGCAGCGCCTGGGTGTCCTCTGCCTCCAGCGTGTCGAGCAAGCCGCCACGGCGCGAAGTGAGGAATGGGATATGGCGCACGCGCAGGGCGCGTTCGTACACGCGCAGATGGGTGCGCTTGCGCACCAGCACCATGATGTCGCGGTATTCGGCGCGGCGCGAAACTCCTCCTTTGCCCTGCACGCTCCAGCCCGCGACGATCTCCGCGATGCGGGCGGCAAATTGCTCCGCCTCGATTTCCCGCGCTCCGCCTGGCTCTTCGGCGCGCGGCGTGATAAGCGGGTTGCGCAGGCGCAGTTCATCGCTCGCCCCCTCACCCCTGCTCTCCTCCAAAGGGAGAGGGAGTAATGGCAGCACCTCGACATAACCCGGCAAATCCTGATGGTGGGCGATGTGTTCCTCGAAATCCGCAAACTCGTCCGGCTGCAAGGCAAACACACCGTTCACCGCTCGCAGCACCACAGGGGCGTTGCGCCGCGTTTTGTTCTGGGTGAGAAAGCGCGCGCCGAATGCGTGTTGCAGGAAGGCGCTTGCCACACCAAACAGCCGCGCATCGGCGCGGCGAAAGCGGTAGATGGACTGTTTGGGATCGCCCACCACAAATACCGCTGGCCGGGAGTCCGCCGCTGCTGCCGCCGCAAACCACACTTGCAGGATTTGCCACTGCAACGGGTTGGTGTCCTGAAACTCGTCCAGCAGCACGTGCCGGTAGCGGCTATCCAGTTTGTGCTGCATGTATTCGGCGCAATCGCCCTGATCCAGCAGGCGGCATGCCTGCCATTCCAGATCGGTGAAGTCCATCTGCTGCTGGCGCAGCTTCAACTCCTGATACTGCTCCAGCAGCGCCACGCCGCAACGCAGCGCGGCCCGGTTCATGCGCAAGACTGCGAGCTCGGCCAGCGTGTCGCGCACGGTTTGCAGTTTGCCGAACAAGACATCGCGCGCCAGCAGGAAAGCCTCCGCATCCTGCTTCCTGGTCGGCTTGAAGCTGCGCGGCTCATCGGCCTGCGTGTACAGCGCACCCGACAGCGCTGCAAAGCGCTCTCGAAGACCGGTTGCTTCCCATGCCACCCGCAGCTCGTTCGCCTTGTTGCCCTGCACCTCCGTACCCGTCGCCAGTGCTTGCGCGAAGGCTTGCACAGCAGCATGGAACGAGGCGTCCGCACAGGCATCGGCAACCGGATCATCGTTCCAATCCACGCCCAGTTCTGCGCGCAGCCGCTCCACCGCCCAATCCACCAGCCTCTCACCCCCGCCCCCTCCACCGTCGGCAGAAGAGGGCAAATGACTGGTGTACGCCCACCATTCTGCCCGCTTGGCGACGAAATTTTCCAGCAGTGCGCGCGTGTTATACAGGCCGTAATTTTCGAACAACCATTGCATGGACTGCGCTGGCTCGCCCTCTGGCGCATCGCGCAGGCTGTCGGCGAACGCCTGCCACGCCTCCTCGCGCAGCGCCGCCGTGCGCTCCAGCAAGCCCATTCCCACCGGCGCCCCGGCATTCAGCGGCGCGCGCTGGACAATCTGCATGAACCAGCCGTGAAACGTGCTGATGGTGATGGCGGGCTGCGCCAGCAGGACATCGCCGTAAAGACTGCGCGCTTTCGCCAGCAGCGCGCCGTCAATTTCATCGAGGGCGCGCTCGCGCAGAAACCTTTCTGCTTCCTCGTCGCTGCCGGTCGCGAGCAAGTGCAGCCACTCGTGCAGGCGCGCCCGCATTTCCTGCGCCGCCTTGCGCGTGAAGGTGATGGCGAGAATCTCGCCGGGCTGCACGCCATCCAGCAGCAGGCGCACAATGCGCGACACCAGCAGCCAGGTTTTGCCGCTGCCCGCGCAGGCTTCCACCACGACACTGTGGCGCGGGTCGAGGGCGATCTGGTTATCCATGTTCATGCTGCACCCCACTCGCCCTTCCTGCACAAGCCGCGCATTTCGCAATACTCGCACGCCTCGTCCACGCCATGCGCGGGCATGGCCGCACCGGCGCGCATCTGCTCGAATACCGCCAACAGCCTACCGATGTTGGCTTGCTCCAGCTCCGGCAAATCCTGCGACGGCTCAACTGAAATCACCTTGTCCTTTTCAATGCTGATAAAAGCTGCCTCATCAGCCTCGTACACGTGGGCGTAGCAAGGCAATTGGACGTCCTCGCCCGGTTCCTTGAGTTTGTTGCGCAGCCTGGCCGCATCCGTCATCTTGTAATCCAGAACGCGGCTTTCGCTTCCGCGCGCATCCACCCGGTCGGTGCGCCCATACAGCACCGGGCCGCCGTTCAACGGCAGCTCGAACGGCAGCTCGCCGCTTTGGTAGCGCCAGCCCTCCGCCTCGCTTTCCAGTTGCGCGTCCAGATAGGCGGGGATCGCCTGCTGCCAGCGCAGCAGCCAGGCGCGCGCCAGATAGTCGCGCGCCACGGCGGGCGCAAACTCCTCGGCGCTGATGCGCTGCAACGCCTCTTCCAGTTCCGCGCGGGGATGCTCACCCAGCACCGGATAGTGCTGGTGAAACTGGTGCAGGATGTTGTGCGCCCACTCGCCGTAATCGCGTTTTTCAACGCCCTCGCGCACCTCGTCCATTTCGTTGAAGTGCAAAATATGGCGCGCGTAATACTGATATGGGCACGCCACCAGGCTGTTGTAGCCGCTGGGCGAAATGCGGCCAGGAACCAGGCCAGGCGGCACGACAGGGCGCGGCATGGCGCTGCCCCCCCTCACACCCACCAGCCCTCCATTTTCCGCTACGCGCACCTGTGCGCCTTCCAGCAACCCGCCCAGTTCGCGCTCCGACAAATCATCGCCGTAAGCCAGCTCGTGCAGCGCGCGCAGCATTTCCAGATAGGGACTCAACAGGTTTGTCTCGCCATTTTTGCTGGCCTGCCAGGTGGCCAGCACGGTGTCGTTCATCGCCAGCAGCGCCAGCAGGTCGTCGCGCTGCTGCGCCCGGCGCACTTCGCTGGTCGGCAGACCAAGCTCCGCGCGCACCGCATCGTTGAACCAGACGCTGCCGCCGCCCTCGCCCGGCAGATGCGCCGCATCGCAGCCCAGCAGCAGCACCGCATCAAAGCTGCGCCAGCGCGTGGCGGCCAGCGAGGTGAGCCGCACCGGGCTGTCAATCGCCCGGTCGCTGAAGGTGTCGGCATCGAGCTGCTGCGCCAGCCAGCGCCGCCATTCTGCGCGGCTGAAGCGCGTGCCGTCCGCCGATAATTCCTGTTGCCAGGCTTGCAGCGAGCGCAGCAACTGCGCGCCTGCCGCATCGCCCTCCAACCCTTGCGTCGCGCCAAGAATGGCGAGGCTCTCCTGCAAGGCAAGCAGCCAGCCGCTCAGGGTGGCGCTGTTTTTTGCCAGCGCCTCCGCCGCCTGCCGCAACCGCGCCAGCGCCATCTGTACTTCAGCCTGTCCTTCCGCCAGATCAAAATAGGACTGGAGGTGCGAAGCCACACCGTGTTTGCGCACCAGTTGCTCGAACTGGAACACTGTCCGCTTGCGTTCATGCGCCGGTTGATCCGCAAAAATAAACGGGGACTTGAGCAGGTCGAGCAATTCCTCGTGGTAAAAGTCGCTTTGCAGTACATCCAGCCAGCGCATCAGCACCGTGCTCGCCGACAGCGTGGATAAGGTCCAGCCGGTTTCGTCGCGTATCAGGACACCCGCGCGCTCCAGCAGGGCGCGCACCCGCCGCGCCACGAGGCGATCCAGCGCCACCAGGGCAATGTTCGTCTTGCCTTCCAGCAACCAGCGCCGCACTTGCACCTCGGCGGCGCGCGCCTCCTGCTCCAGACTGTGCGCGCCGAACAGGCGCAGTTCCAGCGCGGCATCAGGGTAGCGTTCGCGCAGGTGCAGCGCTTGATCGCGCAAGTGCAGGGATGGCGACTGTAATGCCGCAACCAGCACCGCACACCCAGGTTGCCGCGCCGCCATCTCGCGCAAATCAAACACTGTCACTGGCGCGCGCTCTCGATACGCCTCGATGAAACGCGCCTCGGGTGCGGCAAGGCCGGAAGCCAGCAGCAGGTACAGCGGCGCTTCGGCCTGTTGCGCGAGCTGCGCCAACCGCTGCTGGTAAGCGCGCGCGGCATCCGGCGCACTTCCGGCGCTCATCGCGTACCACAGCTCGTACACCACGCGCGCCTCGAACTGCATGGCGGCGCCACGCCTGGCCCGATACGCCCGCTCCAGTTGCGCGAGGAAGCCTTCCTCGCCCTGCGGCAGCGCAACCTGGTGGCGCGTCAGCTCATCCAGCAAGCCGAGCAGTTCGCCGGTTATGCCCCACAGGTCGGAATCCTGAAACCAGCGGCGCGCGCGCAGCGCCTGGTACAAGGCGGCGGCGCGGCAGGTGTCTGGAACAACGGTTGCCGCAAGCGGGATGGATTGCGCCCAATCGTCTGGCGTAACCATTTTCGGCAACAGCAAGGCTGGCCGCTGTGCTGCAACGACAAGAGCTTGCGCCAGCGGCTGCGCCACCTGGTAGTTGGGCAGCAGCACCACGGCGCGGCGCAGGTCGGGAATTTCGTTTTGGTGCTGCGCCAGAATGTGGCGCGCGACTTGATCGAAAAAAACAGCAGCTTTCTGCGAGGAGTTCACCGCTCGCCCTCGCCCGCCTTCAGCACCCTCTCCCCGAGGAAAGGGTTTTCCTGCATGAATCTCGCGCAGCGATTTAACGCACCCATTGCCCTGCGAGGAGCAGAAATGATTGCCTGCCATCCATTAACCATGTTCACCGTATCATCAGGCTGAGCTTATCCTTCACGCCGTTCCACGCATCCGCATCGGGCGGAGCGTCTTTCTTCGCCACGATGGGCTTCCATTCTTTTGCCAGCTCGGCGTTCAGCGCGATGAAATGCCGCTGATCCTGCGGCACATCATCCTCGGCGTAAATCGCATCGGCGGGGCATTCCGCCACACACAGGGTGCAGTCTATGCATTCGTCCGGCTCGATCACCAGACAATTCTGCCCCTCGCGGAAGCAATCTACCGGGCAGACATCCACGCAGTCGGTGTATTTACACTTGATGCAGTTTTCGGTGACAACGTAAGTCATTTATGATGAACCCTCCCGGTTTTAGTGTTTTCTTCATCACCAGCAACTTCTCCGGCAGCTCCGGCAGCTTGGTTTTCACCACTTGATAACCAATCTCGATCTTCACGGTTTCCCACTATGCGTATGCAGATGCTGGTCAACACATAGACCAGTCCGGTGAAAGTCAGGCTTGCCGTCAATTCCTGAGCGGCTTTCCGCTCTTCAGCATGTGCTCCACCCGCGCCCTGGTCTTCTCCGTCGCCAGCAGTTGCATGAAATGGTGGCGCTCAAGATCGAGCAGCCATTGCTCGTCCACCAGGCTGCCCGCGTCCACGTCGCCGCCGCATAATGTTTCGGCGATGCGGCAGCCGATGTTGTAGTCGTGTTCGGAGATAAATCCGCCTTCGAGCATGTTGACCATCGCGGCCTTGAAGGTGGCAATGCCGGTGCGCCCGGCCACGGGGATCTGGCGCGGCTGCAATGGCGGGCGGTAGGCGGTGGCGGTGAGGGCGCGCGCTTCTTCTTTTGCGACGTGCAGCAGTTCGTGCTGGTTGAGCACGATGCGGTCCGATGGTTTGAGGTAGCCCATCTCTCTTGCTAGCTCGGCGCTTTTGGCGACTTCGCCCATGGCGATGTTCTGGAAGTAGCGACGCAGAAACGGGAACACATCCACGCGGTTGTCGTTGGCAAAACGCTGCGCCTCGTTCGCGGCGCGCAGCGCCATTTCCTTGCAGCCGCCCCCTGCGGGCAGGACGCCGACACCGACTTCCACCAAACCGATGTAGCTTTCCAGCGCGGCGACGATGCGCGTACAGTGGATCGAGAATTCGCAGCCGCCGCCGAGTGCCAGGCCGTACACCGCCGCAATGGTTGGCACCTGCGCGTAGCGCAGGCGCTGCGACACCTGCTGGAATTTGGCGACCACCTCTTCGACACGCGGCACGTTGCCGGTTGCGGCGTTGAGCACTTCGCCCAACCCGCCACCGCCCGCAACGGTGTATTTGGCGCGCGAAACCGCGCCCTTCAGTTTATCGAACAGCCCGGCGGGCGGCGCTTCGCTGCTTTCCTGCACGCCCTGCATCAGTTGCAGCAGGTGCGCCCCGGCGGAGAACGGCGCCTCGGTTTGCCAGAGAATCAGCGCGGTGAAATGCGCCTCGGCCTCATCAATTGCGCGCAGGATGCCGTCGAGCACTTCGTTGCTGATGGCGTGCATCTTGGTCTTGAAGCCAAGGATGGCGATGTCGTCGCCGGTATGCCATAGCCGCACGTCGGCGGTTTCGAAAACGGTTTCGCCGTACTGCACGGGTTCGCCGAGCAGGCGGTCGGGGAAAAGCTGGCGGCGATAAACGGGGAGCGTGGAGCGAGGTTGTAGGTCGGGTTTCAACCCGACTGCGCCCTGTCGGGATAAATCCCGACCTACGGGTGAATATGAACCTTGCGGTGTATGCACCCCGGTGCGCCCCGGCTCGGCGGCCCATGCCGGCAGCGGAGCGCTGGCCATCGCCTTGCCCGTCGCGATGTCGGCGGCTATCCAGCCCGCCACCCGCTGCCAGCCCGCCGCCTGCCATATCTCGAACGGGCCGCTGTCCCAGCCGAAGCCCCAGCGCACCGCGAGATCGAGGTCGCGCGCGTTATCGGCAATGCGCTCCAATTGCAGCGCACAGTAGTGAAACACGTCGCGGAAGGTCGCCCACAGAAATTGCGCCTGCGGGTGCGGGTTGCCGCGCAGCCCGGCAAGCTTCTTCGCCCAGTCGCGCTCGCGCAGGATGTCTTTCACGCCCTCGTCCACTTTGGCATCGGAGAGACGATATTCTTTGGTGTGCAGATCGAGGACGTGGATATCCTTGCCGATCTTCTGGTAGATGCCCTTCCTGGTCTTCTGCCCCAGCGCGCCCTGATCAACCAGGTAGGCGAACCAGCCCGGCAGTTCGAAATGCCTGTGCCACGGGTCTTCGGTGAGGTTCACGCGCATGGTGTTGACCACGTGCGCGAACACGTCCAGCCCGACCACATCCAGCGTGCGGAAAGTGGCACTCCTGGGGCGACCGAGATAGCGGCCAGTGAGCGCATCCACGGTATCGAAGCCGAGGCCGAATGCCTGCGCGTGATGCCTGGTGGCGAGCATGGAAAACACGCCGATGCGGTTGGCGATAAAGTTGGGCGTATCCCTGGCGCGCACCACGCCCTTGCCCAGCGTGGAGACAAGAAATGCTTCAAGATGATCGAGCAGCGCCGCTTCGGTGTCGGCGCAGGGGATCAACTCGACCAGGTGCATGTAGCGCGGCGGGTTGAAGAAATGGATGCCGCAGAAGCGGTGGCGCAGGTTCTCGGGGAAAGCCTGCGCCAATGCGTTGATGGACAGGCCGGAGGTGTTGCTGGCGAAGATGCTGTGCTCGCCCAGAAATGGCGCAACCTTTTTGTACAAGTCGGATTTCCAGTCCATGCGCTCGGCAATGGCCTCGATCACCAGGTCGCAGTCGCGCAATTTTTCCAGATGCTGTTCGTAGTTGGCGGGCTGGATGCAGGTGAGTTTGGCGGGGCTGGCGAGCGGCGCAGGATCGAGCTTCTTGAGATTGTCGAGCGCCTTGTTCACGTTGCCGTTGAGAGAGCGAACAACATCCGTTCGTGTAGTTCCATCAGGGCGAGCGGCATCTTTTTCTTCTGAAGGCAGCTCGAACAGCAGCGTTTCCACATTGGCGTTGACCAGATGCGCGGCAATCTGTGCGCCCATCACACCCGCACCCAGCACCGCCGCTTTCCGGATATGTAAATTTTCGCTCATGTTCCCTGCCCCGGAAACGAAAAATGGAAGGCTGCCGCCTTCCCTGTGCGCCGTTTAGAAGCTGCGCGAGTACTGCACGCTCAAGATGTCCACGCTGCTTTTGTAATCACCGACCAGAGCCGGTGCGGCAGCGGTTGAATTAATGCTGGCATCCTTGACAAACAGATGCGCGTATCCAAAATCAATCACACTTCCCCCGGACGGCTTGTATTGCCCGCCAAACGACAGCCAGGTGCGGTCGTTATCCGGGACGCGCGCAGTGCGGTAGGTATCGGATACCGGCGTTTGGTCATATGCCAGGCCAATGCGCGACATCCATTGCTCGCTGTAGCGATGATTTGCTCCCACCGAGATGCGCCATGTGTTTCTCCAGTTCTCCGGCACTGACATGAGAGTCGCACCTGAAGTTCTAACCACGTCCAACTGATTGAATGAGCCCCAGCCGGTTCGGCTCAAATCGCCCATTACGTCCCATTTTTCATCGAGCTTGTGGAACACGCTCACCGAGAACGTATCCGGCATTTTGATAGCCAATGTCACGGGGCCATTCGCAGCCGGTGCAGCGCTGAATGACACATCGCCGCTCAATGTGTAATGGATGGCGGACCGATACGAGAAACCCCATCTGGTTTGCTGCCCGGCATTGTAAAGAATCCCGAGGTTGTACCCCCAGGCACTATCGCTTCCTTTCACGGTGCTGATGCCTGCCCCCCCCGCAAAGCCCGTCAGCTCGCCGCGGATGTGCTGATAGTTGATGCCGGCGCCTATACTTACGGTCTCATTGATCCGGTATGCTACGGAAGGGTTCAAGTTTACGGTTTCAATCTTGGACTTGATGGCATGCACTTGCCCGACCCACAACGAGTCGTATTCGGTCTGCAAGCCAAACGGGGCATTCAGGCCCAAGCCGACTTTCATGGCCGGATTTATTTCCATTGCAAAATATGCATTGGGAACCAAAGCCAGACTGCCGGCATCGCCGCCCATGTTGGTTCCCGGCAGCGCAGTGCCGGTAAACTTCGCCGACGGCTTGATCGCGTGCAGCGCCACCGCGACCTGCTTGCCTTGCAACCGCGACATCCCGGCGGGGTTAAAGAAGATCGTACTGGCGTCATCGGCGCTGGCCGCGCCGCCGGCATAAGCATTACCCAGGCCGCTGGCGCTCTGCTCGATCAGCGCGAAGCCGGATGCCGCAACCTGGCCGGACAATGCCGCCAGTGATGCCGCGATGGAATATGCCAGAACTGTCTGCCCGAATTTCATGCTGTTTCCCCCTCGTGGTTAATATAAAAACACCCTTCCCGATGCTGCCACCCTGACTTGGACTGCAATCATCTTCTCAATCGTCCGGCGGCACAAGGCGCGGTTTGCGGTCATCGCCCACCGCAACATATGTCAGCGTGGCCTCGGTCACCTTGGCGCAAACCGGCTTGGCCGGATCGCGCTGCACATACACTTCCACTGCCACCGTAATGGAGGTGTTGCCGACTTTCACGATATGCGTATACAGGCTCACCAGATCGCCCACCAGCACCGGCTGTTTGAACACGAAGGAATTGACCGCCACCGTCGCCACGCGCCCCCGGGCGCGGTGCAGCGCGGGGATGCTGCCCGCGATGTCCACCTGCCCCATCAGCCAGCCGCCGAAGATATCCCCCGCATAGTTGGCGTCGGAAGGCATCGCCACCACGCGCAGGGTGGGCTCGCGTTGCGGCAACATGACCTGCCCATCTTTTCTCTCGCTCATCTCGCTGCACCCATTTCATTTTCCCTGATAAAGCCGCTCGATCTCTTTGGCAAAACGCGCCACCACCTGCGCGCGTTTGATCTTGAGCGTGGGCGTCAACATCCCGTTCTCGATGCTCCACGGCTCGGACAACAGCAGCGCCCGGCGCACCTTGGCAAAACCGGGAAACTCCTTGATCTGCCCGGCGATGCGCCCCAGCACCGCATGCTCGATACGGGTGTCGTGCAAGGATTCCGGCATGTCGGCGCGCACTCCGACCTGCTGCGCCAGCGCCTGCCATTGTTCGGGATTGACCACCGCCAGCACGACCAGCGCGGGGTGGCCCTCGCCATGCACCATCACCTGATCGAACAGGCGGTCGCGTCCGATGGCCGCTTCCATGTCGCCGGGCGGCACTTTCTCGCCGTTGGACATGACGATGATTTCCTTTAGCCGCCCAGTGAGGGTGATGTGGCCTTGCGGGCCGATGCTCGCGGTGTCGCCGGTATTGATCCAGCCATCCTTGCCCATGATCGCCGCCGTCGCCTCGGGGTTGTTCCAGTAGCCCAGCATATTGCAAGGCCCTTTCACCAGCAGCGCGCTCTGCTCGCCGATGCGCACCTGGATGCCCTCCAGCGGCGGCCCCACGGTGGATGGGCGGTTGTTTTCGATGTGGTTGACGCTCACCACCGGGCTGGTTTCGGTCATGCCGTAGCCCTGCACCAGCGGCAGCCCCAGCGCGATGAACAGGCGCGACACCTTGGGCGGCAACGCCGCGCCGCCGCTGATGGAAAGCCTCAGCCGCCCGCCCAGGCGATCCATCACCTTGTCGGCAACCAGGCGCTTGAGCAGCGGCCACAGCAGCAGCTTGATCGTCCATGAGCCCCTGCCCTGCTGGTATTCAAACCGGTCCCAGCCAACATCCACCGCCAATGTAAACAGCTTGTGCCGCAGCGGCGGCGCCTCTTCCAGCTTGGCGTGAATGGCGTTGTAGATGCGCTCGTAAATGCGCGGCACGGCGACCAGAATGGTGGGGCGGGTGATCTTGAGATCGTCCGCCAGCAGGGGGATGGAGCGCGCGTAGGCCACCGCAAACCCCGCCATCATCGGCATGTAATAGCCCGCCGTGCGCTCGAAGGCATGGGACAGCGGCAGAAAGGACAACATGCAGTCATCCGTGCTGACGGAGAAAGTCATCAAGCCGAAATATGCGTTGTAAATGATGTTGTAATGCGACAGCATCACACCCTTGGGCTTGCCGGTAGTGCCGGAGGTATACATGATGGTAGCCAGATCATCGCGCCCGCGCTCGCGTTCGGGCTGCAATGCCGCTTCAGCGGGCAGCCAGTCGGCAGCGCATTGCAGGCGAGGATCGCCTCCAGCAACCTTCCCCAGACTGACGAAACGCTGCACACAAGCCATTTGCCCGGTTACCGCAAGCAACGGCTGCCACTGTTCATCCTGCTCAAGCAACAGCACCTTGGCCTGCGCATCATTCACGATGTAGGCGATATTGTCCGGCCTGTCCACCACGTACAGCGGCACCACCACCAAGCCGAGCGACATTGCCGCCTGCTCGAACATCACCCATTGCGGGCAGTTGCGCAACATCACCGCCACGCGGTCGCCCGCCGCCAGATTCTCGTGCAGCAACGCTGCCTGCCAGCGCGCCACCTCGCCGCGCATCTGCGCCCAAGTCAGATCGAGCCATGCCTCCTTGCGCGTGTCGAAATAGCGGTAGGCCAGGGCATCCGGCGTGCGCTTCACCCGCTCGAGGAATAACCCGTGGAGCGTGACGGCCTGTTCTGGCTTGATGATGTTTGCATTATCCGGCATGGGTTTCTCCATCGAATCACCCCAAAAACAAATCGCTGCATAACGCCGTTCCCGGCGCCACGGCATACTGCTCGAAATCTGCCACGCCCACCTCGCGCAGCACGTCTTCGTCCACGAAAAAATTGCCGCTGCATGTCCGGCTGTCGCGCGTCAGGATGCAATACGCCGCATCCGCCACGATGGCGGGTTTGCGCGAGGCGCGCAGAACCGCTTCGGGGAAATTATATTCGATGGCGGCGGTGGCGATGGTGGTGCGCGGCCACAGGCAGTTTACCGCGATGCCGTCTGCGGCAAATTCGCGCGCCATGCCCAACGCGCACAGGCTCATGCCGTATTTGGAAATGCTGTAGGCGAGATGCGGCGCGAACCACTTCGCATCCAGATCGAGCGGCGGCGACAGCGTGAGGATGTGCGGGTTGGCGGATTTTTTCAGCAACGGGATGCAGGCCTGCGACGCGAGAAAAGTAGCGCGCATGTTCACCTGCCACATCAAATCCAGCTTCTTGGCCGGAGTATCCAGCGTGGGAGTCAGGCTGATCGCGCTGGCGTTGTTGACCAGCACGTCAATGCCGCCGAGATGCCGCGCCGCCTGTTCAACCGCCGCCTTGATCGCCGCTTCGTCGCGCACGTCCAGGTGAATCGCCAGCGCCCTGCCGCCCGCCTGCTCCACCTCGGCGGCCACGCTGAAGATGGTGCCGGTCAGCTTGGCGTGCGGCTCAACCGTCTTGCCGGTAACCACCACATTCGCACCGTCGCGCGCGCAACGCAACGCGATTTCGCGCCCGATGCCCCGGCTGGCACCGGTGATGAAAATGGTTTTGTTGCGGAGGTCAGTCATGCAGAATTCCGTCACTGCTTGGCTTGTGTAGGCTGCAATAAACCTGCCCTCCAAAGGACGCGCCCACTTATTTGTTATTGCCCTCTAGCAATTCCAGATATTCAGGTGTGAATGATACTTTTCCACCCTCAAAAATAACGTGGCTTACATATTTGCATGAGGGAGAAACTCCAAGTTGCGCCTTCACTTGAACGTTCCTTATGTCGGCTGATTTAACCGATGCCGCTGGCGATACGCAATAAACAGCTTTTTTCTCTGCGGCACCTTGCGCATCTACACGATCATAAGTCTGTATTTTTTTAAATATGCCGGTAGTTATTTGCAGGCCACGCTGTGCTTCAGATTGTAGCGAGGTAAATAATGTTTCAAATTTTTGTATTTGATTGAGTGAAATTGCAAATGCTTCCTGATCAAAAACGTGAGTAACTACAATTGGAATTTTGTTTCTCTTTTTCCACGTCAATAAAGGGAATAGGTCTTCCTCTTTAACAAAAATGTTCGGTGCAACGGGTGGATTAGCATGTTTTAGTGGGCGCTTTTCCCATTGCGCATTAGTTTTCTTTTTCCAGTTTCGCCCCTTCATTTCAGAGGCTTTGTAAGGAGAAAACTCCACCTCAATTGCCACAAATGCTTTTCCCAATAAGAAAGCCAGCTCTCCACTCAGAAACAGTTCAACACGGTCGGCTTTCTCGGAATTAATTTCTTCAATCAGATTGATCTGTTCCTGATTCAGATGACTCCGATTAAGCACTAATAAATCTGGTTCCTTTTCATCTGTTTTGCTGTATGCCACCAAGGATTCGGCACTTTGCACCTCGGACAGCCCAAAACGAACAGCAATCCACGTCTTCTGCCTATTTAATTCAGTCAGCAATACATCTTCTGCCCATCGGCTTGTCTTGAAACGGTGCTCGAAGTCTATACCTCGCCCCCTTGCCATCTAGCTCTCCTAAATTTTAAACAGCATTGAAATAGGCACATCTAGTGCCTTGGCAAGCTGTTCCAACACCCTGACTGTAGGATTTCTTCGCCCACACTCAAGGCCACTCAGATAAGTCACGTGTATCCCGGATTTATGCGCCAAATCTTCTTGCGACCAATCTTTCTTTTCACGCAGAAGGCGAATGGTCGCAGCTAAAGAGAGTTGCACCGGGGTGCTTTGATTTTTAGTAGCCAAGTCAGAATGCCTGTTAAAAGCACCTTGAAAGTCTCACGGAGAGGAAAACTTGACCATAGACTATGAGTAAAGTAGATTGGTAGTTGTCTGCGTGTGATAATGCAACCCACAGAATATCTTTTTGAAAGCTAATACATGAAACAGGCGCTTCCCCCCAACGGGGAAAAACGAGAAGCATTACGCATAAAAGGCCAGTTTTGGACGCCTGACTGGGTTGCGGATGCGATGACCGCATATGTGTTGCGTGATGGCGCAAAGCAGATTTTTGATCCTGCTGTTGGTGAGGGGGCTTTTTTACATGCGGCCAAACGCATTGCCTTGAGCCGTGGACAAAAAATTGTGCTTCGCGGAACTGAACTTGATAATCGGTTAATTGAACACAAATTGCCTGCTGATTTTTCACCCAATGAATTAAAAGGCATAGCACTTCGGGATTTTGTCCTTGACCCGCCACCAGAACAATTTGATGCCATAGTTGCAAATCCGCCATATATCAGACACCACCGCTTATCCGCAGCTTGCAAAAGTAATTTAAAACTATTCGTTAGGTCGTTCCTTGATTGCAACATTGATGGACGGGCCGGTCTTCATATTTATTTTTTATTGCGCGCTCTACAGTTGTTAAAGCCTAAAGGAAGGCTCTCGTTCATTGTTCCATCTGATACTTTTGAGGGTGTTTTTGCACCTGCTTTATGGGGATGGATTTCAAAGAGATACCAAATCGAATCTGTAGTGACCTTTACTTCGGACGCAACCCCTTTCCCCGGTGTAGATACAAACGCTGTTATTGTTTGCATCAAGAACGAACCACCCAGCGAAGATTATCATTGGGCACAATGCGTTAAAGCTAATTCCCCCAACCTTATGAAATGGCTTGGGGGCGAGTTGAACAACAGTACCCATTCATTTCTACAAATTGAACGAAGATGCGTCAGCGAATGGGTTCCTCGTGGATTATCACGCGGCCATCGGCCTAGCACGGAAGAGTTTATTTGCTTGGGTGACTTGGTTAGGGTAATGCGTGGCATCGCAACTGGAGCAAATGAATTCTTTTTCCTCACCCAATCACAAGTCCATGAATTCCGTATCCCAGAAGAGTTTTTGCGTCTTGCTGTTGGGCGAACCAGAGATGTTGACGATGCAGAACTCACCTCTGAGAGAATGATTGCTCTAAGTTCGCAGGGACGTCCAACTTTGCTTTTTAGTCCAGATGGCAGGGCGTTATGTCACTTCCCTCGCGCCGTACAGGAATACTTAAATCAAGCTACAGCGCTTGATATTCCAAGCCGTTCGTTGATTTCTACGCGTCGCCCTTGGTACAAAATGGAGCACAGGCCACCCCCGCCATTTTTATTTGCATATTTAGGTCGCCGGAATGTGCGTTTTATTCGCAACCTTGTTGGAGCCGTTCCTCTCACTGGTTTTTTGTGCATCTATCCAAAAGATTCATCCACTGAAAATATAGAGGCGATATGGCGTCTTTTTAAACATCCTGAAATCTTGGGCAGTTTGGCTACAGTAGGCAAATCCTATGGGGGCGGTGCCATCAAAGTTGAACCTCGCTCCCTCGAAAGGCTACCAATACCTATAAGATTGCTGGAACAAGTCGGCCTCTTCCCTATTGTAGAGTCGCTAACCAGGGGAGTCTGTTTCGATTTATTTCCAAAAGCACAAGTAACGTAGCACGTTAATGATTTATGGCTCTTACCGCTCATTTGCGGCATCGCGATTAGAAGCGGTTCCGTGCGTGGAAATGGTCACAGCACCCAACAGGATCACTCGCACATCTTTACCGTTCCAAGCTTGATGCTAGCGGGGTAAGCCCACCACTCCGTCATGGGCCTTGCTGACAAATTTGGTGAGACCGGACCAGGATCGGATTGGCGTTGAAGGGGAGCACGTTGAAGCCGATGAAACCTGGATTGGCGGCAGAACACGCGGCAAAGGCCGTGGTGTCCACGACAAGGTGCTCGTTGCCTGCGCTGTCGAGGTCAGGCAGCGCAAACCCGGCTCCCCGCTGAATAAGCACAGGAATGGACGTTACGCCGGGCGCGCGCGGCTTGCCAATCGCTGTTGGCCATCCACTATTTCAAGGTTAGCGTCAGCACCCTGAATGACGATTGAACCGAGAAAATATTCACTTGCCTTTGCCCGAATTGCATCCGACAGATCCCGCAAAAGCTCTTCAACGTTCTGCCTTCCCCAAGCATAGGAGCGCTGGTACTTTGGGACACCTAAACGCTTGTCCGAAAGAATATGGCCGATACCGTCCAATTCGATTTTTAATTGACTAATGGATGGGCGCGCTCTAAATCCAAGTGCAACATTCTTTCATGAAAGAATGT
>CXWL01001947.1_pt1 | contig 24830 bp, 23 predicted proteins | sample 590931 | NCBI WGS metagenome assembly CXWL01 (sample SAMEA3498368, study PRJEB10139) | groundwater metagenome | biome: water well; material: biofilm material | place: Germany | collected 2015-04-27
GACTAAAAGGACTCAATGAGGTTGCGTATTGATAACATCAATGTGTGGGGGGGGGGTAGCGGCGGGGGCAAAGGATAAAACGATGAAACCCGCTATGAAGGGAAAGCCGCGTTACTGAGTCGGTATCTTCTCAGATACACGACGTTTAGCCTGTTGGATACGTTCTTCTTGGGTTGGATCACCCATCCCTTGCTCGCGGAATCGGTCCATCAGCTTGCTGTTAGATGGGTCAAGCTCCAGTGCGCGGAGCCAGGACTCGCGAGCATCTGTGAGATTTCGTTGCTTGGCGTAGATATCACCAAGATGTTCGTAGATCACCGGGTCATCACCGGCAAGCGCAACGGCGCGCTTCATCTCCGTTAAGGCCTCGGTGACCATGCCGGTTTTAAACAAGGCCCAGGCGAGACTATCGATATAGTATCCATTGTTCGGCTTGAGCGCGACAGCTCGCTTCGTCAAGGAGAGCGCTTGGTCAATGTTGATACCCCGCTCTGCGTAGCTATAACCCAGATAATTCAGCGCGTCGGCATGATGCGGATCCAGATTGATGGCCGTCTCCATCACACGCACGACGTCATCGAATCGATTGAGCTTGTCGTACGCCGTACCAAGATTGAAGTGCAAGTCGGCGTTCTTGGGGTTCTCTCTGATACCTTCTTCCAAGGCTCTCGCCGCATCGTCGAATTGTTCGTTCTGTATATAAGCCAATCCCAGCACGATGTGGGCTTCAGGCTGTTTCGGATTAATCGTGATGGCCTTTGTCAAATGCGTGACAGCCTCGGAAGACTGTTTTAATCGATAGAACAACAGACCGAGGTGCAGATGCCCTTCAAAGAACGAGGGCTCAAGTTGCACGTTGAACGTGTACGTCTCGATCGCTTTCTTCGTGTCCTTGGATTCCTCGTAGAGAAACCCAAGGTAGTCTCTGATTTTGAGCTCCGTCGGGCGCGCTTTGAGAATCCGGATGAGTTGATCGATGGCCCTGGGATAGTCCTTCTCTTCTCCGTACAGAATTGCCATCCGAAGCTGGGCGTCGAGATCCGACGGGTCTTCTGTCAATAGATCGTTCAATTCCTTCCTGGCGCCCTGATGATCTTTGGACGCCATATAGAGCCGAACCAATTGGTGTCGGATATCCCGGTTTCGCGGGTTCACAGTCTGGAGATATTTCCGTAGCACGGCGATGGCTCGATCTTGGGACTGCCGGGACTCATAGATTGACGCAAGCGCAAGATAGGCCGGCTCAAATGAAGGATTGACCGCAATCGCCCGTTCCAAACTCGTCGCCGCTTCTTCACTCTTCCCCGCATCGAGGAGTATCCGTCCCAGGTGGTAATGGCCGACGGCGGATTCTGGAGCCTTTGCCAATCCTGCTCGGATGGTCTGTTCCGCTTCAGGCTGCCGCTTCAAGTTCAACAGCAGCAGGCCCTTTGTAAAATAAGGATCGCTCAAGGTTGGATCAATCTCGATTGCGCCATCCAATAATTTCAGCGCCCGTTCCCCTTGACCTGCGCTGGCTAAAATACCCGCCATCTGTGTGAGTACATGACCGTCCTGACTTGCGCTCTCTGCTGCTTGGTCCGCATAGCTGACAGCATTGGGCATATCCCCGAGCGAGAAATAGAGGCCAGCCAGCCGAGCTTTCACGGACTGGGACGCCGGATCTGCTTTTAGCGCGGCCTGATATTCTCGAATCGCGCGATCCAAATCTTGCGCGAGCTCGGCTTGATACCCCAGCATAAAATGGTAGGACGCGGCGGCATCGGGAGGATGGGCCGTGGACAGCGCCTTCGGCGCGCCGGCTGGAGCAGCCGTCTTGTCAGGCAGCTGCGGCGCAGCAGCGCAGGCTGCCACCACCAGGGAAAGCAGCATACAGATCAGACGAGAGAGCAGGATGAGACCTCGGTGGTTCGCAATTCGGCTCGGCATCAAGCTGGTCATGGACACTCGTAAACCCTCTTGCTGGGTTCAGATGGGACTATGGTGGCATGAAAGATTATACGGGTGGGGTAATACAGGGTCAAACGACTTCTCTATTGTCAAGGCTCTCGAACTTCGCGAAGCGGTCGAGAAAGGTGAGCACCTTTTTCCCGGTTGGGCCATTGCGATGTTTACTCACAAGGATGTCAGCTTCTCCCTTTCGTTCAGAGTTTTCATCATACACGTCCTCGCGATAGATGAACATGACGACGTCGGCATCCTGCTCGATCGCGCCGCTCTCGCGAAGGTCTGCCAGCATTGGAATCGGCGGCTTGCGGGCTTCCACTGCGCGGCTGAGCTGCGACAGCGCAACGACCGGCACATTGAGTTCCTTGGCCAAGGCCTTCAGCGACCGGGAGATATCGGAGATTTCCTGCTGGCGGGATTCCGAGTCGCTCCGCCCCTGCATTAACTGGAGGTAGTCGACAATCAACAGACCCAGTCCTCGTTCGGCTTTCAGCCGGCGCGCCTTACCCCGCATCTGCTGCACGGTGATACCACCCGTATCGTCGATAAAGATCGGAGCCTGTTCCAACCGACCAGCCGCTTCCGCCAGACGCCACCAATCCTCTTTCTGAAGTTTGCCGGTCCGGAGACCATGCGAATCGACCCGCGCTTCTGAGCTCAACATGCGCAGGACAATCTGCGGCTTCGACATTTCCAGACTAAAAATTCCAACGACCGTGCCTGCGTGAATAGCCGCATGGGTTGCCATCCCCAGCGCTAAGCTGGTCTTCCCCATGCTGGGGCGGCCTGCGATCACCACGAGATCGGAGGGTTGAAGTCCCGCTGTAATGTCGTCGAGATCGTAAAAACCCGTCGGAACACCCGTGACATGTTCTTTGCGCTTTGACAGCTTGTCGACGAGGTCGAGACTTTCTTTGATGATGGAATTGATCGGGGTGAACGATCGATCCAGTTTGCCTTGGACGATGCCGAACACCGACCGCTCCGCGAAATCGAGCAGGTCATCCACTGAAGAGGTGCCTTCGTACCCGCGCGTGAGCACTTCTGTAGAGGTATGGATCAACTCTCGCAGCAAGGCCTTGTCACGCACGATCTTGCAGTGGTAGCGGATATTGGCGGAGCTGGCGACGCTTTGTACAAGTTCAGCTAAATAGGCTGCGCCTCCAACAGCCTCGACTTCACCTTGCGCTTTCAATCGTTCCGTCAACGTAATCTGATCGATCACTTCTCCGACATCAGACAAATCCAGCATCGCGCGGTAGATCTTCCGATGTGACGTGCGGTAGAAGTTCTCTTCGACCAGCAATTCCATCGCCTTGGCCATCGCGCTGTTGTCGAGGAGGACTGCACCGAGAACCGATTGCTCGGCCTCCAGGTTTTGAGGCGGCAGCTTGGGCTGAGACAGGTCTGTGGCTGACATGGATTTCATAACTGTTTCTTCACCCGCCCCTGAGACCGACGAGCTGCGGCCACCAAGTCTGCGATCTCAATCTTTTTCGAAAGACGATTCAGGTTTCCAGATCGAGGGCCTCGCCTATGAGCCGCGAGAGATTCGACCACCAATACGTCATCATGACCCATTCCTGGCACCCCGACCACCACCACAGCTGCTGCCTGCTGAGCCAACCCAGCCGTCACTGCATTAGGTATCAGCGCTGCGTCGCTCCCCTTCATCGTCTGCTGCACGACCCGAGCGTGAGTTCGACGCAACTGGGCCACAACCGCGGCCAATCGCCGAGTCGCTTTTCGTGGCGCGACAACCAGATAGTCCACTCGCGTCGAAACCGATGCCTCCTCAGGAAACTCTACAGTTCGGAAGAGTCGATCGACATCCAACCCGAAACCGGTTGAGGGCAATGGCCTGCCGAATCGGCCGATCAAGTGATCATACCGTCCGCCACCGCCTAACTCCGCCCCCATCCCTTCGGCGAATACATCGAACACGACACCGTCATAGTAATCGAACCCTCGGAACTCCCCAAGATCCAGAAGCAACGATTCTCGATAGCCTGCCGCGCAAAGCAGTTGATACACCTGGGCAAGCCGTTCGAGCGGAGCAGCCAGCGCCGGATCGCCGGCTGCGAGGATTCGTCCGCGCGCCAGCACTTCCTCTTGACCGTACAACTCAGGTGCTTGCCGAATGGCCCGCGCCATCGTCTTTGAGATGCGCTCGCCGGCAAGGATCTCTTCGAGCCTCGGTAGATCCTTTCTTGCCGCCGCTTGCTCTGCCAATTTCTGGCCCTGCGCCGAGAGCCCGGATCGCAGCAAGAGCCCCTTAATAAACCCCACATGCCCAAGGGACACTGTAAACGCCTTCAGTCCGATCGTGCGGAGGCACTCGATCATCAAGCCGATCACTTCACTGTCGCTCGTCACATCGTCCAGACCGATCAGTTCGGCTCCGATCTGAAAGATTTCTCGGCCTCGCCCAGCATGCTCTTGTTCGTAGCGGAACACAGACGTTCGATAGGAGAGACGCAACGGCATCGTCGTGCCTGTCAGCCCCATTGCAACCGTCCTGGCAATCTGCGCCGTGGCATCTGGACGAAGAAGCAACGTCCGCCCTGTTGTCCGATCGACAAACTGATAACAGTGTTCGATTAGTTCCGGCTCAAGACCTGGAGCCAAAACGTCGAGATACTCGAACGTAGGAAGAATGATCTCATCGTAGCCCCACCTGTCGACTTGAGCGAGCAACTGCGCTTCAAGACGGCGGACCTGCTTCGCCGCGTGAGGAAGAATCGTCGCCATGCCCACGGGGACCAGCGAACGTTCGCGGGACGACGGAACCTGCCCCGAAGAAGGGCGGGGCTTCGGAAGAACGGAGACCATGGCTGACCTGATGGATGACGCGCGGAGTTAAGATAGATCCGCGACTTTGACCGAGATAATGTCTTTGCTGGATTTGATCGTCTCAAGAACCTTGTCCGGGAAGGCTGCATCGGAGCCGATGATGAGCATGGCGTTCCCTCCACGTTTCTCCAAGGCGCACTGCATTCTCACGATATTGATCTGGTTGTCGCCGAGCACCTTTCCCACCATCCCGATGACTCCTGGGCGATCGATATTGAGGATCAGCAGCATATGTCCTTCAGGCACCACTTCAACGTTGAACTGATCGATTTCTACCACGCGCGGATCTTTCTTGTGATAGAGCGTGCCGGCCACCTGGTACGATTTCTTACCGGCTTCCACTCGCACACGAATCAAGCTGGTGAAGTCGCCCGCATCGGAGCTCTTCACTTCCTTCACTTCAATCCCGCGCTCCTTCGCTACGACCGGCGCGTTCACGTAGTTCACAGGAGCTTGCATAATCGGATTCAACAACCCCTTCAATACGGCGATTGTGAGCGACGCAATGGACAAACTCGCCACCTCTCCACTGTATTCGACGGTCACACGCTCAAGCCCGCCTTCGCACAGCTGGGTTTGCAACTTCCCCAACCGCTCAGCTAACGACAAGTAGGGCTGGAGCCTCGGGAGTAACTCCGGAGAGACAGACGGGATATTCACTGCCCCGCGGGCAATGCCCTTGGTGAAATAATCGACGATCTGTTCCGCAATTCCGATGGCCACATTCTCTTGCGCCTCTGTAGTCTGGGCTCCGATGTGCGGCGTACAGATAAAGTTATCCAGCGTCAACAATGGATGGTCTGCCTTGACCGGCTCTTCTTCAAACACGTCGAACGCAGCGGCGGCCACGCGCTTGACCTTTAACGCGTCGAACAGATCGCCCTCATGAATAATCCCGCCGCGGGCGCAATTGACGATCATCACCCCTGGCTTCATCGTCGAGATCGACTGCGCATTGATGAGGCCCTTGGTCTCAGGCGTCAACGGCGTATGGACCGAGATGATATCGGCGCGTGTGAAGAGTTCATCCAGCGGCATCATGGTCACGCCCATCTTCTGCGCGCGTTCCTCGGATAAGTACGGATCATAGGCGACCACACTCATGCCGATTCCTTGCGCCAGCTTCGTGAGATGGCTGCCGATTTGCCCTGCGCCGACGATGCCGAGCACCTTGTTGTAGAGCTCGACACCCATGAATTTATCTTTTTCCCACTTGCCGGCCTTGACCGATGCAGTCGCTTGGGGAATACGGCGGCTCATCGCCCAAATCATCGACATGGTATGCTCGGCCGTCGTGACGGTATTGCCGCCAGGCGTGTTCATCACTACGATCCCGCGGCGCGTGGCTGCCGGTGTGTCGACATTGTCCAGCCCGGACCCGGCCCGCCCGACGACTTTCAATTTATCGGCTGCAGCAATCAGTTCTTCTGTCACCTTGGTGCCAGACCGTACGATCAGCCCATCGGCGTCCTTGATCTCCTTGAACAACTCTTCTTTCGGCATCTTGGACTTCACCACGACAGTGAATCCAGCCTTCTCTAACAGCTCCACACCCTGCTTCGACAAACTATCACTGATGAGAATTTTCATACCCATTGTGCCTGCCCTAAGTCGGAAGAATTTCGAGGTAGAAGCCCTACGCCATGAGAATTTCTTGAGCCTTCGCGACGCCGCTGCCGAGCTTCACAGGATGCCCAAGCCCCTTGAGCACCATCTCAACAGCCGCTACACACATGATAATATCGAAGCGATCCATGTAGCCCATGTGGGAGACCCGGAAAATCTTCCCCTTCAAATGGTCTTGCCCACCGGCCGCAGTCATGCCGTATTGAACTCGCAAATTCTTATAAATGGCCTGCCCGTCCACACCTTCCGGTGCTAACACAGCAGTGAGAGCATCGCTGGGCGATTCTTTGGGGAACAGCGCGAGCCCGGCGCCCTGCATTCCTTCACGCATAGCCTTTGCGAGCAAAGCTTGACGTCCGAATACTCCTTCAAGCCCTTCGGCTCTCATCATCTTCAGTACTTCCTGCAGCCCGATAATGAGGGATACAGCCGGCGTGTAGGCCGTCTGATTTTTTAGCTGATTCTCCTGCTCTTTCTTGAAATTGAAATAGAACGCCGTGTTCTTCGCTTTCTCTGCCAACTGCCAGGCTTTGTCGCTCACGCTGACGAATGCCAGGCCAGGCGGAAGCATCAAGGCCTTTTGCGACCCGGTCACCACAACATCGATTCCCCACTCATCCGTTTTGATATCGAACACGCCGAGGGCAGTAATGGCATCCACCACCAGAATAGTCTCGCCATAGGGCTTCACGATCTCTCCAAGAGCTTTGACGTCGTGTGCCACACCGGTGGAGGTCTCACTGGCCTGCACGTATACGGCTTTGATTCCCGGATCTTTTTTCAATGCATCGGCCACTGCTTGCGGGTTGACGGCCCGCCCCCATTCCACCTTAATTTCCGTGACCTCGGCCCCGAACGTCTTACAAAGTTTGGTCCATCGCTCTCCAAATTTTCCCCCATTGATCGTAAGGGCCTTGTCGCCGGGAGAGAGAAAGTTCGATACCGCCCCTTCCATACCTCCGGTTCCGGAAGCCGCAAGCATGAGCACGTTATTCTTTGTTTGGTACAGCCACTTGAGTCCGTCACGGACTTCTGCAAACACCTTGTCGAACTCGGGCGCACGATGGTGGAACATGGGTCGCGCCATGGCCAGCAGCACTTCCGGGGGCACAGGCGTCGGACCGGGAGCCAGCAAATACCGTTTCAGCATTGACTGATCCTCCTAAGCAGGATGAAACGTGACAATCTTACGCAGGAAGGTGGGACGATACCATTGCCTCTTAAAATCTGTCAAGGCAATGAACCGTGCAGACTCATGTGTTTTCAGGCTGTTGGGACACACCAATGCCGGCACGGCTTCTGCTGACAAATTTGCGCCAATGTTTGAGTGCCTGCCCTCGTGCTACCAAAGGAGGGGCATCATTCCTCTTGCAATTCCTTGACACGGACGCAGTCCATCGATAGTCTAGCCCCACAGAATATGACACACCTCCCACAGAATATTGAGGCCCGCGTCATGATGATGCCTCGCAGGCCGGCACAAGCGGTCATCCCGGTGGCGCTCGCCCTGGGAATGTGGCTCAGCTTCTCCGCTCCCACTATTATGGTCGTACAGGCTGCGACTCCGTCTGGACCCACGATCGTTGCCCCATCTGCGCTTGCGGACGAAAACCCATCGGCAGAAGACGACCCTGATGCAAATCTAGTCCCGCTCGATACAGAAGGTCCGCCATCGGAAGCAGCCGGCCATCGCCCGGCCGCAACAAGCGGCGTTCCCAGGGCTGAAGATCTTTTACAATTGAATCCGACGGAAAACTCACCGGCAACCGCGCGGTTTTCAGACGCCTTGAATCCTCCGGCTGAACTGACTCAAACACAAGACCCTTCTAGAAGCGCCGCGGACCAGCAGGACTATGCAGGCTATAATGTCCCGATTGTCATGGACGCCTCAGTCCAAACCCACCTTCGCTATTTCAATACGGCCATCCATGATCGCTTCGGCCAGTGGCTCTTCCGATTCAGCCGCTATCGTCCCCAAGTCGAGACGATCTTCACGGAATTTCATCTGCCCAGCGATTTAGTTTATCTCTCTCTGGTGGAAAGCGGGTTCAACCCCTACGCGTACTCACGAGCCAAAGCCACAGGCCCCTGGCAGTTCATGAAGGGCACAGCCAAGGTCTATGGGCTCCGCGTCGACAACTATGTCGATGAACGACGGGACCCCATCAAGTCAACGACTGCTGCGGCACGCTACCTCCGCGATCTTTACGATCTCTTCGGCGCCTGGCCGCTCGCGATGGCCGCCTACAATGCTGGAGAAGGCAAGGTCATGCGAGCCCTCCACAAGGCCCACGCCGAAAGCTTTTCCGAAATTTCAAAGACCCGATTGATTCGACGCGAAACGAAGGAATACGTGCCGCGGTTTATGGCCGCCACCATTATTGCGAGGAACCCGGATCGATACGGCTTCACTCAGGAGTCTGCCGAGCCGCATCAATTTGATGAGGCAGTCATCGCACGAACCGTCCATTTTCGCGCGATCGCCAATGCTACCGGCATTCCCTATGAAGAACTCCGACTCCTAAATCCTGAACTCCGGCGAGATGCGACCCCTCCCGGCGATGAGGTCTACCACCTGAAAGTTCCGGTGGGGATGAAAGCGAAAGTGGAGCAATCGATCGACCGTATCCCGGTCTATAAGTTCCCACGGACTCCGGCAAAGGCTCAGTTTGCGTCTACTGGACCTTCTCGCTGGTATAAAGTCCGCGGAGGAGACACGTTGGCAAAACTGTCAAAACGGTTTAGCGTCCCGCTCAAGACCCTCACAGCCAAAAACAATCTCTCTAGTCATACGATTCGACCGGGCGACTTTCTCGTTATCAGCCGCTAGGAGCCTGTCCGACATTGCCTTCGTGACGAGGCGAATGAGGTGCGGCCGGACGCGAGGCCTCAGGCCCGGGAAAACCGTAGGCGTATTCGCTGGAATGCGTTGAGGATTTTTTCGGATCGAGCACGATGCAGATGGCCGTGGATCGTTCGCCGCAGTAGAACAGTCACTGTCGGACAGGCTCCTCAACACAGCTCTCCACTCCACCCTTCACGAGCCGGGTTTTATCAGAGACAGGACGATCTACCAGATTTACGAAAAACTGTTCTGAACGATGCAAGCGCGACGCTGGGGAAATGTTGCAGCAGCCTGCTACGGGGTTTTCTTACCTGCTGTGGGAGGAGGAGCTGGTGAATCTTTTTGTGATGGGGTCATAAGCGGAACTGTCGATGTCGCAGCAGGCTGTGACTCCAGCGATTTCCTGACATCCAGAATCTTTGTTCGAATTGTCGCTTCACTGGTGAATGGGGAGTTCGGAAAAGTCTTGATGAGTTCTTGATAGCGAGCCACGGCCCCCTCAGGGCGCGATTGGGATTCTTCCAGCCGCGCCAGCTCAAATAACGCTTGATCACGGTTCAACGTGCCCGGTGTCTCCAAAATGCGTGTGAATGCTTTTACCGCCTGGTCTCGATCTCCCTTGTGCAAATACACATACGCCAGACGTTGTTGCACCAATCCAACCATAGAGGGGTTTGAACTATATAGTGTAAGAAATTGCTGGTAGGCATCGATTGCTGCGCCCATATCATTGGCCTGGACCAATGTATTTCCCAAATGATACAAGGCAAGTGGCGCCACGGAGGTTCGTGGATATTGGTCGACAATTTGCCGATACTTGGCAATCGCTCCCTTGAGCGCCTGATCGGTCTTTTGAGGATCGGTTGCAGCGGGAGCAGTCAAAAAGCGCATCGCCTCTTGTTCAAGATCTTGGGCTTTCTGCGCAGCCTGGCGGTCGACATAATACACTCCGCCGACCACGGCAGCCGCAAGCACGACCACACCCACTCCGACCAACAAGGAACGTCGAAGCCCCTGTGACCCATGCAATGTATGCTGGTCAAGCCAGCTCATCATGTGAGCTTCATCGACGGGAAGGGTTTTTGCGGGAACCTTAATGCGGTAACTCATGGGTGGATTCGAGAGAGAGGCCAGAGACTATTTCCTTACATTGTGCGCGCGCCGTATACTTACTCAGGATATCACGATTTTGTCAATGAGGAAGCTGCCTGTCGAATCTCAGAGCGCAGACCATGTCTCACCTTTCAAGACAAACCGTGACACATGTTTGAACAACGACTCGGCGAATTGGGAGCGCGACACCTGAACAGGCACCTCACTCCGCTCCATTCCAGTGTCGGCCCGGTCGTTGAAATGGCCGGTCGCCAGATCCTCTTGCTCGCATCGAACGACTATCTGGGATTGGCAAACCACCCGGAAGTGGTTCAATCCGCCATCGAAGCGACACGAAAATTTGGCGCCGGCGCTGGAGCCTCTCGGCTGATTTCTGGTTCATTGCCGCCACATCAAGAACTGGAGTCCGCCCTGGCACAGTTCAAGGGAACCGAAGCCGCACTGACGTTTAGTTCCGGGTACCTTGCGAATATCGGAACCATCCCTGCGCTGGTCGAACAAGGCGGATTGATCCTGGCCGATCGCCTCTGTCATGCCAGTCTGATCGACGGCTGCCGTCTCAGCGCCGCCGACTTTCGCATCTATCGCCATAACGATACCGATCATCTACGGTCCCTGCTGGCCAAGAATCGCCGAACGCGACGCACCCTGATTGTGACCGACGGTCTATTCAGTATGGACGGAGACCTCGCGCCGTTGCCGGAACTCTGTCGATTAGCCAATGACTATGAAGCCGACCTCTATGTCGATGACGCCCACGGCACAGGAGTCATGGGGCCGCATGGACGAGGGACGGCTGAACATTTCGGCCTCGACACACAGGTCTCGTTTCAGATGGGAACCTTGGGCAAGGCCTTCGGCAGCAGCGGCGCCTATCTCGCAGGGCCATCCTCCTTAATACGCTATCTCATGAACACGAGCCGGTCTTTTATCTTTACCACAGCGCCCCCACCGAGTTCTGCTGCCGCCGTCACGGCAGCGTTACGAGTCATACAGCGGGAACCGGAGCGACGCGCGCGTTTATGGGCCAACCGTGAACGGCTGTTCTCAGGATTGACCCGGTTGGGATTCACTCTGTCCCCCAGCGTCAGTCCGATCATGCCGATCCTCATCGGCAACCCAGAAATCGCACTCTCGTTTGCCGAACACTTGCTCACAGAAGGCCTGTATGCCCCGGCAATTCGGCCTCCTACCGTTCCTGCCGGCACCAGTCGAATTCGTGTCACGGTGACGTCCGAACATACACCGAGCCACATCGATCAAGCTCTTGCTTCGTTCCAACGCGCAGGACAGTCCGTTGGACTGATCTGATCGAAGGCTCATCGATTGTGATGGAACAATCGGAATGTCCACAGAGCTACTTCCGGCTATTTTCTTGCTTTCTCATCACCCTGTGGCATGATGCACTCCGGTAGCCTTGAAGCCTGAACAGCCATCGTCTCACTATATCTTTCTTACCAGGGAGTCCTCTTCATGGATATTTCAAAACTCCTAACCTTTACGGCAAAGGAGGGCGCGTCGGATTGCCATATCAGCGCCGGCGAGCCACCAATGATCCGCATGAACGGGGACCTCAAGAAACTCGATCATCCTGCACTGACCACAGAAGAAACGCACGCGCTGATCTATGACATGATGAGCGATACCCAGCGGAAGAATTTCGAGGAAAAGCGCGAGTGCGACTTTTCCTTTGAGCTGGGCGACATCGCCAGATTCCGCGTCAATGTCTTCGTCCAAAGCCGTGGGCTCGGCGCCGTGTTCCGCAACATTCCCACCACGATCATTCCGATGGAAAAGCTCGGCATGCCTCCGATCGTGCGACAGCTCTGCGACCGGGAAAAGGGACTGATCCTTGTGACCGGCCCGACCGGGTCAGGTAAATCGACGACGCTGGCCTCCATGGTCGATTATTTGAACAACACGTTCGAGGGTCACATTATCACGATCGAAGATCCCATCGAATTCATCCACAAGACAAAAAAGTGCCTTGTGAATCAGCGAGAGATGGGCGTCCATACTCTGTCCTTTGCAAACGCGCTGAAGGCCTCTCTCCGTGAAGATCCGGATATTATCCTCGTCGGTGAAATGCGTGACCTGGAAACCATTCAGCTGGCCTTGACCGCCGCAGAAACCGGCCACTTGGTCTTCGCCACACTCCACACTTCCAGCGCGCCGAAAACCATTGACCGCATCATCGACGCCTTTCCCCCGAACCAACAATCCCAGATTCGCACACAGCTTGCAGAAGCCTTGGAAGCGGTTATCACACAGACTCTGCTCAAGAAAAAATCAGGCGGGCGTGCCGCCGCCCTCGAAATTATGGTGGCTACGACCGCGGTCCGTAACCTCATCCGCGAAGGCAAATTACACCAGATTCCCGGCATCATGCAGGCCAGCCAGAAAGACGGCATGCAAACGATGGACATGGCGCTCTATGAGTTGGCGACTCGCGGAGTGGTCACAAAGGGCGAAGCCCAATCGCGCAGCATGAACCCAAATCTGTTCGGAGTTCCGACAAGCGGCGCAGCCTAAGGTATTGGCACGGGAAACGAGGGAGAGGGAAGATGGACGTTCGAAGTCTCTTGAAAGTCATGGTGGATCAAGAAGCCTCCGACCTATACCTGACTGTCGATTCGGCCCCCGCCTATCGCGTCCACGGCTCGACCCAACAAACTTCCGCGCCGCCATTTACCAACGAACAACTCGAAGCCCTCGCGCTCGCGCTGATGCGCGGGCAGCAGCGCGGGGAGTTCGAGGAAAAAATGGAAATGAACCTGGCCCTTTACTACAAGGAATTGGGTCGTTTCCGTGTCAATATTTTTCGGCAGCGAGGGAACGTCGGGTTGGTCTTCCGGCATATCAAAGCCGAGATCCAAACCGTCGAACAGCTAGGCTTGCCTCCGATTGTCAAAGACATCGCCATGACCAAGCGCGGGTTGGTGCTGGTCGTCGGAGCGACAGGCTCAGGAAAATCCACCACCCTCGCGGCCATGATCGATCACCGAAACAATATCCATCCCGGCCATATCGTGACGGTGGAAGATCCGATCGAGTTCGTTCACAATCATAAGCAATCGCTCATCACACAGAGAGAAGTCGGCTTCGACACACTCTCATTTCAAAATGCGCTCAAGAATACGCTCCGGCAGGCGCCAGATGTGATTCTGATCGGGGAAGTCCGAGATACAGAAACGATGGAAGCCGCGATCACATTCGCGGAAACCGGGCACCTCTGCATCGCGACGCTCCACTCAAACAACGCGAACCAGGCCATCGAGCGCATCATGAACTTTTTCCCGGTGGAGCGGCATCCGCAGATCTATCTCCAGTTATCGCTCAATCTTCGCGCCATCATCTCTCAGCGGCTCATTCCATCCGTAGACGGGAAGCGGGTCCCTGCGCTGGAAATTATGCTCGACACGCCCCGCATTAAGGATCTCGTTAAGAAGGCCGAGGTCGATTTGCTTAAAGAAGCGATGGAGCAAGGAGTGGAAGAAGGCTGTCAGACATTTGACCACGTCCTGTTCCACCTCTATAAGGAGGAAAAGATTTCGCTCGAACAGGCCTTGATCAATGCCGACAGCGCCAACAATCTCCGGCTCAAGATCAAGATCGAAGGACTGAGAGGGGACGACGCAATCAACGCGCTGCTCGACAAAAAGTCAGGCCATCATGCAACCGGGGCCTTCAAGATCCAAGGGGGCGCGTCAGGAAACGTCACCCCCATACGCAAACGGTAGCCCACCCACTCACCACCCACGCCTCTCGCAACCAAATCCGGCAAGGAACATCGCATTTACTGAGCCGCGGGCACTCCTTGCTGCTCTAGATACGACGCAATTTTCTCCAGCGCGAGGGCGCTGAGTTTTGCGCCATACCATGTCGGCATCGTCCCGGACGGATATCCCGGCACGACGAACAGTCCCGGTTCGAGGACCGATTCGATCACATACTCATGCACTGTTTTCGCATGGCCACGGTATGCCGGATCGCCCAACCGCACCGGTCCGGTCGTCGCTAATACGAGAGGCGGCCCGACACGTCCATCGGCCCCTGAAATACCTGGAACAGTGTGGCACGTCGAACAGCCAGCCTTCGTAAATATTTCTACGATTGGCTCGTCTCCAGTGACCAGCGGAACCATGCCAGGAGCGAGCACCGGCATCGATGAGGCTGTCACAGGCGCGACCGAAGGGGACTCAATGGAACGGAGAGCGAGCCACGTCCCCAACAACAAGGCGACCAGAATGAGGGGTGTGATAGATCGTTCAGGCATAGAGCCAGTTGCAGGAAACGTTCAGCCGCCTGTCTGGTTCATCTGGTGAGTGTCGTTCAACCAAACAAACCAGACGTGTCTCGAACGCCGGCAGTGTACTCAGCTCATCCGACAAACTCAACGAAGAGCAAAGACCGACACGGCAAATCCCGCGCGAGGAGGTGAACGGAAGGATTGGTGTCCCCAACGGGATTTGAACCCGTGTTACTGCCTTGAAAGGGCAATGTCCTAGGCCAGGCTAGACGATGGGGACGAAACAGGACCTACAAGAAGATCTGGACTCATACCATACTTCAGACTCATGTGTCACTAGAGGGTGCATGGGTTTCACAAAAGCACGTCGCGTTTCTTCTTCGACTTCGGTAGGATACACTGCATCGAATGAACGACCGCTTCACTTCGTGAGGACTGAGGAGCACGACTCATGGCAAGACTCCAATTCGCCCTGTCCAGATCCCTCCTGTTCATGGCTTGCTGTCTCATAGGAGCCGGCTGTGCCCACGATACCTACCAAGAACGGGCGAACTTGATTAAGAATCACGCTGATGCGTTCTATGACAGCCTCAAAGCCAACCGAGTGGAGTCTGCGGTCCGAACCAATGAGCAGATTGAAACGATGGCGAGCGATATGGGAGACACGGTCCGGAAACGAGCGGGACAACAAGGCACCACAGCGGTTGAACGAGAATTTGCCTTGATGACCACTGCCAACGAAGCCGCAGCCACAAACTGGCTGGCGCTGGGCCAATACTTCACCATCAAACGCCAATACCCTCAAGCTCGCGCCACCTATCGACGCGTGATCGACACCTACACGAATGCGACGGACAGACCATACCGAGAGCAGGCCCTGCGCGCCTTGAGGGATTTGGATATGCTCAGTCCATCTACCACAACAACGACGAACCCGTGAACAACGGTCGCCGCCCGTTCTATTCCTCTCGAATACTACTCAGTGGGCTTCTCCTGCTCAGCTTGGGTTGTGTCCACCGGATTCACGTCACCCCTGCGCCTCCAGCTGTTTCGCCCGTCGCCATCGGGCACTCGCTGCAAGTCATTGTGCCATTTCTGGCTCTGGAAGGAGCCGACCATAGGGCGGGCATCACCTTGCTTGACTGGCCGGCGCAGGATCTTCAAGCCGCCGCGATCGACTATATTCAATCGCATCAGTCATTTGCCAGGGTAGATGACAAACCGGCCGATCTCGTCCTGACCATCAAGGCCTGGCTGACCATGCGATCCCGCGACAACTACCGGTACAGGCTGCGCCTGGAATCGGCTCTGGGGCCTGCGGAGAAACCGCCGATGAAGTCTTATCTGGTGGAAAAGGACGCGGTGGGATCGAGTGTTCGATGGGTCACGGCTTCGGATCAGACCCCCATTGCAGAAATAGTCCAAGCCGCGCTCGACGATCTACTCTCGCAAATCGAAGCGGATTACCTCTTGTATCAAAATAGGCCGCGGTAAGGATGAACAGAACTTACCGCGCGAGGAGAAGGGCAAGATGGTCGCGCCCATGAACAAGGAAAAACCCGAATGCACCGAGAAACGAACGACCCATCAATGACGCTGAAACCGTCGGTCGAAAAGGCTTACAGCAAGACACCCAGCTGCCACACCTGCCGCAAACACTGCGCCGACTACCCAGCCAAAAGACAGGCTCGTTCCTCTCGATTCACGACGTCGAAGCTCCCGGCTGAGATTCGGCACATGGGATTCAGGCCCAAGCCATTCAACCTCTGCTGAACGGGACGAGCCTTTCTTGAAGAGAATGGCGGTTCTTCCCTCACTCATGATTCCCCTGCCTCTCTGCACTACCACCATACCGGCACCACCTCCACACCTAACGCTATACGATCCTACGCAGTGCGAGCACCGGTGAAGTGTACCCAAGCCTCATTCACTTGTGTCGTCGAGGCTGGTTCATACACTTGGCAATCAAGACGTAGTGAACGATCGCCGAGCGGAACGTTCAAATAGCTACAGTGATGCGGACGGTCGGCACTGTCATGTTGATTGGGGCGAAAGCTCTGGCAGGACACACACATCCTCGCGCCGACGATCTCACCTTGCTCTTGGAGACTACGAATCATCTTCACCAGGGATCTGAGGAGGGTGACTTGCTCCGGCGCCGAGAGAGCCTCCGTCGCAGTCGCCAGCCGATCCGGCATACGGGAAGAAGGCCCACAGGACCGAAGCCCTTTGGCCGTCAATTGCGCCGTCACAACTCGACCATCGCCCGTGTCACGGCGGCGGCGTACCAACTGCTTCCGTTCAAGCGTGGCAATAACTTCTGACGCCGTCGGAAGTCGAACGACCAACTCGTTCGCCACTGTAGAGATTGTCGCGCGTTGATCGGGCTTGGACCGAAGCAGCGTGAGGACCTGCCGTTGGAGCGGGCCAAGACCTGCACGACCTTCTCGACGCCACGTCCGGCTTTTCATCGCAAGTCCGATCTTCTCCAGGCCAGCCGCCAACTGAGTCGTCAACGCAGCCGCATCCGGTATCCCCGATGATTTTGTTTTGCTCTTAGGCACGCGCCGCTCAGTCATAGAAGCCCCTCCTTAAATACAAGTATTTTGTTTCGTCAGTGTAATGTGCCCACCCTCACTGCGTCAAGAACCCGCATCCCACATGATCGCTCGCTCTACCATCAGCAGAGCGAGAGGGAAGTGTCGAAGAATACCACCGCCCGGATGAAGGAACCAGAGACTAAATGGCCCTATCAGTATTCAGAGTGTGCCGAAGATCCTCAGCAACAAGATACAACCAACAGTATCCGATCGAAGGATCGACGGTCCTGCCAAACTACCAATCGATACCGGACACCCTGGCTGACTATGGCCGGCTTGCTCCCTTACTTTCCAAATGGCTCAACTGCTAATCGAACAGGCCGGCAGGAACAGGGAATGGCAACAGAACAACAGGAATGAGCCACCGCTTCATCGGTAACCTGAAAGCGCCGCTATGGCAGATCGGAAACGCAATTCACAATGTCTCAGCCAACAGCGATTGGATCAGCCGCTCTGTTTCATGATACCCGCCCTCTCCAACTCTCACATGGCGAATCACCTCCTGCTTATCGATGAGATACATCGCAGGCCAGTACCGATTGCCATAGCGATTCCATGTCGAGAAGTCGTTGTCGATGGGGATAGGGAAACGGATATCGTGTTCTTGGATATACCGTTTCACCTTCGCAAGATCCTGTTCGTAAGAAAACTCCGGTGAATGCACACCGATAACTACGAACCCTTTATCCGCATACTTCTGATGCCATTGCTTCACGTAGGGTTCGACATTTCGGCAGTTGTAGCACCCGAAGGTCCAGAACTCGACCATCACGACTTTTCCCTTGAGCTCGGTCATGCGGAGCGGCGCTCCGTTGAGCCACACTTCATTGATGATATCCGGCGCCAGTTTGCCGACCATGGCATCAGCCGATTTAAGGGACACCAGTCCTGCCAATAGAATACCGATCACGATTCCCGGCCATCGAAAAATGCGAGATAGTCTTCGCGGCATAACTATCCTTTCGGAATTGAAATGATCGGGGTCCTCACGTTGCTCACGTCGGTGACGGTCATTTGATACAGATTGGCCAATACCGCAAAGGCTTCTTGATTCCAACTAGGAACCATCCCCTCGCTGATTGGAAACTTACGAATAGAGTAGTATTTCCCTTCAAACTCAATATCGAACTCAGCGTCTTTCAGCGGCGACGGAGATTCCTCAATCTCTAACACATGCGCCGGGTTGCGTTGCACCGGTCCTGTCCGGGGGTCCGGCTCGACATGATACCCAGCATCCTCTGCGATCCCACGCGCGACAAAGGAGATAATCGAGTTGAAGCTCCGGAGCAGGATAGACCCTTTGAGCGGATACTCGCCTCCGGGGAACCCAGGGCGGATATCGACGAAGACATGGTCGGCAGGCAATCGGTCAATCTCCACATTGAGGCGTTTGCGTTCGTCGTTGCCAAGCCGCTTGAGATCGTAGTTCGTGATCGCCACCCGACCTGTCACTCGCCTGACCAGAATGGCTGGACGGTCATCCGTGGGAACCGACCATCGATAACCACGGTCGATCGCGGCAACGACTTCCGCAGGAGTCAACCCCTTTTCCAGCGAAACCGGGAAGGCTTCTTCGTACACGACCGGAGTGATATACAGCCGCTTCTGAAAATCCAGCGACGACAAATGTAACAGCCTGCGGCGAAACTCTGTGTAGTCCTCGCGGCGCGACGGGGTGTTGAATAGGATCAAGGGCGTCTCTTCACTGTCGATCAAAATCCCTCGTCCGAGAAGTCGGAGCACCATGCTGAGATCGAACCCCTGCCGAACCAAAAAATTCAGGTGCGACTCATCGAGAGGCCGAAGGATGCGCTTGGTGAACTCCTCTCCGGACACGGGGACAATTGTGACCGTGGGATTTTCCGCCACCTCAGTTCCGTAATTCAGATCGACCAGCGAATCATCCGGTACCGCGCCGCGAGAAATCCTCCCGAGAACGCCGGCCTTGACGCGAAAGTCGAACGTGGCCGCGACGCTCGTGACGGCTGTAAAGTGGACAGGACGATAGTGCCTGGCTCTTGCGATGTTCAGGAGGAGTAGCTCTGCTTCGACTCGATGGACGGTGCGATCATACTCGATCACCGCCCGATGCATAGCAATCGGCGATAAACAGCCGGAGAGAAGGAGTAAAAAGGCTGAGGCTACGATCAAGGTCGAGGTTGAGCGACAAGAGAACGCACGCATCTGGTTTCTTCCATTCGTGATGATCTGCGAATTGAATTCTCATTCTTCAACCTGGACCTCAGCCTCACCCTACTGCTAAATTCCCGCGTACCATTCATACCCTTGATCGTCCTCCCAATACCCACCCTTCCCGCCGGCGATGCCGGACAGGGTCTCCACCAATTCGATCATCATTATATATTTGGCCTGCTTGTATCCGAGTTGGCGTTCGAAGCGGAGTCGAATCGGCGCGCCATGAGGAATGTCCAGCGGAGTGCCATTTAACTCATAAGCCAGGATCGTTTGCGGGTGATAGCAGTCAGGCAAGGCCATGCTCTCGTAATAGGGTATCCCGTCTTCGTCCACGTCGGCGCAATGGAAGACCGCGTATTTAGCATTCGGCAACGGCTCGACTTGTCGTAGCAGATCGCCGAGCGGGACGCCGGTCCACTTGCCGATTGCACTCCACCCTTCAACACAGTCGTGCCGGGTGATTTGCGTCCGCGACGGTAATTCTTTCAGCGCCGCAAGCGACCAACTCATCGGGGTCTGAACCAAGCCGACGACATCCACCGTCCAATCGGCATAATTCTTCGCCACATGCTCGGCATACTCTTCTGTGCCCGGATCGGTATTCCCGTTTGCTGGAAACACCTTCGAGATGTCGGCCTCCCCATATTCTTTGGCAAGCGCATTTGCAGGCGTAATGGCCCGTTGCACTCGTTCGGTCAATTTCTCGGCCTTGCTCAAGATCGAAGGGAACCAACTGGTTTGCGACAGGTTGTCGCAGCCGGTGAGGGCGATGAGACTTGCGGCGCCCAACGTCCCTTTCAGAAATTGTCTACGTTCCATTGCTCGTTCATGCTTCATGGCTCGCTCCTTCACGCTCGTGCTTGACGACAAACCACCCCGTCACCATCGAGCGGATGTTGTTGAAGAATCCGGTGAGGATCACTTCCAACACATGAATCACAATGAACCCGACGAAGGTAAAACAGGCGATAAAGTGAATCGTCCTCGCCGCCTGCCGTCCGCCGAAGAGCGTGAGCAGCCAGGGAAACGCTGTATCGATCGTCGGCGACATCGTGAGGCCCGTCAGAACGATCAGCGGCGCCACTATAAACAGAATCACGACATAGGCGAGTTTCTGCAGCACATTGTACCGCTTGGCCTCCTCGCCTTTAGGATGCCGGAGAACGACGTGATCTTTGACTGCCTGGCCGATGCCACGCAGGTCCTTGCCTGTCGGAATGATGTCGCGTGTGACATGCCGGCTGACCCATGCATAGGTCACGAAGAAGAAGCCGTTGACGACGAGAGCCCACGCGAAGAACAGGTGCCACTGCCGCCCCATCGCCAGGATCTTGGCGCTCGGGATGGTCGCCCAAGCAGGGAAGGCTCGGCGCTTGCCATCCGAATAGCCGAGCACACCTGTCGTGTCGAACTGATGGCCAAGGATAGTGGTAATGCCGCGCATCTCGCCGCTCTCGGTCTTGATGGGGCGAATCGAGAGGAACGGATGCTCCCGATCAGAACGGTCATCCCAATAGAGAGCGGGATGCGCGTTGAATATTTGGAGTCCGCTCATAATCAGAATGATGAGAATGGGCACGTTGAGCCAATGGCTGATTCGTATGGGCAATCGATGGCGGTAGACCCGCTCGACCCCTGGAGCCGAAGCAGATTGTGTAGTTGAAAGATCACCCTCGTTCGCAGTGAACCCACCGGAAGTTGAGGGTTCCACGACTGAACACGGTTCAGACCTCATCGTGAGTTCTGAGACCAGCTCGCCTTCCCGACCTTGACCGGTTCCAGCTCCTTCGTGAATGAGTGAGGCCATGATCCTGTCTCCTCTGGCTTGGAATCACCTGTCTGCTGCTTTGTCGGCGCCCGACCTCGATTCTTACAAGCTATTAGAAGGCAGAAACAGGACGGCCTGCGGTCGGTGACCCCGAGCGCAGGCCGTCAGGATTGAACAAGCAAAGACCTGATAGAACCCTACTTCCCCATGGCCCCCTTCATCTCGCCTTTCATGTCATCCTTCATTCCCTTCATCTCACCCTTCATCTCATCGTGTTTGCCCTTCATTTTGTCTTTCATCTCACCCTTCATTCCCTTCATCTCACCCTTCATTTCGCCTTTCATCTCGCCCATTTCACCCTTCATCCCTTTCATCTCACCCTTCATTTCGCCCTTCATCTCATCCTTCATACCCCCCATGTCTGCGGCGAATGAAAGTGAGCTGAAACCTACCAGACACATGACCGCAACAACCGATAGCATAATCTTCTTCATCGAAAACCTCCTTGTAAGCAGTGAAAAATAGACGCCGGGGAAATACCCTGCGCCCCCTGACTAACGAAGTCAACCACGTTACTCATGTACCTTAGTGAGCTTCCTGACGTCCGGCCAATTTTCGTCTGCTTTGCGGATGTAGCCGGGAATATCCGACTTCCATTTGGAGCGGACTGTTTCACTGTAATTAAGATACAGCTTGCTGTCGACCACGGTGAACGCAGCAGGATCGATCGCAGCCTTGTACCCCTTGGCCAGGCCAAACGCGCAATAGCCTCCGTACTGTGGCGCAAACTTGTCCGGATCGGCCCTGAACGTGTCGCGATTGGACACTGAAGAAAAGTGGAAGGTTGAGCCTTGGTATTCTGCGCGAAACTCTGCCGATCCCTTCACCGGTTTCATCTCCGCAAAATAGGCAATCGGATCATAGCCACGGATCGCCACACCGTCTTCCTCGAAAAACTCGTCTGCAAAGGCTGGTACGATGCTCGCGAACAACAAGAGCACAGCGGCTAGCACAGCATATCGAACATTCCAGTTCATGCCCATTCCTTCTCGCGTCGTTCACCGAACACTTATTGCACTCAGCTGTGAGCCATCAGCTCACAGCTCGAAGCTGACCCATCGAACCTGATAGCTGAAAGCTGATCGCTGACTGCTTCTACTCGTACGCCACGTTCACATAAACCTTAATCGCGCTTCGCTCCGTCGTGAGCGTCTGCATCATCTCTTGATAATTCTCCAGCCCTGTCACCGGATGGGTCAACAACTTCGGGAGCCAGCCAGGGAACTCCAGTTCCGCTCGCGCGAAGTCATAGACGCCTGCCTCGAAATATTCACGGTTGGCATTCACCGTGCCGACGACCAGTTTGTTGCCGAGCACGAAATCCAGGTTGATTTTGTCCGCAGGGACGGAATGCTCACGGTCGCCTCCTGTCACGCTCGCCAACACCAACACACCGTTTTTGCCGAGACATTCCATGGCTTCGAACACCACAGGCGAATAGCCGGTCGCTTCGAACATGAGGTCGAACGGGCCAAATCGTTTTGCGGATTCACGGATCGACAGATCGTTCGTCGAGATGTACCGCACACCTAATTCCTCCAAGAGATCAAGGTTGCGCGACGGCCTGCTTTCTTTCCCAAAGCTGGTGACGTCGAAACCCTTCATTTTCAGCGAGAGGGCTGCGAGTAGTCCTACAGTTCCCGCCCCCAGCACCGCCGCTTTCTTCGGTCGCCACACTTTAAATCGTCGCTGCGCTTCGTAGGCCTGAATGATGCCCTTTTCGATAATGGACGTCGGTTCCAACAACACCGCGACGTCTTTGAGTCCTCTCGGAATTTTGACAAGATATTCAGGGTCATCAACGAACAGCTCGGTCAAATATCCATGGCGGAGGTTGATTCCCCGCTCGTAGTAGACGTCTTCGCTGGTCATATCGTACTGGCCAATTTGGTCGTAAAAACTGCCGCCAGGGCGTCGCACGGTCGGCACCACATAATCGCCCGGCACGAACTCCGTGACGTTGGGACCAACTTCCAGCACCCGGCCAAAACACTCGTGGCCGATTACCAAAAAATCATAATCGGGAGGGGCTTGCCCGTATTCCGCCGCATTGATTTCCTTATCCGTGCCGTCGACCCCGACACGCAGCACTTGTACCACCACGCCTCGGCCATTGGGGATTTCGTGGACCGAGGGTTTGGGCAATTCAGCAAGATGAATCGAGTCGGGTTTTCCTGGAAGTACCGCTATCGCTCTCATCGTATGTTCTCCAATCATGATCTACAGGCCGTTTCTATCCATTGCGACGCTTAATGTTGAGCGCTTCGCCCAGCGTCCAGATCGACGCTCCCAACAGGGCCAGGTCCTTCAATAAGAATTGTCCCGGCGCGACGGACAGGGCGGGGAACCCGCCCAAGCTCGCCTCCCACACTGGCGGTGTGGAGAGCATGAAACTGAGAGTGCTCAAGAATAGCACCGCGGCCAGCGCGCTGCCGGCAGCTGAGATCTTTGCGGAGATAGGCCTGGCTGCGATCATCACGGCGATGGCAATTTCCAGCACGCCAAGCCAGTTCGAGAAGGCCTGCACCGTGAAAATGTTGTAGAGCCAGCTCATCAAGGGACTATTAGCGACCAGCGGTTGAATGCCGCTCGCTTCGTAGGCAGTAAACTTCATCGCCCCGATCCAGGCAAAAACCACAACAAGTCCGTAGCGGGTCATGAACGTCCCCAGGACCTGCAGTTTCTCGCTCAAGGCTAAATCGGTATCACTCTCGATTGGCATCGTGGCGGTGGCTGTTCTTATCATGGTACTTTTCCTTTAATGATCTGAGTTATGATTGTTGTTACAACCAAGTATCTGTCGTCCCTCGTTGCTTTTGTTGCTGCTACCGAGTAGTCGCCCGAGTCTTTCCGACCTTACATGCAATTCTTCTGACGTATCTGATAGATCACGCCATAACTCCCCACCGGCAGTGAGCCTAGCCTTTCTCCCGCTATTCTCGCTTTCCTGGCACGCTGAGCGTACGGCTGACACGGCGGCTACCCTGGGTCGTTCGCGTTCTTGGATCTTCCAACAACCAGTACAAGACGTTGTCGGCAAATGCCTCATCCTGGGTGAGCCCCAGATGATCCGAGAACAAAAAGAGAACGGATGACCAATCGATCGGCGAGACCAGCCCTGGGCGCCACTCGCTTCCAATTCGTTCATCAAGCAGTGCGCTTGAGCGCAATACTGTGCCATCCCCCGCTCCATATTCGGTAATTCTGAACTTGCCGGTCTTACGGTCAACCGAGGCCCGCTTGGGCGTGTCAACCGCATCTCCGGCGACGAGAAACACGTCGACCCCGGGCGGCAAGTGAGCTGGCTTATCCATCGCTTCGTGAAACGCTTTGGTTCTTCGAAGAATCGTGGTTTGCAGCGCTATGGCGATGTGCCTGCGCTCCTTGTCGTCGGCGGCATCAGGCAACACCGAACGTAAAAAAGAGACATTTCGTTCCTCCCGCGATGCGAGTCCCCATTCATACCGATCCCACAGCGTAGGATCGTACAGATTCAGGGCGGACGCAGATTTGTCGCCGTCCCAGACAATTGCACCATGTCGGGGGCGCGGAAGCAGCTCATAGAGTGCTGGA
>CXWL01111740.1_pt1 | contig 24824 bp, 19 predicted proteins | sample 590931 | NCBI WGS metagenome assembly CXWL01 (sample SAMEA3498368, study PRJEB10139) | groundwater metagenome | biome: water well; material: biofilm material | place: Germany | collected 2015-04-27
GTGGGCGGCGAGGGCGGCACGCTCGACATCCTGCTGGCGTCGAGCGACGACGCGCTGCCGGTGATGGGTTTCCTCGAGCGGCAGGGCTGCCGCCCGCTGCATTTCGCCACCGCGCAAACCAAGCTCGAAGACATCTTCCTCAACCTGACCGGGCGCTCGCTGCGCGACTGACATGACCGCATTCCTCGCCCTTGTACGCAAAGACCTGATCCTGTTCCTGTCCGACCGGCGCGCGCTGCTGGTCAACCTGGTGCTGCCGATCGTAATCGCCACCTTCTTCGGCTACCTGTTCGGCGGGTCCGGGCCGGCCAAGAGCGGCACCATCGACGTCGCGCTGGTGCAGCAGGACAGCAGCGAAGTGGGCGCCAAGATCGGCGCGGCGCTGAAGGCCGACGCCACGCTGCACATCACCGAGATGGACGCCGCGCAGGCGCGCAAGGCGGTGGCGAAGGGCGGCCAAAAAGCGGCGATCGTGATCCCGGCCGGGTTTGGCGACGCCGCCGGCGCGGCGCTGTTCGGCGCTGGCCAGAAGCCGGCCATCGACGTGCTGTACGACCCGTCGCAGCAGGCGGTGCTGGCGATGGTCAAGGGCATGCTGACGCAGCAGGTGATGCAGGTGGTAAGTGCCGAAATGTTCGGCGGGAAGACAGGGAAGGCGTTCACCGACAAGACCATGAAGGAGCTGGAGCAGGGCGCGGCGACCGATCCCGAACACGCCGCGCTGAAGGACATGCTGGTCAGCGTGAAAAAATTCCAGGACAGGCCACAGGCCAAGTCGCCGCCAGAGGGTGCGTCGAAGGGTGGCCTGTCGATGCCATTCACGACCAGCGACCAGCAAGTCAGTTCCGGGCCGAAGGAAGCCGGCTACAACGGCTACGCCCATTCGTTCGCGGGCATGGGCGTGCAGTTCATCCTGTTCCTCGGGGTCGACATGGGCATCGGCATCCTGCTGGCGCGCCGCAGCGGCGTGTGGAGCCGGCTGCTGGCGGCGCCGGTGACGCTGACGACGGTGCTGCTGGCGCGCGCCGTATCCGCCGCCATCATCTCGCTGTGCCTGTTGTGCGTGATGTTCGCGTTTGCCGTCGTCGTATTTGGCGTGCACATCACCAACCTGCTCGGCTTTCTCGGCGTCGCGGTCTGCTTCGCGCTGCTGACGGCAAGCTTCGGCCTGCTGATCGCGGCGTTTGGCAAGACCCCGGAGGCGGCGCGCGGCATCGCCGTCTTCGTCACCCTGGTCATGGTGATGCTGGGCGGCGCGTGGGTGCCGTCGTTCATGTTCCCGGACTGGGTGCAGAAGGTCACGGTGGTAGTGCCGACGCGCTGGGCCATCGACGGACTCGATGCGATGACCTGGCGCGGACTGGGGATGGATGCGGCGGGTATCGCAATGGCCGCCGAACTGGGGTTCGCGCTGCTGTTCGCGGTGCTGGCCCTCGCTAAATTCAAGCGCGACCAGCACTAACGCTGGTGTCAGGTCTGACAATCGGACAAAACGCCGGTGTCAGGTCTGACATTCGGACAAAAATCTGGTGTCAGGTCTGACAATCGCACATTTTTCTCGGAAAATAGGCGGACTCGGCTTCTCTGACGGTTCAGGTCGATTTCCCGGAATGATCTCCGGCGGAACAATTAGTCTTGAGATGTCCGAATGTCAGACCTGACACCGGAAAAATGTCCGAATGTCAGACCTGACACCGGAAATATGTCCGAATGTCAGACCTGACACCGGAAATAAATGTCAGACCTGACACCGGAAATATGTCCGAATGTCAGACCTGACACCGGAATAATGTCCGAATGTCAGACCTGACACCGGAAAAATGTCAGACCTGACACCGGAAAAATGCGGACTGGGTACAGAAGATCACGGCGGCAGTGCCGACGCGCTGGGCCATCGATGGACTCGATGCGATGACCTGGCGCGGGCTGGGGATGGATGCGGCGGGTATCGCGATGGCCGCCGCGCTGGGGTTTGCGCTATTGTTCGCCGCGCTGGCGCTGACCATGTTCCGGCGCGATCAGCAATAGAGAGAGGGGCTAGGTCCGGAGAGACCTGGACCCACCACCTCTTGAGAAGAACACCGCAGATCGCGCAATCATGAGGGATGGGGCGATTGCCGACGAGCCTATCCGTTCCTTGTACTTTCATTCTATTGATTGCTCAGGCGCAAAACCTCGAGAAAATAAGCGATTAGGCTGGTGCCTCCGTCATGGTTTTTGGCCTGAATATAGGGCTTCTCTCGGAGAGCAAGATGCGCTTTTTTCTTATCGGCACAGCCGGACTGCTGGCGTGGATGGCTATGATCGCCGCGACCGGAGGCAACAAGCCGGTGCCCAATCTCGCGTCGAGAAGCCGTTTTCAGACCACCTGCAATGCAATTCCGTCCGAGGTGCGCTCTCTGGCCACGAATCAACAGCGGCAGGCCTTCGCGGTATGTAATGATATTCGCCTGGTGCAGAATATTGTGACCTTCGGGTCGAAGTATAAGGGTGCAACCAACCGCAACCTCACCGACTCGGAGGTGCGGAAAATTATCAGAGCGCAGCTAACCCGCATTCGTGATGAGCTGCGCGCATCTCGCACTGCGCTGGAGGCGATTGATTTGAAGCCGGGAGAGGGACTGCGCTTAAAACCCTCCGAATGGCAGGCCGACCTAAATGAGGACGGCAAGATCGAGGTATGGGAAAAGTATTTATTCGCTATCCCAATGCGCCGCGATGCGGCTCTACGAATCGGTGCTGCCAGCAGCGATGAGCAGTATTATCGCGCCGAATTCAACCTCGAAGCCGAAATTCTTGTGGACCAAAGCGATATCGCTTGGGCGTTGAGCTACCATTATTTCGTCGAGTCGCTTATTGAAACGGTGCTTGCATACACGCTCAATCATCAGAGAATGGATGACACGTTTATCGAACTTTTCGATCCCTCTGCAATGAGGCGTGCGCATCAATTGATGCTTATGGGGCTGAAAATGTCCGATCGATCGAGGGAATTGGTCGAGGCGGAGAAAGAAGATGTGGATGAGTGGATTGCCAATGAAAGTCAAACCCACAGCGTCTTTCCCGTAAGTCTGGACAAATCCGATTTCAAAACCTGGAAAGAACTGCTGCGCCACCTCATTCCTCTTGTGGAGGGGAAGACCGTCCTGCTTCCGAATCGCGAACTGGGCGGTATTTTAGGTGAATTGGCTAAGGCATGCCCGGTCGGGCAGGGGCTGAATATTGCGCAGTTCTACAGGAATCCGCCGAAATATCCCGCAGCAGCATTCTTCAAGAGCGACTGGTCGAGCGTATGCAGTGAAGTCGGCAGCAGTCATCCAGTGTCCGGTTTAGCGGAGTTCCTGGAGGATTACGACCATCGATCCTCCGCGGAGAATGGTGCGGGAATGAGGTACCTGCGGTATTTGCTATGGGTTAACTGAGCGACAACTGTCGTTCTTTATTTTCTCTCACCATTCTAAGGAGTGCTAGATGACTACGCAACAATCCCCTTCCTCCGCTTTTGTCGGCGCCACCTGGCTTGCCCTAGTCGTGGGCGTACTGATGTACCTGGTCGGACTCTGGAATGCAGGGATGGCGCTGAACGAAAAAGGCTACTACCTGACGCTGTTGATGTACGGGCTGTTCGCCGCGGTGTCGCTGCAGAAGTCGACGCGCGACCGGATGGAAGGCACTCCCGTGACCGCGATGTATTTCGGCCTGTGCTGGATGTCGGTGCTGTCGGCAGTCGCGCTGATCGCGGTCGGCTTGTGGAACGCCACCATCGCCCCGAGCGAGAAGGGGTTTTACGCAATGGCATTCGTACTTAGCCTTTTCGCGGCGATCACCGTGCAGAAGAACGTTCGGGATAGCGCGCGCTCGTCGGCCGCGTGAAAATGGGGTCTGGTCCGCAGGACCAGGCCCCGGGTTAACTAGGTTACAGGTTCGGCGCCAGCCAGCGTTCGAGTTGATCCTTGGCGACGGCGCGGCGCGCCGCCATGTCGTCCAGCTGGTCGGTACCGATCTTGCCGACCACGAAGTACTTCGAGGCGGGATGCGCCAGGTAGAAGCCGGACACTGCAGCGCCCGGGAACATGGCGTACGACTCGGTCAGCTCCATGCCGATTTCTTCCGGCTGCAGTACTTTCCACATGTCGGCCTTGACGGTGTGCTCGGGACACGCAGGGTAGCCGGGCGCCGGGCGGATGCCGGAGTAGGCCTCGGCGATCAGCGCATCGCTGCCGAGGTTTTCGCCGGCCGCGTAACCCCACAGGTCGGTGCGCACGCGCTCATGCAGGTATTCGGCAAACGCTTCGGCGAGCCGGTCGGCCAGCGACTTGAGCAAGATCGACGAGTAGTCGTCGTGCGCATCCTCGAACCGTTTCTCGTATTTTTCGATCCCCAGCCCGGCCGTCACGGCGAACATGCCGATGTAGTCCTGCACGCCCGACGCCTTCGGCGCGATGAAGTCGGACAGGCACTGGTTGGGCCGCTGCACGCCGTCGACCAGCGGCTTGACGCCTTGCTGGCGCAGGCCGTACCAGGTCAGCGCGACCGCGTCGCGCTTGTCGTCGGTGTAGACCTCGATATCGTCGTCATTGATGCTGTTGGCCGGCAGCAGGGCGATCACGCCGTTCGCCGTCAGCCAGCGGCCGTCGATGATTTTCTTGAGCAGCGCCTGGCCTTCTTCGAACACCTTCGACGCCGCTTCGCCCACCACCGGGTCGGTCAGGATGGCAGGGAACGGACCGGCCAGGTCCCAGGTCTGGAAGAACGGGCCCCAGTCGATGTACTGCACCAGCGTGGCCAGGTCGACGTTCTTGATGACGCGCCGGCCAATGAACTTCGGCTTGACCGGGGCGAACGGCACTACGGTCTTGTTGGCGCGCGCGGCCGCCAGCGGCAGGATCGGCAGTGCCTTCTTGCTGGCGTGCTGCTCGCGGATGCGCACGTAGTCCTGCGCGATGTCGTCGATGTACTGGTCGCGCGTCTCGGGTGTCAGCAGCGCCTGCGCCACCGACACCGAACGCGATGCATCCGGCACGTACACCACCGGGCCATCGTAGTTGTGCGCGATCTTCACCGCGGTGTGCGCGCGCGAGGTGGTGGCGCCGCCGATCAGCAGCGGGATCTTGAGCATGCGAAAGTGCGGGTCGCGCTGCATTTCCTTGGCCACGTGCGCCATCTCTTCGAGCGACGGCGTGATCAGGCCGGACAGGCCGACCATGTCGGCATTCTCGACCTTGGCGCGCGCCAGGATCTCGGAGCAGGGCACCATCACGCCCATGTTGACGACTTCGAAGTTATTGCATTGCAGGACCACCGAGACGATGTTCTTGCCGATGTCGTGGACGTCGCCCTTGACGGTGGCGATGACGATCTTGCCCTTCGGTTTGGCGACGATGCCGGTGCGCTTTTCCTCGAGCTGCTTTTCTTCTTCGATGAACGGGATCAGGTGGGCCACCGCCTGCTTCATCACGCGCGCCGACTTGACCACCTGCGGCAGGAACATCTTGCCCTGGCCGAACAGGTCGCCGACGACGTTCATGCCGTCCATCAGCGGGCCTTCGATCACGTGGATCGGCCGGCCGCCGGAAGCGAGCAATTCCTGGCGCGCTTCTTCGGTGTCTTCGACGATCCATTGGGTGATGCCGTGCACCAGCGCGTGCGACAGGCGCTTTTGCACCGTGCCTTCGCGCCATTCGAGGTTCTGGGTGTCCTGCTTGCCGCCGGCCTTGAGCGTGCCGGCGATGTCGATCATGCGCTCGGTGGCGTCGTCGCGGCGGTTCAGCACCACGTCCTCGGTGCGCTCGCGCAGCTCGGCCGGGATGTCGTCGTAGACGCCCATCATGCCGGCATTGACGATACCCATCGTCATGCCGGCCTTGATGGCGTGGTACAGGAACACGGTGTGGATCGCTTCGCGCGCCGGGTCGTTGCCGCGGAACGAGAACGACACGTTCGAAACGCCGCCCGACACGCTTGCGTGCGGCAGGTTTTCCTTGATCCAGCGGGTGGCGTTGATGAAGTCGACGGCGTAGTTGTTGTGCTCTTCGATGCCGGTGGCGATGGCGAAGATGTTCGGGTCGAAGATGATGTCTTCCGGCGGGAAGCCGACCTGCTGCGTCAGCACGTCGTAGGCGCGCTTGCAGATCTCGGTCTTGCGCTCGAAGGTGTCGGCCTGGCCCTTTTCGTCGAAGGCCATGACAATCACCGCGGCGCCGTAGCGGCGGCACAGGCGCGCCTGGCGGATGAATTCCTCCTCGCCTTCCTTCATCGAGATCGAGTTGACGATCGCCTTGCCCTGCACGCACTTGAGGCCCGCTTCGATCACCGACCACTTCGACGAGTCGATCATGATCGGCACGCGCGAGATGTCCGGCTCGGAGGCGATCAGGTGCAGGAAGCGTGTCATGGCGGCGACCGAGTCGAGCATCGCTTCGTCCATGTTGATGTCGATGACCTGGGCGCCGTTCTCGACCTGCTGGCGCGCCACCGACAAGGCCTCGTCGAACTGCTCGTTGAGGATCATGCGGGCGAATGCCTTCGAGCCGGTGACGTTGGTGCGCTCGCCGACGTTGACGAACAGCGAATCGGCGTCGACCGTGAACGGCTCGAGGCCGGACAGGCGCAGCGCGACCGGCACCTGCGGCGGCACGCGCGGCGCGGTGTCGGCCAGCAGCGCGGCGATTGCGGCGATGTGCTCGGGCGTGGTGCCGCAGCAGCCGCCGGCGATGTTGATGAAGCCGGCGTCGGCGAATTCGCGCAGCAGCGCCGAGGTGTCGGCCGGCAGCTCGTCGAAACCGGTGTCGCTCATCGGGTTGGGCAGGCCGGCGTTCGGGTAGATGCAGACGAAGGTGTCGGCGATCTGCGAAAGCTCTTCGGCGTAGGGGCGCATCAGGGCAGCGCCGAGCGCGCAATTGAGGCCGATGGTGAGCGGGCGCGCGTGGCGCACCGAGTTCCAGAACGCCGGCACGGTCTGGCCGGACAGGATGCGGCCGGACGCGTCGGTGACGGTGCCGGAGATCATCAGCGGCAAGCGCTCCAGGTCGGGATGCTCGGCGAAATACAGGTCGATGGCGAACAGCGCCGCCTTGCAGTTGAGGGTGTCGAAGATGGTCTCGACCAGCAGCACGTCGGCGCCGCCGTCGACCAGCCCGCGCACCTGCTCGTGGTAGGCCGTGACCAGCTGGTCGAAGGTGACGTTGCGCGCGGCCGGGTCGTTGACGTCGGGCGAAATCGAGGCGGTCTTCGGGGTCGGCCCGAGCGCGCCGGCGACGTAGCGGCGCTTGCCGACGCTGGTGAACTTGTCGCAGGCGGCGCGCGCGATGCGGGCCGCTTCGACGTTCATCTCGTAGGCCAGGTGGCCCATGTGATAGTCGTCCTGGGCGATGCTGGTGGCGCCGAAGGTGTTCGTTTCGATCAGGTCGGCGCCGGCGGCGAGGTAGCGCTCGTGGATTTCCTGGATGATGTGGGGCTGGGTCAGGGTCAGCAGCTCGTTGTTGCCTTTGACGAACAATTCGCGCGCGCCACTGCCGGCCGGCGCGGCGAAATTGGCGAAGCGGCCGTCGGCGCCGCCGCGGTATTCCTGCTCGCCGAGCTTGTACTGCTGGATGATGGTGCCCATCGCGCCGTCGAGGATCATGATGCGGCGCGACAAGATCTCGCGCAGCTGAAGTTCGGTCTGGGAGACGGCGGCGGTAGTGGCGGTGGTCATCGTTGTGCTTTCTGGGGGCGGTCTAAAATTATACGTCATCGCGCTCATTCGGTTTTTCGCGGGGGCGGTTGACCTCGGTTTGTAACGTAGTGTGTCAAGCGGCTGATTGTTACAGAACGATACAATTTGCGCGTGTACCGCAATCTTTACGATACATGTCAGGAAGAGAATATTTCCGAGGCCGCCGCAGTCGCCGCCTCACTTCGACTCTAACATGCACGCATCGGAAAGCCAGGCAGATGAACAAGGAATTCGTACAGGAAGAATGGGACGCGCCCAGCGCGGCCGGGTCAACAACGGCAGCGCCGAAGAGCAACGTGGTGCCGCTCAAGCAGATCGTCACGATCCGCCTCGACACCGACACGCTGGAGTGGTTCAAGGGGGCCGGCCCCGGCTACCAGACCAGGATCAACCAGATCCTGCGCCAGTACATGGCCGAGCACCGCGCCGACGGCGACGCCGACGGCAAGTCCAACTGATTAATCGAAGCAGAGCTCCGCGAGCGGGAAACCCTTGAGGAACTCGGCCGCGGGGAGGCGCTTGCCGCCCGGCTTTTGCAGCTCGGTCAGGCGCAGCGTGCCGCCCTTGCAGGCGACCACGATGCCGTGGGTGGCGTCGGCCGCCAGCACCTGGCCGGCCAGCGCGCGGCTGTCGGCGTCGAGCGCCTCGGCGCCCCAGATCTTGATGGTCACGCCGTTGACCAGCGCGTGGGCGCCCGGGAACGGGTTGAAGGCGCGGATCTTGCGCCCCAGTTCGTGCGCCGACAGGGCGAAGTCGAGCCGCGCTTCTTCCTTGCCGATCTTGGCGGCGTAGGTCACGCCGGCCGCCGGTTGCGCCACCGCTTCGAGCGGACCTTGTTCCATCTTGCGCAGCGCGGCAACGATCATGCGCGCGCCCAGTGCGGCCAGGGTGTCGTGCAGGCTGGCGGTGGTGTCGTGCGGTGCGATCGGCACCCGCTCCACCATGAGCATCGGGCCGGTGTCGAGACCTTCTTCCATTTGCATGATCGTCACGCCGGTTTCCAGGTCGCCCGCTTCGATCGCGCGGTGGATCGGCGCGGCGCCGCGCCAGCGCGGCAGCAGCGAACCGTGGATGTTGATGCAGGGTTTGATGTCGAGCGTGCTGCGCGGCAGGATCAGGCCGTAGGCGGCCACCACCATGACGTCGTAGTCGGTCGCCAGCAGGCGCGCATGGGCGGCGCGGGCCTGTTCGGCGCGCACCGGATCGGCGCTGTCCTGGCGCAGCGACAGCGGCTGCAGCACCTCGATGCCGTGCGCCAGCGCGAACTGCTTGACGGCGGAGGCATGCAGCTGCAGGCCGCGCCCGGCGGGGCGGTCGGGCTGGGTCAGCACCAGCGGGATCTCGAAGCCGGCGCCGTGCAGGCTTGCTAACGCTTGCGCGGCGAATTCCGGCGTGCCGGCGAAGATGACTTTCATTGCATCCCTTCGGTCAGAAGCGCCGGCCGGCGGCTTTCAGCGCCGCTTCGCGTTCGAGGCCGCGCACTTCCTTGACCATCTTGGCCTTGATGCGGTTGCGCTTGAGCGGCGACAGGTACTCGACGAACACCTTGCCCATCAAGTGGTCCATTTCGTGCTGGATGCAGACCGCCAGCAGGCCGTCGGCTTCGAGCTCGAACGGCTTGCCCTGCAGGTCGAGCGCGCGCACCTTGACGCGCGATGGCCGCTCGACGCCGTCGTAGATGCCGGGCACCGACAGGCAGCCTTCGTCGTAGACCTGCTTGTCGTCGCTGGCCCAGGTGATCGCGGGATTGATGAACACCTTCAGGTCGTCCTTGGTGTCGGAGGTGTCGATGATGACCAGCTGTTCGTGCACGTCGACCTGGCTGGCGGCCAGGCCGACGCCGGGCGCCTCGTACATCGTCTCGGCCATGTCGGCGACGAGCGTGTTGAGGCGTTCGCCGAATTCGGTGACGGGCTTGGCGACCTTGTGCAGGCGGGCGTCGGGGTAGCGCAGGATATTCAGTAAGGCCATAGGGTGGGGCAACTCAGTAACAGTTCGGTATCAATAGGATAATGGTTTCACGTCAGCGCGCGCAGATAATGCCCTAAATCAACAAAAACGCAACAGATGGGAGGGGGTACCCCCCGTGGTTTGTCTTGCTAGTTCAAGGATTTATGTGCAGAATTTGATCCAGTTCGGCAACCTTTTGCATCCGTCTGCCGGGTGGAGGGCGCCGGCTTGTGCCGTTTCCCGCGCCAAGAAAGGCCGGGGAATGAGCGCAGCCAGCAATGCCGTTTTCATGCCGCACTTTACGGACACCTCGATGAAAAATTTTAGCACAGTCGGCACCCGCTTTGCAGTCGCAGCGCTTTTTGCGTGTGCCGTCGCCGGCCCGGTTCAGGCCGCCACCTGTGAGTTCCGTCCGAATGCCCCCGACCAGCACCTGGTGGTGCGTGGCGATACCTTGTGGGACATTTCCGGCAAGTTCCTCGAGCATCCGTGGTGCTGGCCACAGGTGTGGGGCATGAACCGCGACCAGATTCGCAACCCGCACTGGATCTACCCGGGGCAGATCGTCTACTTCGACCGCGCCAACCGCCGCCTGACCTTGACGCGCCCGGGCTCGGGCGAGGCCGACGGCATCGAAGGCACCACCCGCCTGTCGCCGCAGATCCGTACCGAAGGCCTCGGCGCCGACGCGGTGCAGTCGATTCCGGCCGGCCTGATCGAGCCGTTCCTGTCGACGCCGCTGATCGTCGAAGAGAACGAGCTGAACAGCGCACCGCGCATCGCCGCGCTGTCCGACGACCGGGTCTACCTCGGCAAGGACGAGCGCTTCTACGTGCGCGGCGCGCTGAACGGCGGCAGCGCCTTCCAAGTGTTCCGCCCCGGCAAACCGCTGAGCGACCCGGATACCGGCCGCGTGATCGCCTACGAGGCGGTGTACCTGGGCAGCGCGACGCTGCAGGCCGAAGCCAAGCCGGGCGTCGATGTGCATACCTTCACCGTCTCCAGCTCGAAGCAGGAAATGGGCGTGGGCGACCGCCTGACGCCGGCGCCGCCGACGGCGATCCGCAACTACGTGCCGCACCAGCCGGAGCGCCAGATCGGCGCGCGCGTGGTGTCGATCTATTCGGGCGTGACCTACGCCGGCCAGAACCAGGTCATCAGCGTCAATCGCGGTTCGCTTGACGGGCTCGATGTCGGCTCCGTGCTGCAGCTTTATCATTTCGGGAAGACCATCGCCGACCCGGGCGGCAACAAGGGCTTGATGGGCATGGGCAAGACGATGATCAAGTTGCCCGACGAACAGATCGGCAACCTGTTTATTTTCCGCGTGTTCAAGCATGTGTCGTATGGCCTGATCATGCAAGTGACGCAGCCGGTGGAAGTCGGCGACGTGGCTAAATCACCAGAGTAACCCCCAGGGCCGGCGCGCTGCTTCACCCGGGGGTCTGACCCCCAGGAGAGCGGCCGTGCAGGACCCGGACCTTCACTGCCATCCCGACCCGGCCGACCTGGCCGGATGGATACGCCTGGAGCAGACCCCGGGCGTGGGGCCGGCGACGGTGCGCGGCTTGATCGACGAGTTCGGTTCCCCGCACCATATCTTCACTGTCGGCTATCGTGCACTGGCGGCGCTGCTGCCGGCGGCGACAGCGCGCGCCTTCTCCGAGCCGCCTGCCGACGCCGTCCAGCGCCAGGTTGCGCTGACCTTCGACTGGCTCGCCGTCCCCGGCAACCACCTGATGACCCTGTCCGACGCCGCCTATCCGGCGGCGCTGTCGCACATTCCCGATCCGCCGCCGCTGCTGTACCTCAAGGGCCGGGCGGAACTGCTGGCAGCGCCCATGCTGGCGGTGGTCGGCAGCCGCAACGCCACGCTGCAAGGCAAGGCGAACGCCGAAGTGTTTTCCCAGGCGCTCAGCTGCGCCGGCCTGACCATCGTGTCCGGGCTGGCGCTGGGCATCGACGCGGCGGCGCACGAGGGCGCGCTGGGCGGGCCGGGTTCGACGGTGGCGGTGATCGGCACCGGCGCCGACAAGATCTATCCGGCGCGCAACCAGGCGCTGGCCCGGCGCATCGCCGAACAAGGCTGCATCGTCAGCGAATACGCGCTCGGCACGCCGCCGCTGTCGCACAACTTCCCGCGCCGCAACCGCATCATCAGCGGCCTGGCGGCCGGCGTGCTGGTGGTCGAGGCGGCCGCACGCTCCGGCTCGCTCATCACCGCGCAACTGGCCGCGGCCCAGGGCAGGGACGTGTTCGCCATTCCCGGCTCGATCCATTCGGCGCTGGCGAAGGGCTGCCACCAGCTGATCAAGGACGGTGCCAAGCTGGTCGAGTCGGCGGCCGACGTGCTGGGCGAATTGCGCCTGTCGCCGCTGGTGGCGGCGCCGGCCGCGCCGGCCGCCAGGGTGACAGGCGCCGCCCGCACCGTGCTGGCGGCGATGGGCCACGAACCGATCGACGCGGACAGCCTGGCACGGGCCTGCGCCGGCGCCGGCGACCAGCTCAGCCTGATCCTGCTCGAGCTGGAGCTGGACGGCCAGGTCGAACGATTGCCCGGTGGATTGTTGCAGCGCCTCAAACGCTGATCGGGCGGCGCGGGGCTTGGCCGGGACGAACTTAACTGATAGAGTAGAGCCATGTTCGATATCCTTGTTTACCTCTACGAAACCTACTACCGGCCGGACGCCTGTCCCGAACCGGAGGCACTGGCGCGCAAGCTGTCGGCGGTCGGATTCGACGATATCGAAATTTCCGAAGCGCTGGTGTGGCTGACCGACCTCAACGAGATGGCCGGCGCCGAGCAAAGCGAAGTGGTGGCCTCGACCGGCACGCGCTTTTACGTGGCGCAGGAACTCGACGTGCTCGGCAGCGGTGCGATCGGCTTCATCCAGTTCCTCGAGAGCGCCAAGGTGATCAGCGCGCTGCAGCGCGAGATCGTCATCGAGCGCGCGCTGGCGCTGGGCGAATCGCCCGTCGGCCTGGGCAAGCTGAAGATCATCGTGCTGATGCTGCTGTGGAGCCAGGGCAAGGAACCGGACGCGCTGATGTTCGACGACCTGTTCGGCTCCGACGACGAGCAGGCGCCGCGCCTGCTGCACTAGAACGNNGGGAATGACGGTCTTACATGTAGCGGTGAAATCGAGCGGGCCCCTTGCGAAGTTGCGCGCAACCCGCTTATCATTGGCCGCACCTTTTCACCGTTTCCAATTAGCTATCGGGATGGCAAAATGCCTCCCCTTCGGTCAAGCCATGTATCATGCGCCTGCCGAACCACTTTATAAGTACGCCGAGAACCCATATGACAAAAACCCTCATCATCGCCGAGAAGCCATCAGTCGCGAACGATATCGCCAAGACGCTGGGCGGCTTCACCAAGCACGATGAGTACTTCGAGTCGGACGAATACGTGCTGTCGTCGGCGGTCGGCCACCTGCTCGAAATCGCCGTGCCGGAAGAGCACGACGTCAAGCGCGGCAAGTGGAGCTTCGCCCACCTGCCGATGATCCCGCCGTACTTCGCGCTCAATCCGATCGCCAAGACCGAGGCGCGCCTCAAGGTGCTCAACAAGCTGATCAAGCGCAAGGACGTTTCCGCCCTGATCAACGCCTGCGACGCCGGGCGCGAAGGTGAACTGATCTTCCGCCTGATCCAGCAGAACGCCAAAGCCAAGCAGCCGGTCAAGCGATTGTGGCTGCAGTCGATGACAGCCGGCGCGATCCGCGAAGGCTTCACCAAGCTGCGCAGCGACGAAGAGATGCTGCCGCTGGCCGACGCCGCGCGCTGCCGCTCGGAAGCGGACTGGCTGATCGGCATCAACGGCACCCGCGCGATGACCGCGTTCAACTCGAAAGAGGGCGGCTTCTACCTGACCACGGTCGGCCGCGTGCAGACGCCGACCTTGTCGATCGTCGTCGAGCGCGAAGAGAAGATCAAGAAATTCGTCTCGCGCGACTTCTGGGAAGTGCGCGCCGAGTTCGTGTGTGCGGCCGGCATCTACGAAGGCCGCTGGCTCGACCAGTCGTTCAAGAAGGACGAGAACGATCCGGAGAAGCGTCCCGAGCGCCTGTGGAGCAAGGTCGCCGCCGACACCATCGCGATGGCCTGCAAGGGCCGCCAGGGCGTCGTCACCGAAGAATCGAAGCCGACCACCTCGATGGCGCCGGCCCTGTTCGACCTGACCAGCCTGCAGCGCGAAGCAAACGGCCGCTTCGGCTTTTCGGCCAAGAACACGCTCGGCCTGGCGCAGGCGCTGTACGAAAAACACAAGGTGCTGACCTACCCGCGTACCGATTCGCGCCACCTGCCGGAAGACTACATCGACACCGTCAAGGCGACCATGGGCGTGCTGGCGGAGAACAACAACTACCACCAGTTCGCCAAGCAGATCAGCGACAAGGGCTGGGTCAAGCCGAACAAGCGCATCTTCGACAACACCAAGATCTCGGACCACTTCGCCATCATCCCGACCAACGTCGCGCCGAAAAACCTGTCGGAGCCGGAACAGAAGCTGTACGACCTGGTGACGCGCCGCTTCATGGCGGTGTTCTTCCCGCCGGCCGAATTCCAGGTCACCACCCGCTTCACCGAAGTGTCGGGCCATCAGTTCAAGACCGAGGGCAAGGTCATGACGAACCCGGGCTGGCTGGCGATCTACGGCAAGGAAGCGTCGACCGACGCCGACAAGGACGACAGCACCGGCGGCAACCTGGTGCCGGTCGCCAAGGGCGAAAAAGTGCAGACCGAAAAAGTCACCGCCAACGGCCTCGTCACCAAGCCGCCTGCGCGCTACACCGAGGCGACCTTGCTGTCGGCCATGGAAGGCGCCGGCAAGCTGATCGACGACGACGAACTGCGCGACGCGATGGCCGGCAAGGGCCTCGGCACGCCAGCGACGCGCGCGGCCATCATCGAGGGCCTGCTCGGCGAGCGCTACCTGCTGCGCGAAGGGCGCGAGCTGATGCCGACGGCGAAAGCGGCGCAGCTGATGACTTTGCTGCGCGGCCTCGGCGTCAACGAACTGACCGCGCCGGAGCTGACCGGCGAATGGGAATACAAGCTGTCGCAGATGGAGAAGGGCAAAATTTCGCGCGAAGAATTCATGCGCGAGATCGCCCAGATGACCCAGATCATCGTCAAGCGCGCCAAGGAATACAACAACGACACGATCCCGGGCGACTACGCGACGTTGACGACTCCATGCCCGAATTGCGGCGGCGTGGTCAAGGAAAACTACCGCCGTTTCGCCTGCACCAAGTGCGACTTCAACATGAGCAAGACGCCGGGCAGCCGCCAGTTCGAGATCGCCGAAGTCGAAGAGTTGCTGAAGAACCGCACGATCGGCCCGATGCAGGGCTTCCGCTCGAAGATGGGACGGCCGTTCGCGGCGATCCTGCGCATCGTGCGCGACGAGGACATCAACAACTTCAAGCTCGAATTCGATTTCGGCCAGAACGACGACGATGAGAACGCCGAGGGCGTCGACTTCACCGGCCAGACCGCGCTTGGACCGTGCCCGAAGTGCAATGGCGGCGTCTACGAGATGGGCCTGGCGTATGTGTGCGAGCACAGCGTGGCCAAGCCGAAGACTTGCGATTTCCGCAGCGGCCGCATCATCCTGCAGCAGGAAATCCTGCCCGAACAGATGGTCAAGCTGCTCAACGACGGCAAGACCGACCTGATGCCGGGCTTCGTGTCGCAGCGCACGCGCCGTCCGTTCAAGGCCTTCCTGGTGAAGGGCAAGGATGGCAAGATCAGCTTCGAGTTCGAGCCGCGCAAGGAGAAGGCGCCGGCCAAAGGCAAAGTGGCCAAGGTAGCGGTCGAGGGCGAAGTGGAGGAAACGGCGGCAATCAAGCCGGCGGCCAAGAAAGCGGCCGCCAAGAAGGTGCCCGCAAAAACCGCCGCGAAGAAGCCCGCCGCGAAGAAGCCCGCCGCCAAGAAAGCGCCCGCCAAGCGCGCCGCCGCAGCCAAGAAGTAAGCTTCACGAAAATCCGTCGTCCTCGCGAACGCGGGGACCCCATTTCGTGGCGACTCGACGAAATTGGATTCCCGCCCTCGCGGGAATGACGGTTTTTAGGTTGGTGGTCGTTGCTTGCTTCTGCTGTCGGATTGGCAATAAAAAAACCGCGTGCCTTTCGGGACGCGGTTTTTTTACATGGGTAGACTGTGTGTCTGGCGCAACGCCAGGCTTATTCCTGCCACTCCGCCTGCAGCGCGCGGATCGCCGCTTCGCCGTTGCGGATCGCCTTGACCCGGTGCACGATCTCTTCGCGCCAGGCTTCGTCGGCGTCGGGATCCACCGCGCCATCGATGTCGAGCAGCAGCAAGCGCAGCAGGTCATTCTTCTCGGCACTGGTCAAAAGCTGGATTTTTCCGGCTATTTCGGCAACAAGTGTGGACATCGACGTCACTCCCTTAAGCTTATATTATTAAATACTTTCCCTAGTCTAACGCATTTCCACGTCAATCAGGTTATCTGCGGGCTTGCGATCGATTAATTTGTTATCCGGGTCGATGCCGGCCTTGCCCGGCCGCACCGCGACCACCATCGTCACCGTCAGGTCCTTGCGCTCGACCAGCCGGCGCTCGCGCAGCAGCGGGTTGCCGTCCTTGTCGTCGACGCCGAAGTCGATCATGTCCTTCAGCGCCACTTCCTTCTCGTCGCCCAGCTCGCCGGCGCGCAGCTTGCTGGCGCTGGCCGTCAGTGTCACTTCGTAGCGGCCGTCGGCGCGTCGCTTGGCGGTCGCCGCGATGGCGCGGTTCTCGTACAGCACGATCGCGTCGAACAGGTCGTCGACCAGGTAGGCCAGCTCCGGCGGCGTGACGCGGCGCAGGGCGTCGGTCAGCATCGTCACGTTCGGGTACGGCGCGGCATGGAAGGCGTAGCGCACCAGCAGCTCGTGCAGGGCGCCGTTGATCTTGTCCTCGCCGACCAGGTCCTGCAGCAGGAACATCGCCAGGCTGCCCTTGCGGTAGTGGATGTAGCCCTGGTCCTCGTTTTGCGCCAGCGGCAGCTCGCGCCGGCTTTCGTGCGCGCGCCCCGTCAGGTAGCGGTCGAGGTCGTAGCGCAGGAAGCGTCGCATCTTGCCCGGGCCGACCGCTTTCTTCATCACCATCAGGGCCGAGTATTCGGCCAGCGTCTCGCTCAGCACGGTGCCGCCGCGGGTGTCGGCGCCGACCAGCTGGTGGCCCCACCACTGGTGCGCCACTTCGTGCGCGGTGACGAAGAACGGGTAGTCGATGTCCTTCGGGTTCTTGTCGTCGACCTTGGCGATGAAGCCGATGCTCTCGGAAAACGGGATCGTGCTCGGATACGACTGCGCGAACATCTCGTAGCGCGGGAATTCGACGATGCGCAGCATCTTGTGCTGGTACGGGCTGAAATTGGCCGAGTAATAGTCGAGCGAAGCGCGCGCGCCCTTGATGATGCGGTCGAGGTTGAATTCGTGGCCCGGGTGGTAGTAGACGTCGATCGTGACGTCCTGCCAGCGTTCGTGGCGCACCTCGTAGCGGGCCGACTGGAACGCGTAGAAGTTGAGGATCGGCTTGTCCATTTTGTAGTGGAAGTAGCGCCGGCCCTTGTCGATCCATTCGCGCTCGAGGGTGCCTGGGGCGATCGCGATCTGGTCCGGGCTGGTCGACACCACCGCGTCGAAATTGATCCAGTCGGCGTCGCTGCCGGCGAAGTTGTTGGCGGCGCCCGCCGGGTCGGCCGGCGCCGCCATCGGCGCGCGCGGCGCCAGGCCGTGGCGCTTGCGGTCGTGGTCGTTGTCCAGTTCGAGCCGCCGCTGGTAGCCGATGTGCGGCAGTTCGTCCTGGTTGAAGAAGGTGCCGTTGGCCAGCACGGGCGTGTCCAGGCCGAGGCCGAGGATGCCCTTGGGCGCGGCGACGAGGTCGAATTCGAGCGCCATCCGCGCGCCCGGCTGCAGCGGCGTGGCCAGCCGGTAGGCGTAAAAGCCGCGCACCTTGTCGGCCAGCAGCAGCCGCGCGCCCGGCGAAAAGCGCAGCGTCAGGTCGCTGTTGCGGATCTGGCTGAGGAAGATTTCGCCGATCGGCGCGGCAGTGCGGTTTTCCAGCTGGTAGGCGCCGTGCACGCGCAGGGTGCGCTGCTGCGGCTCGATGTCGACCTGCAGGTTGACGTCGGTGATGCGCGGCTGCGGCGCGGCGGCGAACTTCTTGTAGCGCTGCTCGTAGTCGGCCCGGCCCTGCTCGGTCTGGTAGGTGGTGCGGTAGTCGCTGGCGATGTGCATGTTGTAATACAGCACGCCACCGGCGCCGGCAAAGATCGCCAGGCCGAGCGCGAAGGTCGCCAGCACCGGCAGGCTCAGGTTGCGGCGCGCGAGCTGGATACGGCTGCCCAGTTCGGGATTGTAGCCGCGCTGCCAGAACACCAGCGACAGCGCCATCAGCACCAGCGCAGCGCCGCCCCAGTACAGCTCGAACCAGCGTTCGCGCAGCAGGAAGTGGCCCCAGCCGTTCATCGCCGAGTAGAGGAAGGTCGGGGTGGTGCCGTACAGCAGCATCGGATGGTCGAGCCCGAGCGTACCGAAGGTGATGGTCGCCGTGTAATACAGGATCATCGCGAAGTAGGCGAGGAATTTCTGGTTGAACAGCACCTGCAGCGCGATCGCCAGCACCGCCACCAGCGCGTACTGCGGCAGCATGATCAGGAACAGGGTCTGCAGGTAAAGCCCCGGCTCGAGCGCGAAATAGCCTTTGAACAGCTGGATCAGCATGCCGCACAGCATCGCCACGAACAGCATCACGACCTGCAGGCCGATCAGGCTGACTGTCTTGGCCACCAGCGGCAGCCAGCTCGGCACCGGCAGCGCGTCGAGCATCTGGTCGATGCGCGCCTCGCGTTCGCGCCAGATCAGTTCGCCGGCGTAGAAAGTGGTGACGATCAGCATGAACAGCGGGAAGACGCCGCCGATCAGTTCGAGCACCTGGTAGGTCACCGGGAAGGTGTTGGTGCCGTAGAAGGAGCCAAGGTTGAGCGAGGCGGCGAACAGGGCCAGCACGCCGGCCAGCGCGATCACCACGAAGTAGATGTTCTTGAGCGACTCGCGCAGGTTCAGCCAGGTCGAGCGCGCCAGCAGCAGGGCCAGGCTGCGGCCGGCGAAATCAGGCTGTTCGCGCGTGTCGATCGCGGCGCCGGAGAGCACCCGCGTGCTCTCGCCTTCGGGCTGGTTGGCCGCGCGGCTGTCGACGCTGCTGACGAAATGGAAGCGCCAGTAGCCGAGCAGCAGCACCGCCAGCGCGAAGCCGGACCAGGTCAGGCGGTTGACCAGGTAGACCCCTTCGAAGCCGACCGCGCGCGCGTTCTTCTCGGCGACGGTCCAGTATTCGGTGAGGCGGATCAGCGCCGTGGTGCCGAACGGATCCATCAGCGCGGCGAGCGTCTTGTAGTCGAGGTCGCGCGCCAGCCCCGGCGCCACGATGTAGCCGATCATCATCACCACACTGGCGACGTAGACCGGCAGCATGCGCCGGGTCAGCGCGGCCAGCACGAAGAACAGGGCGCCGAATATGAACAGGTTCGGCAGCAGGGTGAAGAAATAGGGGCGCGCATACATCGACAGCGCCACCGGCCCGACCCGGTCCGGATCGATACCGGGAATGTAGATGCCGAGCCAGGCGCCCAGCACGATGCTGGAAAACACCACCGCCAGGGTCAGGTAGGCACCGAGGAAGCGGCCGAACACGTAGGCGTGCTTGCCGATCGGCGCACTGAAGAAGAAGTGATGCATGTCGTACTCGAAGTCCTGCTGCACCGAGCGGCCCATCATGGCGGCGACCACGATGACGCCGAGGCAGCCGAGATAGGCGACAGTCAGTTCGATGGTGCGCGGCGCGTTGATGTAGACCTTGCCGAACGAGATGCTGGCTTCCTTGAACACGCCGCCGGCGGCGGCCATCCAGAGCATGGCCAGCGCCAGGAACATCAGGAAATAGACCCAGGTCGAGACCAGTTTCAGCCGCTGCCGTGCTTCGAATAATGCAATTGCCAGCATGGGTGGTTCCTAGCAGTTGCTGGCGGCCGAATGGCGCCCGGCGATGGTGGCGAAATACACGTCGTCGAGGTCGGGACGGGCCGGCTCGAAGCCGTTGCCCGGATCCTGCTCGGCGTACACGTGGATCAGCGTGCGCCCGGTCAGCAGGCGGGTCGAGATCACCGCGTGCTGTGCCTGGAACGCCGCCAGTTCGTGCTTGGCGACGAAGCGGCTCCAGATCATGCCGTCGATGGCGTCGATCAGCTTTTGCGGTTCGCCGCACAGCAACACGTGGCCCTTGTTGATGATTGCCATGTTGGCGCACAGGTCGGCCACGTCGGACACGATGTGGGTCGACAGCAGCACCGTCTTGTCGTCGCCGATGTCCGACAGCAGGTTATGGAAGCGCACCCGCTCCTGCGGGTCGAGGCCGGCCGTCGGCTCGTCGACGATGATCAGGCGCGGGTCGCCGAGCAGCGCCTGGGCGATGCCGAACCTCTGGCGCATGCCGCCGGAAAAACCGCCGAGGCGCTGGTGGCGCACTTCGAACAGGTTGGTCTGCTGCAGCAGGCCGTCGACCACTTCGCGCCGGCGCGCCTTGTTCGACAGGCCCTTGAGGACGGCGAAATGGTCGAGCAGTTCGTAGGCGGTCACTTTCGGGTACAAGCCGAAGTCCTGCGGCAGGTAGCCGAGCAGGCGGCGGATCTCGTCTTTTTCGTCGAGCACGTCCATGTCGCCGAAGAAGACCGAGCCGGAATCGCATTCCTGCAAGGTGGCCAGGGTCCGCATCAGGGTCGACTTGCCGGCGCCGTTCGGGCCGAGCAAGCCGAACATCCCCGCCGGGATGGTGAGGCTGACCTTGTCCAGCGCCACGACGCCGTTGGCGTAGGTCTTGGACAAATTGCGGATGCGTAATTCCATGCGTGTGACTCCTGATCCTGTTGCGTGCGAGACAGCGCCAGGCGGACCGGACGTGCCTTCTCGATAATTGCATTGTATTAAATTTATGGCGCGGCTGGCGTAGTCTTGCGACAGTCGGCAATTTGGCTGTCCCAGAGTGCACGTTTGGAGGGGCAGGGAAGGGGCGGACCCCGGTTTTTCAGTTGGGGGTCTGACGGGGACGCCGAGTTCCGGGTGTGCAGGCGCAAACGCAACCGGGGTCAGACCCCCTACGGAAAAACCGGGGACTCGGCGTCCCCGTCTGACTCCTCAGGTATTGGCGGCGATCGGTTCGACGCCGATCAGCAGCTTGTCGCCGGCGAAGCTGTACGGCGGCACTTCGAGGTTGCGCGGCGCCGGCACGTTGCGAAACACCCGCCCGGCGAGGTCGAAGCGCGAACCGTGGCAGGGGCAGTAGAAGCCGCCCGGCCAGCCCGGCCCGAGATCGGCCGGCGCCACCTCCGGCCGAAAGCTGGGAATGCAGCCGAGGTGGGTGCAGACGGCGGTGGCGACCAGGAATTCCGGGCGCGCCGAGCGGGTCGCGTTGTGGGCGTAGAAGGGCTGCTGGTCTTCGGCCGAGGTCGGATCGGCCAGCTCGGCGTCGTGGTTGCCCAGCGTGGCGAGCATGGCGGGGGTGCGGTGCAGCACCCACACCGGGCGCCCACGCCACTCGACCGTGGTCAGCGTGCCCGGCGCGACGGTGGCGAGGTCGACTTCGGCCGGGCCGCCGGCGGCGCGCGCGCGATCGCTCGGGGTCATGCTCTTGATGAACGGAATGGCGACGGCGACCAGGCCGATCGAGCCCATGGCGCTGGTGGCGACGCCGAGGAACTGGCGGCGCGGGTTGGGAGGGAGGGTCTGGTCCATGATGCTTCCCCTTCAGGAAAACGGCGGCATTGCTGATGGTTTGACCATGAATTCGGCCGCGAGTGCCGGAAATGTGGATAATGGCCGGATGGATAGTGTCATTCAAGAAAAAGTGCTGATGGTGGCGCGCGCCGCCCGCAACCGCGAGGAATCGCTGGCGTGGTTTCGCGTCACGCTCGGGCTGCATTACCTGGCCGGGCTGATGACGCCCGACACCATCGACTTCAAGGTGGTCGACCGCGCTTACAATCGCTTCATCTACCAGTCGATCGGGCGCGGCCACAGCATCGCCAGCGTGCTGCAGTTCATGAGCGGCGAGAAGGTGGTGGCGGTGGTCGATTCGCCGCGCTTCATTGCGGTGTTCGCCGAGCATTGCCCGGAGGTGCCGGTCGACACGATCGGCTTCCTGCTCTCGCTCAACCTGGGCGTCGCCAAGTCGATTTCGAAGATCGACATCGGCGGCCCGGTGCTGGACTGGATCGAGCGCCAGAAGGAAGCGGCGCAGGCGAGCGACCCGGCCGCACCTGGCGCTCTATAATGGCGTTTTCATTGCCCTTTTCACACACGCCATGGCCGCAAACCTTTCCCAGCATCCGCTCGACAACCTGATCTCCGGCTTCGACAAGGCCCTGCGCGTGATTTCCGGCGTGGCCACCGCGACGCGGCCGAATCCGGCCGCGCACACCGAGGACGTCAACCTGGAGCCGGCCGACCAGCGCCGCAGCGCCGGCCTGATGCGGGTGAACCACGTCGGCGAAGTGTGCGCGCAGGCGCTCTACGATGCGCAGGCGCGTTTCGCCANNTGGACCGCTGCCCGCCTGGCCGAACTCGGCTCACAGCCTAGCCTGTTCAATCCCCTGTGGTACGCCGGCGCCTATGCGCTCGGCACGGTGGCGGCGCACCTGGGCGACGCGCGCAGTCTCGGCTTTGTCGTCGAGACCGAACGCCAGGTCGAGGCGCACCTGAACAGCCACCTGGTCGACTTGCCGATGAACGACGCCAAGTCGCGCGCGATCGTCGAGCAGATGCGCATCGACGAGGCCGCGCACGGCGCCGCCGCCAGCGCGCTCGGCGCGATCGAGGTACCCGGCCCGGCCAGGGCGGCGATGACGGCGATGGCCAAGGTCATGACCACCACGGCGTACTACATCTGATTTATTTGCCGCGGTAGCGCAGCGCGTCGACCAGCAGCGCGAAGGCCGATGAGGCCTGCAGCCGGCTCGGGTAGTACAGGTGGTAGCCGGGGAACAGCGGGCACCAGTCCTCCAGCACCCGCACCAGCCGTCCGGCGGCGATGTGTTCCTCGGCCATGTCCTCGGGAATGCAGGCCATGCCGAAGCCGGCCAGCGCCGCGCGCAGCATCGGCATGCTGCTGTTGAATACCAGCTGGCCCTCGACGCGCACGTTCAGTGCGTGGCCGTCCTTTTCGAACTCCCAGGCATACAGGCCGCCGTGCGTCGGCAGGCGCAGGCTGATGCAGTCGTGCGCCGACAGTTCATGCGGCGTGTGCGGCGGCGGGCGCCTGGCGAAGTAGGCCGGCGCCGCCACGATCGCCATGCGCAGGTCGGCTGCGATGCGCACCGCGATCATGTCCTTGGCAACCTGGTCGCCGAGGCGCACGCCGGCGTCGAAGCGCTCGGCGACGATGTCGATCATGCCGTAGTTGACGATGATCTCGACCTTGATGTCCGGGTAGTCCGGCAGGAACGTCACCAGCTTCGGCCACAGGGCCGTGTTCGCGGCATGCTCGGCGGCGGAAATGCGGATGGTGCCGACCGGCTTGTCGCGCATGTCGCCCAGTGCCGCCAGTTCCGCCTCGATCTCGTCGAAGCGGGGCGCGACGGTCTGCAGCAGGCGCTCGCCGGCGATGGTCGGCGAAACGCTGCGCGTGGTGCGCGTCAGCAGGCGCAGGCCGAGGCGCTTTTCCAGTGCGCGGATGGTGTGGCTCAGCGCCGATTGGGACACGCCCAGCTGCGCAGCCGCTTTGGTGAAGCTGCCCTCGCGCGCCACCGCGACGAAGGCGCCCAGGTCGTTGAAGTTTTCGCGCGCCATTCATGAGCCCCTTTCATAAGATCATGCCGATTGTACCGTCTTATCACCGGGTCGCGCGCCCGGTAAAGTTCGGCCATCGGTAATGAAGGAGCCGGAATGGGCAAAGGAAAAGTGCTGGCGATCATCCTGGTCAGCTACCTGATGATCGTGCTCGACATNNGGCCTGCTGTTGCTGAGCGCGCGCGCTGGCGACATCCTCGGCCGGCGCCGCCTGTTCGTCGCCGGATTGGGGCTGTTCACGGCGGCGTCGCTGGCGATCGGCCTGGCGCAGTCGGCGGCGTGGCTGATCGTGGCCCGCGCGGTGCAGGGTGTCGGCGCGGCGATCCTGGCGTCGTCGTCGCTGGCGCTGCTGTCGACTAATTTTAGCGAGGGGCCGCAGCGCACCCGTGCAGTATCGTATTACGCCGCAACCGCCGGCGTCGGCGCCAGCATCGGCCTGGTGCTCGGCGGCGTGCTGGCGGACTGGATTTCGTGGCGCGTCGGCTTCTTCATCAACGTGCCGATCGGGATCGTCATGATGTGGGCGGCCAAGCGCACCATCGCCGAGACCGAGACCCACGCCGGCGCGTTCGACCTGGCCGGCGCCGTCAGTTCGACTGTGGGCATGACCTCGCTCGTGTACGGCATCGTGCGCTCGGCGACGGCCGGCTGGAGCGATCCGTTCACGCTCGCCGCGATCGCCGCGGGCGTTATCCTGCTGGCGCTGTTCGTCTTCATCGAAGCACGGGCAGGGCAGCCGATCATGCCGCTGCGCCTGTTCACCAGCCGCGAACGCAATGCCGCCTACGCGGCGCGCCTTCTGTTCCTCGGCGCGATGGTCGGCTTCTGGTTCTTTACCACCCAGTTCCTCCAGGGTGTGCTCGGCTACAGTCCCTCGGCGGCGGGGATGGCGTTCCTGCCGACGACGCTGCCGAATTTCGCCGCCGCCATCGCGACGCCGAAGCTGACCAGGCGGCTCGGCAACGGGCGCGTGCTCGCCATCGGGCTGGGGGTGGCACTGGTCGGCATGGCGTGGCTCAGCCGCGCGACGGCCGATAGCGGTTATCTCGTCGGCGTGGCGCTGCCGATGGTCCTGATCGGCATCGGCCAGGGCTTATCGCTCGGGCCGCTGACGGTTGCCGGCGTGGCTGGCGTCGCCGCGGAAGACGCGGGTGCGGCATCGGGCCTGGTCAACGTGGCGCACCAGCTTGGCGGCTCGCTCGGCTTCGGCATCCTGGTGGTAGTGTTCACGGCGGCGGGCGCGCCCGGCCTGGACGTGCGCGACAACCTGGCGGCGCAGGTCGGCGCCGGACTCACCGCCGGCACCG
>CXWL01008453.1_pt1 | contig 24816 bp, 24 predicted proteins | sample 590931 | NCBI WGS metagenome assembly CXWL01 (sample SAMEA3498368, study PRJEB10139) | groundwater metagenome | biome: water well; material: biofilm material | place: Germany | collected 2015-04-27
GGTCGGGATCGTCGTGTTGCGGTCGATCATGCGCGTGAACACGCCGCCCAGCGTCTCGATGCCGAGCGAAAGCGGCGTCACGTCGAGCAACAACACATCCTTGACGTCGCCCTGAAGCACGCCCGCCTGAATCGCAGCACCCATCGCCACGACTTCGTCAGGATTGACGCCTGTATGGGGTTCCTTGCCGAAGAAATCCTTCACCACTTCGCGTACGCGCGGCATGCGGGTCATGCCACCGACAAGCACCACTTCGGCAATGTCTGCGGCCTTTACACCCGCATCTGCGAGGGCTTTCTTGCAAGGATCGAGTGTGCGCTTGATGAGGCTCTCGACCATCTTTTCGAGGTCGGCGCGGGTGATCGCCTTGACGAGATGCTTCGGCCCTGTCGCGTCGGCCGTGATGAACGGCAGATTGACTTCTGTCGTCGCCGCCGATGACAACTCGATTTTGGCCTTTTCAGCCGCTTCGCGCAGGCGCTGGAGCGCGAGCTTGTCCGACGTCAGGTCAATGCCTTCGGCCTTCTTGAACTCAGCCGCAAGAAATTCGACGATCGTCGCATCGAAATCCTCACCACCGAGGAAGGTATCGCCGTTCGTGGATTTCACCTCGAACACGCCATCGCCGATTTCGAGGACGGAAATGTCGAACGTACCGCCACCAAGGTCATAGACCGCGATCAGCTTGCCTTCATTCTTCTCAAGTCCATAGGCGAGCGCAGCCGCTGTCGGCTCATTGATGATGCGCAGCACTTCGAGGCCCGCAATTGCTCCGGCATCCTTGGTTGCCTGGCGCTGGGCGTCGTTGAAATAGGCTGGAACGGTAATCACCGCCTGCGTCACGGTTTCGCCAAGATAGCTCTCGGCGGTTTCCTTCATCTTCTGGAGCGTGAAGGCCGAAATCTGGGACGGGGAGTAATCCTCACCACCCGCTTTCACCCAGGCATCGCCGGTCTTGCCCTTGACAATCGTATAGGGGACGAGGCCCATATCCTTCTTGGTCATCGGATCGTCGAAGCGGCGTCCGATCAGGCGCTTCACCGCGAAGATGGTGTTTTCAGGATTGGTGACGGCCTGGCGCTTGGCAGGCTGGCCGATCAGGCGCTCTCCATCCTTGGCGAAGGCGACAATAGACGGTGTCGTCCGCGCGCCTTCCGCATTTTCAATCACCTTGGGCTTGCCGCCTTCCATCACTGCGACGCAGCTGTTGGTGGTTCCCAAATCGATCCCGATCACTTTGGCCATTTCAATCCCTCGTAAATGCAACAGTTTCACATGCCGGAGCCGTGCATTGACGCGCGACCGGACACAGGTTCGCAGTGCGATATAGGTGGCGATTCGCTTGTCGCAAGGTTTCGGGACGATTAGGAGGCGATTCAAATTCACGGGAGTTCGATAATGCGCCATCTCGCCCTGTTCCTGCCGTTCATCGCGCTTGCCGCCTGCCAGCAAGCCGCGCCCGAGGCTGCAAGCGTCGATCATGCCTGGGTGCGCCTGCCCGCCGTGGCTGACCGGCCGGGTGCCGCCTATTTCACGCTGCATGGCGGCGCGGTGGATGACCGGCTTATGGCAGTCTCCTCACCCCAGGCGATAAAGGCGGAAATGCACAGCATGTCGATGGACGGTGACATGATGAAAATGGCGCCAATCGAAGGCGGCCTCGCGGTTCCGGCAAAGGGCGAAGTGACCTTCTCGTCAGGCGGAAATCACGTAATGATCTATGATATTTCGCCCAAGGTGACACCCGGCGGCAAGATGGCGCTGACCTTCAGCATGGCGAGCGGCGAGGAACTGGAAGCCCAGGCCGACGTCGTGGCTGCTGGCGGCGAAGAGCCCAACACAAAATGATGAGCGAGCGTCCGCTCACCGAGGCCGAAATCGCGCTCGCCCGATCGGTGTTCGGCAATGCAATCGACTATGCCAACGTGAAGGTCTTCGCCCGCAAATGGTGGCCGTTCCAGCACCGGCAAATGGCGATGGCACCCGACGGAAACCTCTGGTTCAGCCCCAAGGGCACGCTCTATTGCGACGATTTCTGCGATCGTCCCATCGAGCGGCAGGGGCTGTTCATCCACGAAATGACCCATGTCTGGCAGCATCAGCAAGGCGTGAACCTGATCCTCAAACGACACCCCTTTTGCCGATACGATTATGCGCTGAAACCGGGGTGGACGCTTGAGCGGTACGGCCTGGAACAACAGGCGGAGATTGTGAAGCACGCGTTTTTGCTCAAGCGCGGGGAGGCCCTTGCGGGGGCGCCCTCGCTTGAAACTTATGAGAGCATCCTGCCTTTCAAGGGGGCTTGATGACTGATACAATACCGGCATTATCGGAAGAGGATTCCAGTATGCGTATCGTGCGGGCACTCGCCGTGTTGACTTTCATTGCCAGCCCGGTTCTGGCCGACACCGTGCCAGAACGCCCGTTGCCCAATTACCCCCACACCCGCGCGACCGACCTGGTTGAGGAGCAATTCGGCGAGAAGATTGCCGATCCCTTTCGCTGGCTGGAAAATGACGTACGTTCCGACGCCGAAGTCCGCCAGTGGGTCGCACAGGAAAATCAGGTCAGCGGCGCTTATCTGAATTCACTACCCGGCCGAGATATTCTCGCCACCCGGATGAAGCAGCTCTACAATTTCGAACGCTTCGGTACGCCGCGAAAGGCGGGGGGGCGCTATTTCTACACCCGCAATGACGGGTTGCAGAACCAGTCCGTCCTTAGTGTCCGCGACGGGCTGGAGGGCAAGCCCCGCGTCCTGATCGATCCCAACACATGGGCGAAGGACGGGGCGACTGCGCTTGCGGAATGGGTGCCCTCCAACAATGGCAGCTTGCTGCTCTACGCAATCCAGGATGGTGGCACCGACTGGCGCACGGTGAAGGTGGCCGATGTTGCGACCGGAAGGATTGCCGATGACGAGATCAGATGGGTCAAGTTTTCGGGCCTTGCATGGAACGGCGACGATACCGGCTTTTTCTATTCGCGCTTTGCCGAACCCGAAAAGGGTGCGGCCTATCAGTCGGTGAACACCAACCAGACCGTCTGGTTCCATGCGCTCGGGACGCCGCAATCGGCGGATGTTAAAATCTACGCAACCCCGGATCAGCCCAGGCAAAGCCATTCGGCACAGGTCACCGACGACGGGCGATATCTGCTTATCACAACGGCGGCGGGAACCGATGACCGTTATGAGTTGACGGTTGGCAGGCTCGATCATCGCCCGCTCAAGCTCAAAACCCTGGTCAAGGGGCTGGACAATAACTGGGATCTGGCGGGATCGGTCGGATCGCGCTTCTACTTCCTGACCAACAGGGATGCACCGCGCGGACGGCTCGTAACACTCGACGTCGAGAAGCCGGGAGGCAAACCTGTGGAGATTGTTGCCCAGTCCCGCGACACGCTTGTTGGCGCGTCGCTGGTCGGGGATCGCATGATCCTTGCCTATCTGGGCGATGCGAAGTCCGAGGCTGAGCTACGCACACTTGATGGAAAGCTGATCGGGCCGGTCGGGCTGCCCTCAATTGGCTCGGCATCTGGTTTTGGCGGCAAAGGCGGCGATCCCGAGACGTTCTACACCTTCTCAAGCTATGCCGTGCCCCCGACGGTGTACCGTTTCAACACCAGCACCGGACAGGCGGAAATCTTTGCAAAGCCAAAGGTCGCATTCGATCCGGCCGACTATTTGACCGAGCAACGCTTCTACCCCTCAAAGGATGGAACGCAGATCCCGATGTTCCTTGTCCGCCGCAAGGACAGCATTGGGAAGGGTGCGGCCCCTGCCCTGCTCTATGGCTATGGCGGGTTCAACATCTCGCAAAGCCCCGGTTTCAGCGCACCAAAGCTCGCTTGGCTCGAACAGGGCGGCGTGCTGGCGGTGGCGAACCTGCGCGGCGGTGGCGAATATGGGGCCGAATGGCATGACGCGGGCCGCCTTCAGGCCAAGCAGAATGTGTTCGACGATTTCATCGCGGCGGGCGAATACCTGATTAGCGGCGGCATCACCACCAAGGCCAAGCTGGCAATCGAGGGGCGTTCGAACGGCGGGCTCCTTGTCGGCGCGGTCGTCAACCAGCGGCCCGACCTGTTCGCCGCCGCTCTGCCGGCCGTCGGCGTGATGGACATGCTGCGCTTCAACCGCTTCACTGCCGGGCGTTATTGGGTCGATGACTATGGCGATCCGGCCAAGGAAGCCGATTTCCGGACGCTGCGCGCCTATTCGCCCTATCACAATGTCACAAGCGGTCGCGATTATCCGGCGATCCTTGTCACTACCGCCGATACTGATGATCGTGTCGTGCCGGGCCATAGCTTCAAATATGTTGCCGCGCTCCAGGCCGCCGATATCGGGAGCAAGCCGCATCTGATCCGCATCGAAACCCGTGCCGGCCATGGCAGCGGCAAGCCCACCGACAAGATCATCGCCGAATCTGCAGACATGTATGCCTTCATCGCAAAATGGACGGGCATGGAGGTGAGGGCACATTAACGTTGGCCTGTGATCTGGTTCATCGACGCGCAAGCGCAACAGGAGTAATCCCTCGACTCACGGTCGTTTCAACGGGCCGGTTAGTGGCTAGGAATTTGCTATGATTTCACTGCGTAAACTGACAGCGGGCGCCGTTGCGGCGGCGGTTCTCATCACTTCGGCGACTCCCGCCTTGGCGCGACATCGCTACAATGGCTATGGTAATGGCTATGGCTGGGGCCACCGCCACCGCAACCATGTGGACGCTGGCGATGTCGTCGCCGGTGTGGTCGTTGTCGGGATTCTTGCAGCAATCCTATCCTCCTCCGCCAAGAAAAAGCGCGAGCGCGAGGCTGGCCGTGACGGCTATCCCGAACAACGCGGCAATATCACGAGCGAGGATGCGGCGGTCGATGCCTGCGTGACCGCCACGGAGGCACAATTCGGCGACAGGGCGAGTGTGCGTGACATCACTCAGGTCGATCGCAACGCCGATGGCTGGGATGTCGAAGGCGTGGTGCAGAAACGCATCGATTGGCGCGACAGCCGCAACGCGGAACAGCGCCGCTTCACCTGCTCTGTGCGTTACGGCGCGGTCGACAATGTCTATATCGACACGGACACACTCGCGCTCAACTAGGTTGCCAACTTCATGATGACGGCCCAGTGCGCGTCGCTGACGGGCACAACCGAGAGCCGGGACTGACGGATCAGGGCAAAGTCCGCCAGTTTCGGCTCGGCTTTCATTTGCGCCAGCGTGACGAAGGTCTTGACGGGTTCGACCGGCGCGACATCGACCATCACGAACCGCCCAGCGGGATCGCCCGGATCAGGATAGGCCGTCCGGACGATCTCGACGATGCCGACAATCTCCTTGCCCTCATTGCTGTGGTAGAAAAAAGCCGTATCGCCGACCGCCATCGCCTTGAGGTTGATCGCGGCCTGATGATTGCGCACGCCGTCCCAATGGGTGCGGCCGTCCCTGACCATCATGTCCCAGCTATATTTGTGCGGCTCGGATTTGAGCAGCCAGTGCGGCATGGTTTCAGTCTCCCGCTAGTGCCGGCGGCGCGTGATGCGCGACGAAGAATTGCCCCCGCTCTGTCACATAGACGATGATCAGCGCAACCACGCCGCAGGTGAGATAGCCCGCGTAAAGCGGCACCGTCGTCCCATCGAAGGAGCGGCCGATGATCGCACCGATCACCGCCGCCGCCAGGCTGGAGAGCGAACCCTGAAGCGAACTCGCCATCCCGGCGACAGCGCCCATATTCTCCATCGCCATCGCCCCGAAATTTCCGGCCATCAGCGAAAATCCTATCATCATCGTCATTTGCAGGCCGATAAAGGTCGCCAGTGATTCATGACCCGACAGTGCGACGATCAGGTGAATGCCCGCGACGCCCGTAAAGAAGAAGAGCGCGGCATGGCCGATCCTGCGCATGCCATAGCGCCGGACGATCGCCGCATTGACCAGCGAAGCGACCGCCATGCCCGCCGCCATGATTGCAAAGCCCCTGGGCAGCAGTTCGGGACGCTCGAATGTATGCTGGAAAATGGGCTGGACCGACATCAGGAACCCGAACAAGCCGCATGATACCACCGCCATCGCGCAGCCATAGCCAAGCGACATGCGGTCGGTGACGACAATCCGGGCGCTCGCAACCGCTGCCGGAAGCGAAATGGCCGTCCTGTTTTCGGGCGCAAGCGTTTCGGGCAGGCGAAACATGACCCACACCCACGTTGCGAGGCCGATCGCGGCCAGCACGGCGAAAATCCAGCGCCATGAGGCGACGGAAAGGACAAGCTGCCCCATTGCCGGCGCCAGGATGGGAGCGGCCATGAAGACCATACTGGCAAGGCTCATCACCTGCGCCATTTCCCGGCCCTCGTACCGGTCGCGCACGATTGACGTCACGATCACCCGCGCGCCCGCGCACGTAAGTCCCTGTGCGAGCCGCGCGACGAGGAGATGCTCGAATGTCGGCGCCAGCGATGCCGCAAGGCTGGTCAGCGCAAAACCGAAAAGCGACCAGAGGATCAGCCCTCGCCGCCCGTAGCGATCGGACAGCATCCCGACGAACAGCTGGGAAATTCCAAATCCTGCAAGAAAGGCCGAAATGACGAACGGCCAGCGGGCTTCATCGGCAACACCCAGCGAACTCCCGATTGCGGGCAAGGCCGGCAACATCGAATCGATCGTGAACGCGACGATCATCATGATCGACGAAATCAGGACGACGAATTCGATCCGTCCGGGATAGCGGGGCGTGGGGGAAGCCATTGGACAGGCCCTATGCGGTGGTACGCGGAATTACAAATGCCGGCACGCTACCGCAATGAAGCGCACGGACCCCAAAGCCTCGTGCCGCTAATCCGAAGCAAATCCTCTCCCTCCGGGAGAGGTGGCTCACGAAGTGAGACGGAGAGGGCCCCAGCAAAGAAAGCCGCGAGAGCGGCTGCACGCTCCCGCGTGCCTTACGTCAGGGCCCCCTCCACCGCTGCGCGGTTCCCCTCCCCCGGTGGGGGAGGATCTTTTTTTTGAGCCGCATTATCGGCTCGCCGCTCTAATCCGCGAACAGCAGGACCGGCGTTTCGAGGAGCTTGCGCACCGCCTGCACATAGCTCGCGGCATCAAAGCCATCGACGACACGGTGGTCGCAGCTGATCGACAGGTTCATCAGCCTGGCAGCGACGATCTCTCCGTCGCGGATCACCGGCCGTTCGATCACGCGGTTGGGGCCGATGATGGCGACTTCGGGCCGGTTGATGACCGGCGTGGTGGCAATGCCGCCCAATGGCCCGAGCGAGGTCACGGTCAAGGTCGAGCCGGACAGTTCCTCGCTCTTGGCCTTGCCTGACCGCGCCGCTTCGGCGAGCCGCGTGATCTCCGCAGCCAATTGCCAGACATTCATGTCCTGCGCGTCGCGGATGACCGGAACCATCAAACCCGCATCCGTCTGCGTCGCCATGCCGAGATGGACGGCGCCGTGCCGCGTGACCACGCCCGCCTCATCATCGAAGCGGGCATTGATCATCGGGAAGCCGGGCAAGGCCTTGCAGATTGCGACGATCAGCAGCGGCAGCATCGTCAGCTTGGGCCGGGCGCCGCGATTGGCGTTGAGGTCCCCGCGCATGTCTTCCAACTGGGTAACGTCGATTTCCTCGACATAGGTGAAGTGGGGGATGTGCCGCTTCGATGCGGCCATATTCTCGGCGATGCGGCGGCGCATGCCGATGACCTTGATCTGCTCATCGCCGCGCTTCGTCCCCACTGGGCGATAGCCCTGCCCGGCTGAATAGCTGAGGAAGGCATCAAGATCGGCATGACGGATGCGCCCATCCCCGCGCGCCTTGACCTTGCTCAGATCAACACCAAGCTCCTTCGCCCGCGCCCTGACCGCCGGGGACGCCAATGCTTGCGCGGATGGCAGCGGAACGTTGATCTCGACCGCTTCGGGATGTGGTTCGGGAATGAAATGCACAGGTGCGGTTGGCATGTGCTGCTCTTCCACAGGAGCACTGGGCTGCTCAACCTCACCCACGGTCTCGATGACCAGCAGCGTCGATCCGATCGGCACCATGTCCCCCGCGGCACCGGCAAGTTCGATCACTGTCCCCGATACAGGGCTTTCCATTTCGACCGTCGCCTTGTCGGTCATCATGTCGGCAACGCCCTGGTCCTCGGACACGGTATCGCCAACCTTGACATGCCAGGCGACGATTTCGGCCTCGGCGATACCTTCGCCGATGTCAGGAAGGCGGAATTCAAAGCGCGCCATGGATCAATCCTTCATCACGTGTTCGATCGCCATGCCGATGCGGATCGGCCCGGGAAAATAAGCCCATTCGAGGCTGTGCGGATAGGGGGTGTCGAAACCCGTTACGCGCTCCACAGGCGCCTCGAGATGGTAGAAGCAGCGCTCCTGCACCAACGCCGAAAGCTCCGCGCCGAAGCCGCCGGTGCGGGTTGCCTCATGAATCACGAGACAGCGGCCAGTCTTTTTGACCGATGCCTCGATCGTTTCGATGTCCAGCGGCATCAGCGTCCTGAGGTCGATCACGTCGGCATCGACGTCCAGTTCCTCGACGGCGGCAAGTGCGACATGAACCATCGTGCCATAAGCCAGCACCGTCAGATCCTGCCCTTCGCGCACGACAGCCGCCTTGCCGAGCGGAATGGTGTAATGGCCTTCAGGCACTTCGCTCGCCGGATGCTTGGCCCAAGGCTGAACCGGACGATCGTAATGGCCGTCGAACGGGCCGTTGTAGATGCGCTTGGGTTCAAAGAAGATGACCGGATCATTATCCTCGATGGCCGCAAGCAAGAGCCCCTTGGCATCGTACGGCGTCGAGGGAATGACGGTCTTCAAGCCGCAGATATGCGTGAAGATCGCTTCGGGCGACTGGCTGTGCGTCTGTCCGCCGAAAATGCCGCCACCAAAGGGGGAGCGGACTGTGATCGGCATCGGAAACTCCCCCGCCGAACGGTAACGCAGCCGCGCCGCTTCGCTCACCAACTGGTCGAGCGCCGGATAGATATAGTCCGCAAACTGGATTTCAGGCACCGGCCTCAAACCATAGGCCGCCATGCCGACCGCAACGCCGACGATCCCGCATTCGGTGATCGGCGTATCGAACACCCGGGTCTTGCCATATTTCTTCTGCAAGCCCGCCGTCGCGCGGAAGACACCGCCGAAAAAGCCGACATCCTCGCCAAGCACCGTGACGTCCGCATCGCGCTCAAGCGCAACACTCATGGCGTCGTTGATCGCCTCGATCATGTTCATTGTGGCCATCAGCGCGGCCCCTCACCCGGCTTGGGCCATTTGCGCATGCGCTCTGCCATCATCTGGGCGGACTGCTCCTTCAAATGCCAGGGCATTTCCTCGAACACATCTTCGAACATCGTCTCGAAGGGCTGTTGCATGCCATGGCCAAGAATGCCGTTCTTTTCGGCTTCCTTGGCGCAAGCCTTGACCTTTTCGGCCATTTCGAGGTCCTGCGCGGCATGGCGTTCCTCGTCCCATTCGCCAATGGCGATCAGGTGTGCCTTCAAACGCGCGACAGGATCGCCGAGCGGCCATTTGCTGCGCTCATCGGCGGAGCGATAGGCGCTGGGATCATCCGAGGTGGAATGCCCTTCGGCCCTGTAGGTGAAATGCTCGATCAACGTCGGGCCGTGATTGGTGCGGGCGCGCTCGGCCGCCCATGTCGTCGCTGCATGGACGGCGAGCACGTCATTGCCATCGACCCTGAGGCCCGCCACGCCATAGCCCACGGCGCGCGCGGCAAAGGTCGTCGCCTCTGCCCCCGCGAATCCGGCAAACGAGCTGATCGCCCACTGGTTATTGACCACATTGAGGATAACCGGGGCGCGATAGACCGTCGCGAAGGTCAGCGCGGCGTGGAAATCGCCTTCCGCAGTCGATCCCTCGCCGCACCAGCTTGCCGCGATGCGCGTGTCGCCCTTGGCCGCACTCGCCATCGCCCAGCCAACCGCCTGGGGAACCTGCGTCGTGAGGTTGCCCGAGATCGAGAAGAAATTGGCCTCCTTGACCGAATACATGATCGGCAATTGCCGCCCCTTCATCCGATCGCCCTTGTTGGAATAGATCTGGTTCATCATATCGACCAGATCCCAGTCGCGCGCGATCAGGATGCCCTGCTGGCGATAGGAGGGGAAACACATGTCATCGCGCTGGAGCGCGAAGGCGGCCCCGATCGAGACAGCCTCTTCCCCGAGGCATTTCATGTAAAAGCTGGTCTTGCCCTGACGCTGCGCACGAAACATGCGGTCATCAAAGGCGCGGGTCAGGACCATGGCCCGCAGCATCCGGCGCAGCAGGTCAGGCGTCAGGCGCGGGTTCCAGGGGCCAACCGCCTGCCCCTTATCGTCGAGTACGCGGACAAGGCCATACACCATATCGCGCAACGCGCCGGAATCCGCTGCGCTGTCCGGCCGTGGCGTAACACCCGCCGCGAGCACATCGATATGGGAAAAGTCGGCTTCCTCCCCCGGCCGCGCTGGCGGTTCGGGAACGTGAAGCCGAAGCGGCGGCAGGTTTTTCCGTGACATACATCACGCAATAAAATTACGCGGCCGAAGAATCCACCTGAATCTTGGGGCGGGCGGATTATTGCCATTGCCGCCCAGGCCAACTACCCTTGGCCCATGTCCACAACCTTCACCTTCGACACGTCCACCTCGCGTGCGCATCCTACACCTGCACCAATGAGGCGCGTCACGGTGCCGACGGTGCGCGATCGAAAAGGCGGTGAGCCATTGGTGATGCTGACCGCCTATACGGTGCGGATGGCGCAGTTGCTCGATCCGCATTGTGACATGCTGCTCGTCGGGGATTCGCTGGGGCAGGTGGTTTATGGCCTGCCCTCGACCATACCGGTTACGCTCGAGATGATGTGCGCCCACGGCGCGGCGGTCGTGCGTGGCAGTTACCATTCGCTGGTGATCGTGGACATGCCGTTCGGCAGCTATGAGGGTTCTCCGGAACAGGCATTTGCCAGCGCGGCGCGGGTGTTGAAGGAAACTGGCGCGGCTGCGGTCAAACTCGAAGGCGGAGAGGCAATGGCGCCCACCGTCGAGTTCCTGTCCAGACGCGGCATACCGGTCTGTGGGCATATCGGCCTGACCCCTCAGGCGATCAACAATCTGGGCGGCTATGGCGCGCGCGGCAAAAGCGACGCCGAGCGTGCCAAAATTCTGGCCGACGCCAGGGCACTCGATGCAGCGGGCTGCTTTGCGATGGTGGTCGAAGGCGTGCTCGAGCCTATCGCGGTCGAAGTCACCAAATCCGTTGTCTGCCCGACGATCGGCATCGGCGCTTCGGCTGAGTGCGATGGCCAGGTTCTGGTCTCTGAAGACATGCTCGGCATGTTCGAACGTGTGCCGCGCTTCGTGAAACGCTACCACGAAGTGGCGACCGAAATCAGCGATGCCGCCGCGCGCTACGCCGCCGATGTCCGCAGCCGCGCCTTTCCGACGCCGGACCAGACTTACCAGCCCAAATAGGGCGCTTCCCCTTCGCGCATCGCGTCGCTAAGGAGAGCCGAATTTTGTTTCCGGAGACCAGTCTTGGCGTCAACGCCTCCCACCAACGAAGCCTTTCTGCGCGAAGTCGATGAAGAATTGCGGCGTGACGAACTCAAGTCGCTCTGGCAGCGCTTTGGGTGGTGGGCCGTTGCCGGACTTATCTTGGTCCTCGCGGCTTGGGGAGGATGGCTTTACTGGCAGGATCGTCAGGCGAAAGCCGCGGGGCGTGAAGGCGAACAGCTCTCACAGGCGCTTGAGGAATTGCAGGCCGGCAATCCCGCGGCCGCTGAAACCAAGCTCGAAGCGCTCGTCACCTCGAAACAGGCGGGCTATCGCGCTTCGGCCAAAATGACGCAGGCTGGCCTTGCAATGGAAAAAGGGGACCTTGCGGGCGCAGCAAGGCTGTTCGGCGAAGTCGCCGCCGATACCGGCATCGCGCAGCCCTGGCGTGACCTTGCACTGGTTCGCCAGACCGCTGCCGAATTCGATACGATGAAGCCCGAAGCCGTAGTTGCACGGCTGAAGCCGCTCGCCGCGAAAGGCAGTCCATGGTTCGGGAGTGCGGGCGAACTGGTTGCGGCCGCCTATCTCAAGATGGGCAAGCCCGAACTCGCAGGCAAGATATTCGCCGATATCGGCAAGGATGAAAGCGTACCCGAGACCATCCGTTCACGCGCGGTGCAGATGGCCGGGAGTTTAGGGGTCGGCTCTGTCAACCCTTCAGCCAAGGAAGTGACCCAATGAAGACGTTTCGCACCGGTTTGATTCTCGGCACGATGGCGCTCGCGCTCGCCGGGTGCGGCGTGTTGGGCGGCGGCGGTGACAAACGCCCCAAGACGCCGACGATCGGCGATCGCATCCCGATCCTGACATCCGAATCCAATGCGGAGGTCGATCCGTCGCTGGCCGACGTCGCGGTGCTCCTGCCGCCCGCGCAGCCCAACACCGATTGGGCGCAGCCAGGCGGCAATGGCCCGAAGATGATGGAGCATGTGGCGCTCGGCACAGCGCTTGGCGAGGCGTGGTCAGTCAAGATCGATGGCACGAACAAATATGCCCGGCTGGCGGCATCTCCGGTTGTTGGCGAAGGCAAGATCTTCGTCGTCGATATCTATGCCAAGGTGCATGCCTTCGACGCGGGTTCAGGCGCGAAATTGTGGGTCAGCCAGATCGGCGACGCAAAGGACGTAGCGGGCCATATCAGCTTGATCTCCGGCGAGATGACGGGCAATCGCGGATCGTTGTTCGGCGGTGGCGTGAGCTATGAAGGCGGCAAGCTCTACGCAACCTCGGGGCTTGGCGATGTCGTTTCTTTCAACGCAGCCGATGGCAAGCAGATATGGAAAGTGCGCCCCGGTGGGCCGCTGCGCGGTGCGCCATCTATTTCTAACGGCCAGATCTATGTGATGAGCCAGGACAACCAGATATTTGCGCTCAACATGGCGGACGGCAAACTCACCTGGAACGAGGCCGCGTCGCTCGAAGTCTCGGGCGTGTTCGGTGTGGCCGCTCCCGCCGTTGCGCAGGGCACCGTCGTCGCGGGCTTCTCCTCCGGTGAGCTCAATGCCTATCGTTACGAGAATGGACGCTCGCTCTGGGCCGATGCCCTTTCGCGCACCAGCATCTCGACCTCGGTCGCCAGCCTTTCGGACGTCGATGCCAGCCCCGTTATCGATCGCGGCCGCGTCTTTGCTATTGGTCAGGGCGGACGCATGGTCAGCATGGAACTGGTCACCGGCCAGCGTCTGTGGGAAATCAACGTTGCGGGTATTTCAACGCCCTGGGTTGTGGGTGAATGGGTGTTCGTAATTGACGATCAGGCCCGTTTGCTTTGCCTGGCGCGCGCCAACGGAAAGGTTCGCTGGATCTCCCAGCTTCCGCGCTACCGCAATGACAAGAAGAAGAACGGCCCGATCATCTGGACGGGTCCGATCCTTGCCGGAGACCGGCTGATCGTTGCCAGTTCGGAAGGCCAGCTTGCCAACATCAACCCGGCCGATGGCGCGCTGCAAAGCCAGACCAAGGCTGGCGGCGCGGTTTACCTGCCGCCGATCGTAGCGAACAACACGCTCTATGTGCTGACCAATGACGGTCGCCTGACGGCCTGGCGATAGGGCGGAGGGGGCAAAGATGGCCACCACCCTCCCCGTGGTCGCCATCATCGGGCGGCCCAATGTCGGGAAATCGACGCTGTTCAACCGCCTGGTCGGCAAGAAGCTCGCGCTGGTCGATGACCGCCCCGGTGTGACCCGCGACCGGCGCGAGGGCGATGCCGAACTGCTCGGCCTCAATTTCCGGATCATCGACACGGCGGGCTTCGAAGAAGAAGACCCCCAATCGCTGCCCGGCCGGATGCGGGCGCAAACCGAGGCTGCGGTCAACAGCGCCGATGTCGCCCTGTTCGTGATCGACGCGCGGGCAGGCGTCGTGCCGCTCGATGAGGAGATCGGCCGCTGGCTGCGCGGTTCCAAAACACCGGTCGTCCTCCTTGCCAACAAGGCCGAGGGCCGGGCGAGCGAGAGCGGTATCTTCGAAGCCTATTCGCTTGGTTTCGGCGACCCGATCGCGTTCAGCGCCGAACATGGCGAAGGCCTGTCCGAACTCTTCTCCGAACTGCTCCCGCATCTCGAACGCGATGAGGTTGAGGTTGAGGAAGAGGATGATGAAAGCTCCAATGCGCCGCTGAAGCTCGCAATCGTCGGGCGGCCGAATGCGGGCAAATCGACTTTGGTGAACAAGATGCTCGGCGAAGACCGGATGATTACCGGCCCCGAAGCCGGGATCACCCGCGATTCGATCTCGATCGACTGGCTCTGGCGCGATGAGGAAGGCGAAGATCGTCAGGTACGCCTGATCGACACGGCCGGGCTACGCAAGAAATCGAAGGTCGATGACAAGCTCGAGCGCCTGTCCGCCGCCGATACCCGCCACGCCATCGACTTTGCCGAAGTCGTCGTCCTCCTCCTCGACGCAACCCGCGGGCTCGAGGCGCAGGATCTGCGGATTGCGGATCAGATTTTCGAGGAAGGCCGGGCGATGGTCATTGCCCTCAACAAATGGGACACGGTCGAGAACGGCTCCGCGCTCTATCAGGGCGTCCGCGGCGCGCTCGATGACGGTTTCGCACAGGTCAAAGGCGTGCCGCTGCTGACGCTTTCCGCCACGACCGGCAAGGGCATCGACACCTTGCTGCAGGTCGCGTTCGAGACGCGCGCGGCGTGGAGCAAGCGCGTCACCACCGGGCAGCTCAACCGCTGGTTCGAAACCGCGATCGAGAAGAATCCGCCCCCGGCGCCGGGCGGCAAGCGGATCAAGCTGCGCTATGTGACCCAGATCAAGTCGCGGCCGCCGAGCTTCGTCATCTTCGGGACGCGCGTCGATGAACTGCCCGAAAGCTATCGCCGCTACCTGATGAACGGCATCCGGCGGGAACTTGGATTTGGCGCGGTGCCGGTGCGACTGACGCTCAGGGCACCGAAAAATCCATTCGGAAAGCAGTCGGGTTAGAGCCGCTTTCACTTAGAGGGGGATGATTTCAGGTTGAATCGTTCCCATCCCAACCCTTCTTTGTCATTCCCGCGAAAGCGGGAATGACAAATTTGAGGGGCTAAGGTGGATCGGTGAAACGTCATCAAGCTCTAATCGGGGTGGATGCCGTTGAAGCCCCCCGCGAGAGAACAGCATCACATCCCGACAACGATGAGCTTACCAGCCCCGCCAATGGGAATAATTGCGGTATCTATATCGTCTGCCATATCCGTCATGCCGGGTGTTCGGGTGATAGTAGTGAAACTGGTTGTGATCCCGACGCAGTTCCCGGTGATAGGCCTTGTGATCCCGGCGGTTGTAAAAACCCTCCTGATGAGCCTCTTCATGCTCCTCGGCCTGATCCCGATGTAGGCCACGGTGCTCGCGATGATCTTCCCGATGCTGTTGATAAGGATCGTAGTGATGATCGTTCGACCGGGCGAACGCACTGCTCGTTGGCACGATGGCGACGGCAGCGATGATAAGCAACTTCCTCAACATGATGCGGCTCCTATCCAACACTTCGCCCAACAAAAAACGGGGCGGATGCGGATGGTGCTGCGGCGCCGCTGAACACGCTCTGAACTCTGCCTTCATCCAGCGGAAAGGTATGCGACAGCGTCACACCATAATCACGATCCCGCGATCCGGCGGGGCAGATCCCTTAAGCGTCTCCACAAACGCCTCCTCGGCCGCTGCAAGTCCACGCCTCTCATCCACCGTCATGAAGCCATCCGTCGCCGTCAGGAACTCCCGCCAAGCATCGTTGTAGGACGCGGCGAACGCCTCCGCCCCCAGTGCCTTGACTGCGGCCGTCATATGGTCGGGCGCGAAGAACAGGATCGGCTTTGGCCCCGGCATGTCGGAACCACCGCCCAACCCCCGCCCATCGACATGGGTTGCGCCGACAAGGCAGCTATATTTGAGGCCATCGCCCAGCGCTATGTGGATCGCGCGAAGCACTGCGGAATTGCCCGCAAAGTCCACCGAGACGGCACTTCGCCCCGCAAGCTGTGCGAGCGTATCATAGGCCAGCACTTCGTCATACAGGCCACTTCGTTTGACGAACGCGAGATTGCCTGCCGATGTCAGCCCGATCCGTTTGACCTTGGGTGCCTTGGCCCGCGCCACATGCGCGAGCGCGAGTGCTGTCTTGGAGGATGCACTGGTCATCACCACCGTATCGGCGCCGAACCATATCTCCCCGACAAACATCGACTGTATGAGGAAGCTGGTTGCGAACAGCGGCTGGAAGATCATTCGCTGAGCCTCACGCGCTGGATCGTGCGCGGGGTCGTTCGCAAGGCGGCGATACTGATTGTATATCGGGCTCATCGGCTGGCGATGCGCCGCCATGTCGCTGAACGATCCCTTTGAGACGTTACCCGGCTCGACCAGCAAATGGCTCGCCATCGGGAGGTAGCCATAGACGCGCTCACCCACCGCAATGTCGGAATGCGCAGACGCCTCGACCACGGCATGGCCCCACATCGGCACAACGCCCCAGCCGCCTGGTGCAGGAAAGAAATTCCAGTACCCGAACGCATCGCCGATCACCGCATAGGTCACATTGTTGGCGGTCACGGCAAAACTTTCGACCTTGAGCAAGACAGCACCGGGGGCAGGCACAGGCGTCTCGCTCGTCCGGCGTTCGGTTGTGGTCAGCTCGTCGCGTTTGACCAGCACTGTTTCAGCCATCGCCTCCCTTCCTCTCATCGGTTGATCCGGTAGTAATCTGCAACGCGATCCAGCGCCAGCGTCAGCACAAGCCGCCCTGCACGGGTGGGCCAGCCCAGCGCCCGTTCCGCCACGGGTACGCTTTCGCCAGCACAGACGACGCGCCAGAGGATGTCGGCCAACCCCGGGCCAGCAGCGGCGACGCCTGCATGGAAACGGTTGCGGGCATCGATTTGCGCATCTGTGCTCGCCCCGGGTTGCAACGGCCCGCGCGCCGTTCCTCCAGTAGGTGGAGCATCCCAGATCATCGTCGTGCGCTGCGGCAAAGCAGCGCGTTCATAGTCGCGCCGCAAATGTTCTCCCGCCCGTGTCTGACGATCGGTGAGTCGCCCGCGCGCATGCAGCCAGCCAAGCGGCGATTCCGCCAGGTTGACGCGTACGCTCCGCACCTTTCGCGCTCTGGCGCCGTGCCCGTCCTGCGGAAGCGACCGCTCCACCAGTATTCGTCTCACTTCACTCTCCTATTTCGAATCAGTCACTTTTTACTTGCCATGAGGGCACGGTTATAGGAAAGGGAAAAACCGTATCGGTTATCCTATTTTTGGAGGACGTCATGATTACTGCCATCCGCGAAGTGCGCCGTGCCAAGGGTTTGACGCTTGCAGACGTGGCTGAGCGCTGTGATCCGCCAACCACCGCGCAGACCATCGGTCGGCTCGAAACGGGAACAAGGACGGTCTCGGTCGGCTGGCTCAACCGCATCGCCAAGGCGCTGGGGGTTGAGGGCGGCGATCTGGTTAAGCTGCCCGAACGCGCCGATTTGCGCGTTGCGGCGATCATCGGCTCAGACGGGGCCAGCGCACCGCGTCACCCGATTGTGGTCACGCCGCCAAGTCCGAGCGAGGGGGCCATCTCGATCCTCGTCGATTCGAGCATCGGCGAATATCGCGCGGGCGATGAAATCTGGTGCGATCGCCTCGGCCCGGACCAGTTCGCCAGCGCCCTCAACCGCGACGTCCTCCTCCCCCGCCCCACCGGCCGCTTCATTTTCGGCCGCCTGATCGGGCGCGAGGGCAACAGGCTCCAGATCCTGTCACTGGGTGCCGGGGCAAAACAGCAGATCGTCGAAGACCCCGCCTGGATCGGGGTAACGACGAAGCTGGTGCGCGGTTTGAATTGAAGGAATTCCCTGGTGGGCGCTGACGGGCTCGAACCGCCGACCCTCTCGGTGTAAACGAGATGCTCTACCAACTGAGCTAAGCGCCCTCTTATCAGGGAAGCGCGCCTTTGCCCGATCGGCGCGGGTGGGGCAAGCCCTTCAGGCGATCATTGCGTCAGCGCGCTTCGCCGCCGCGAAATAGCGGGCCATGCTGTGAGCTGCCGCATCGGAAAGGCGGATGTAGATACGGCGCCCGTCGGTTGGGTCGGCCTCGCGTTCGAACAGGCCATTGTCCGTCATCGTCTTGATCCAGCGCAGGGCAGTGGTTGGCGGCACGGCAGCGGCAATACACAGGCTTGAAACAGCAACCTGATCGCCTTCGATCCGCGCCGCGAGCAGATCCAGCAGCATGTCCCAGGCGGGATCGGCAAAAAGCGAGGATTCGAAGAAGCTGTCCCGCAATCGCCTGAGCCTCAGGATCGACCGAATTTCCTCGGCAGCGGGCATGTCGATTGCTGCGACGTCCAAAGGTTCGGCAGCAAAGCCGAGATGCACATCCGCAACCTGGGTTCGCAGCGACCGTGGCAAACCCGTATCGGTCAGCTTTCCGACAGACAGGGCTGAAAGCGCGCGCGCTATCCGGCTCGCCTCATCGGCGAGGCGACGCAAGTGAGCGCTATCCACTTCGGTCGAAATGTCTGCAACGCCAGGCAGCGCCTGTCCCGACCAGGCCAGCGTGAGTGCCGAAATCCGCTCGGCAGGATCAGGCTCGCAAAGAAGCGTGACTGAACCTTCCGACAGCCGCGCCGCGACGCTGCCGATCAACGCCAGCGGAGCCGTGACAATCGTCGGGCGCCCTTCGCGCACTGCCATGCGACCAAGCCTATCGAGCAAAGCATCCGCCAGAGATCCGTGATCGGCGGAAAGATCCACCACTACAGCACCGATTGCCGCTTGCTGGTTGAGGCGCCCTGCCGCTTCGTCGAGGCCCAACCGCGCCACGACCCGGCCACCAGCCGCTCGCACCGCGTCTGACGCTGCTACACCCCCCGCCTCGCTATCTGCAAAGATCAACGCGCTGGGCACCGCATCATAGCGGCTTGGCCCCGCAACATCCTCCGCCATATTCATACCTCAAACACGAAAACCAGTGGTTCGGGCCGATTGGTGATCCGTCCGCTCCGGAAAATGCCGTTGTTCCAGAGGTTGGTCTCGCCTCGTTATCGCCGGAATGGAGGAAATTTCCAGCATGAAGACAAGAGGTTAGAGATTCGGCGCACGTTCGTGCCGATCGGGCTGGAAAACTTTCACCATTCCGGATGAAACTGGTGGGCCGGGCGAAAGCCTAGTGCTGGAGCGCCTTGACGATATCCTCGACCATCTTCTTGGCATCGGCGAGGAGCATCATCGTCTGGTCCATGTAGAACACGTCATTGTCCACTCCGGCATAACCGACCCCGCCCATCGAGCGCTTGATGAACATGATGGTCTTGGCCTTTTCGACGTCGAACACCGGCATGCCATAGATTGGCGATGTCTTGTCGGTCTTGGCCGCGGGGTTCACCACGTCGTTCGCGCCGATGATGAAGGCGACATCGGTCTGCGCGAATTCGCCATTGATATCCTCAAGCTCGAACACTTCGTCATAAGGCACGTTCGCTTCGGCGAGCAGCACGTTCATATGCCCCGGCATCCGGCCTGCAACCGGATGAATCGCGTATTTGACACGGACGCCTTCCTTCTTGAGCAGGTCCCCCATTTCGCGCAGGACATGCTGCGCCTGCGCGACCGCCATGCCGTAGCCGGGGATGATGATGACCTGTTCGGCCTGCTTCATGAGGAAGGCAGCATCCTCGGCCGCGCCGCGTTTCCACGGCCGGTCGGTTTTCGCCGCATCGCCCGAACTTGCGACCGCGCCAAAGCCGCCCGCAAGCACGCTGATGAAGCTGCGGTTCATCGCCCTGCACATGATGTAGCTAAGGATCGCGCCCGACGAACCGACGAGCGCACCGGTGATGATCATCGCTGTGTTGTGGAGCGTGAAGCCCATCGCAGCTGCCGCCCAGCCCGAATAGCTGTTGAGCATCGAGACCACGACCGGCATGTCCGCCCCGCCGATCGGGATGATCAGGAGGAAGCCGATGAGGAAACTCAAGGCCGTGACCGTCCAGAACACCCAGGGGCTCTGGTCGGTCAGGAAATAGCCGATCAGCCCGATGATTGAGGCAAGCGTGCCGAGGTTGATCACATGGCGCAGCGGCAAAAGGATCGGCGCGCCGGACATGTTGCCGTTCAATTTGAGAAACGCGATGACCGAGCCGGAGAAGGTGATTGCACCGATCGCGACGCCAAGCCCCATTTCAACACGGCTGACCTGGTGGATCAGCCCATCCGCGCTCGCGATGCCGAAGGCCTGCGGGTTCAGGAACGCCGCGGCCGCGACGAGCACGGCGGCCATGCCGACCAGCGAATGGAAGGCCGCGACAAGCTGCGGCATGGCCGTCATCGCGATGCGGCGTGCTGTGACAAGGCCGATGACCGCGCCAATGCCGATGGCCGCGAGAATCTGCGCCAAAATGATCAGGTCGTCTCTGGATGGCTGCGGAATGATCGAGCCCGGAGGTATCGGCGCCTGCGTCGCAAGCGTCGTGCCGACAGCGAGCGCCATCCCGGCCATGCCAAAGCGGTTGCCGCGCTGCGATGTCGCGGGCGAGGAAAGCCCCCTCAGCGCAAGGATGAAGCAGATGCCCGAAATCAGATAGGCAAGCATGACCCAGGCGGGCGGAGCTGCGTGTTCCATGCGCCTAGCGATCCTTCTTCTTGTACATCGCCAGCATCCGCGCCGTCACCGCAAAGCCGCCAAAAATATTGACGCTCGCCATCGCCACCGCGACCAGCCCCAGCCATTTCGACGTCGGCGAACCCGCCGCTGCGGACGCGATCAGCGCCCCGACAACGATCACCGAAGAAATCGCGTTGGTCACCGCCATCAGCGGCGTGTGCAGTGCCGGCGTAACCGACCAGACGACGTAATAGCCCACGAAACAGGCCAGCACGAAGATGGAGAGGATTGAGATGAAGTCCATTCAAAGCTCCAAGGTAAATCCTCCCCCATCGGGAGAGGTGGCAGGGCGGAGCCCTGACGGAGGGTGAAAAGCCGCGTCCGCGGCAACAAGAATCTGGCTGATGACTCTGTCCATGTTTTTTAGAACTTGCACAGCGGGAATACGCAGAGTGGCGATACCTTGTGCCAGAAAATAGGCATCGCGTTTTTCGTCGAATTGCGGCTGATCACCCATTTCATGTGAAATGCCATCGACCTCGATCACGAGCTTGGCGGCATCGCAATAGAAATCAGCGACGAAATGCCCGAACGGATGCAGCTTGCGAAACTTCAACCCACCGGGATGTTGCTTGAGCTGTATCCATAGCAAAACCTCCGGCAACGACATCTCCCGCCTCTGTTTGCGCGCGCGTTTAAGCGTTGAGGGAAGGTGGTTGCGCACCGACTAAATCCTCCCCCCCCGGGGGAGGTGGCGAGCAAAGCGAGACGGAGGGGGAGAAAACAAGAAAAGCCGCGAAAGCGGCTGCGCGCTCCCGCGCGCTTCACATGTTTCCCTCTCCACCGCTTCGCGGTCCCCCTCCCCCGGTGGGGGAGGATTTGCAAATGCCAGTGCTCCGCTCACCCCGACAACCTCTCATGCACAACCTTCCCGCCCTTGGTCAGGCGGATGGCTGCGGTAATTTCGTCGTCGTCCGGAAGCACAGGCCGACCGGCCTCCTTGTCCCAAAAGGCCGACAGGAAATTGAACAGGTTACGCGCGAACAGGGCCGATGTGTCCGCCGCAAGGTGCGTGGGCGTGTTGGCATAGCCCATGATCTTCACGCCGTGCTTCACGACAATCTCGTCTGGCTTGCTACCTTCGACATTGCCGCCCTGCGCGACCGCAAGGTCGAAGATCACGCTGCCCGGCTTCATGCTGGCGATCTGCGCATCCGAAACCAGACGCGGTGCGGCGCGGCCCGGAATAAGCGCCGTCGTGATCACAATGTCCTGCTTGGCAATGTGCGCGGAGACCAGCTCGGCCTGCGCTGCCTTGTATTCGTCCGACATTTCGGTGGCATAGCCGCCAGCGCCTTCGCCTTCGATGCCCGCGACATTTTCGACGAAGATCGCCTTTGCACCAAGCGATTCAATCTGTTCCTTGGTCGCCGAACGCACATCGGTTGCCGAAACCTGCGCGCCAAGCCTGCGCGCTGTCGCAATCGCTTGAAGCCCTGCCACGCCCACGCCCATGATGAACACGCGTGCCGCGGAAACCGTACCCGCTGCCGTCATCATCATCGGGAAGGCGCGACCATAGGCACCGGCCGCGTCGATCACCGCCTTGTATCCGGAAAGATTCGATTGGGACGAGAGAATGTCCATCGACTGCGCGCGCGTGATCCGCGGCATGAATTCCATCGCCAGCGCCTCGACCCCTGCCTTGGCATAGGCATCGATCCGTGCGCGCTGCCCGAACGGGTCGAGCCCCGCGACGATCCACGCGCCGTCCTTCACGCCCTTGAAGGATTTGGGATCGGGGCCCTGCACGCCAAGGACGATATCCGCATCCCTGGCCGCTGCCGCCTGCGTCCCGAGCGTGGCGCCCGCTGCCTCATAGTCCGCGTCGGGGATGGAAGCGCCTGCGCCTGCCCCCTTTTCCACCGCGACGCTCGCGCCGAGCGCGATGAACTTCTTCACAGTCTCGGGCGTGGCCGCAACGCGATTCTCGCCGCTTGCGGCTTCCTTGAGCACAGCAATCTTGACCACTCTAGCCGCCGATCAGCAGCACAACGATTGCACCGACGATGAAAATGCCGAGCGTGGCCCACCTGAAAAGGCTCATCACGTTGAGGTAAGTTTCCTGATGCGCCTTCATGTCACCATTGCCAGCCATAGCTTTTCCCTGATTCTGTGTCTCCTGATCGAAATCCTTAACCAGCACCGGCCGCTTTCTCAACTGTCGAAATGCCGAAGATTCTTTGTGGCCGGTGATCCGCGTCACAGCCCTGTCTTAAGGTCATGTTTACATTGCCCCGTTATGGGACAGTCGCACGGAGATATGAACGGCACACACATGACGCCAAATGGCAATCGCATCCTTATGCTCGTCGATGACGAACCAGCCCAGCAACGGCTGATAACAGCGCTTGCCGCGCGTGCCGGATGGCGCACCGTGGCGGCATCGGATGCTGAATCGGCGATTGCCATGCTGGGTACGCGCGACGGCATGATCCTCGATGCGATTCTGGTCGATCAGGCCATCCCCGGCGGAGATACCACCGCCCTGATTGCCGAAATCCGCTCGCGTCGTCCCTCGCTTCCCATCCTGATGCTCACCGCGCTCAGCTCTGTGGACGTCGCGGTCGAAGCGATGCGCGCCGGCGCAACCGATTTCCTCGCCAAGCCGATCGCGCCCGATCGGTTGCTGGCGGCGCTCGAAGCCACGGTGAACGCCAAGAGCCTGGCTGGCGAACTCCGCCCGCTCACTGAAAAAATCTCGACCCAGCTTGGTTTTGGCGAAATTGTCGGTTCCAACCCCGAATTTCGAGCGGCGCTCGCTGTCGCTGCCAAAGCGGCCCGTGCCCGTATCCCTGTGCTGATCGAGGGCGAAAGTGGCGTTGGCAAGGAAGTGGTCGCCGATGCGGTTCACGCGTCCTCTCCGCGCGAAAAGAAGCCGTTCGTTGTGATCAATTGCGGGGCGATTCCTGCGAACCTGATCGAATCCGAATTGTTCGGGCACGAAAAAGGCGCCTTCACCGGCGCTTTCACCCGCCATGTCGGCAAATTCCAGGAAGCCGATGGCGGCACCCTCTTCCTCGACGAGATCGGGGAGATGCCGCTCGACGCGCAGGTCAAGCTGTTGCGCGTGATCGAATCCGGCGAAGTCCATCCGATTGGTGCGCGCGGCTTTCGCGAGGTCGATGTCCGCATCGTCACTGCGACCAACAAGAAGCTGCTCGATGAAGTCGAGGCCGGACGCTTCCGCGAGGATCTTTATTATCGCCTCGCCGTGGTCCAGGTTTCGATCCCGCCGCTGCGCGACCGGCGCGGCGACATTCCGGCCCTTGCGCGGCACCTGCTGTCCCGTATCGCGCGTCAGCCGGGCATCCGCGGACTTGGGATTACGGACGACGCGCTTGCGGTGCTCGCAAGCTATGACTGGCCGGGCAATGTCCGCCAGTTGCAGAACGCTCTCTTCCGGGCGGCAGTTCTGTGTGAAGGTGATGCGCTCACTTCCGCCGACTTCCCGGAAATCGCAAGCAAAGCCTGCTCGATGATGGTTTCGTCCACCGCGAGCGAAGCCGGTATCACGCTCTACGACCCAGAAGGGCATCTCCGGCCGCTCGAATCGATCGAGGCTGATGTGATCCGCCTGGCCATTGGCCATTATCGTGGCCGGATGACCGAAGTCGCGCGGCGACTGGGGATCGGACGTTCTACCCTTTACCGCAAACTCGCGGAACTCGGCATCAGCGACGCCGCCTAGCTCGATGCGGCCGGGTCTGTTAGCAGACTGACATGCCATACGATTTCAGCAACTATCCGTCCCTTGTCACGGGAGCGGCTTCCGGCATCGGTCTTGCAACTTCGCGCCTGCTCGCCGCATCGGGCGCAGCACCATTGGTGGTGACCGACCGGATCGCCGAAACGCTAAAGCCCGCTACGGTTGACATCCCGAGCACGTTCCCGCTGGCCGGCAACGTGGCCGACGAGCATTTCTGGGCCGACGCGATGCCCCACCTTTCCGGGTTGCGGCTGGCTGTCGTCAATGCAGGTGTTTCGAGCAGCGGGATGATCGATACGGTCGACCTCTCCGAATGGCGGCGTGTGATGTCAGCCAATCTCGATGGGGCATTCCTGTCCTTGCGCGCCGCGATCCGCGC
>CXWL01113783.1_pt1 | contig 24809 bp, 17 predicted proteins | sample 590931 | NCBI WGS metagenome assembly CXWL01 (sample SAMEA3498368, study PRJEB10139) | groundwater metagenome | biome: water well; material: biofilm material | place: Germany | collected 2015-04-27
CAGTTTGCGTGGCTGTTCATACCAACCGTCAGCGGCTTGTTCCTCGGCTCGCTCGCCGCCAACCGCATGGCCGGCAAATCGAGTTACGGCCGCCAGGTCGCACTGGGCTTTTGCTTCATGCTGTCCGCAGCCGGGGCCAATGTGCTGTATCACGTGTTCATGCCGCCCGCCGTTCCCTGGTCGGTGGCGCCGATGTTCTTCTATACCTTCGGCAGCTCATTGATGGCGCCTGCCGTCACGCTGCTGGCGCTCGACATGTTCCCGCACATCCGCGGCACAGTCGCGTCATGCCAGTCGTTTGCCGTCACCCTGCTCGGGGCGCTGGTGGCTGGCGTGATTGCGCCATTCCTGTCGCATTCGGTACTCTGGATCGCCAGCGGGCAGCTGGCCTTTGCCTTGTTCTCGTTGACGCTTTGGACGGCATCCAGGCGCTACCGCAGCAGGCGGCCGGCCTGAGACGTGGGTCGCAACAGCGGAGCCGTGAGGCCTGTTTAAGCTGGTTGCATAAGCCCTTTCATTGTCGCCCACCCGGTACCGTGGCAAACTAACGACTTATTTCCGAAAGTAATGTTCTTACAGTCAACTTTCGTGTATATATGCTAAGATTAGTTTTTCTATGAACGGAATAGAGGCCAAAAACCCGCCCTGTTCTATAAAACTACAAAAAAAGTCGTGTGGTCGCTTCGCCGTTAGCGTCACCCCAAAAATCCATCGTAAATTGGCGGCTGTTCCCTGAGACATGCATCAATCGGACCATGATATTCGCAATCGCTTGCTGATCGCCCGTCTGCCGGCCATGCCGCAGATACTGATCAAGTTGATAGAGCACCTGCAGGCCGATGATCTGGGCATGCAGGAGCTCGCTGCATTGATTTCCAAGGACGCTGGCATGACGACCAAGATCCTGGCCGTCTCCAACAGTTCCGCCTACCACCGCAATAGCCGCAGCGTGGGACTCGAGCAGTCGCTGGTCTCCCTCGGCACCGACATGATCAAGACGCTGGTCATCAGCGAATCGGTATTCCAGACCTTCAATAACTTCCCCCATTCCGGTAGCACCGACCTGCGCGGCTTCTGGAAAAACTCGCTGACCGCGGCAGTGATCGCGCGCGAGCTGGCCAAGAAAATGGAATACGCCCAGGTCGAAGAAGCCTACCTGGCAGGGCTGCTGCATAACGTCGGCCGCCTTGCGCTGCTGGCGACCGCGCCCAAGGAATACGCATTCAATTTCAGCGCGCGCGACGACCAGGACCTGTGTGCGGTCGAGCAGCGCACGCTGCAGATTACGCACTCGGAAGCAGGCGCCTGGCTGGTCGAACGCTGGCACCTCGATTCCTTCCTGGCCGACTCGGTGCTGTACCACCACGAGCCAAGCAGCCGCCTGGCGCAAGCCCATCCCCTGATCCGCATCGTGCGCGTGGCGCACCTGTTGTCCACGCGCGACGTCGACCAGGAAGAAGTACGCGGCGCGCTCGGCCTGTGCGGGCTGGACGAGGACGACGTCGGCCGCCTGCTGGCGCTGGCCGCGCGCCAGGTCGATAAATCGGCGGCGCACCTGGGCATCGACCTGGCTGGCGCGGACGACATCCCGCAACCGCCAGCGTATGCCCCGCAAGTGATGCAGGACCCGGTTCAGCAGCGCTTGTCCGAAGAAGTACGCAACCTGGTACTGGTATCCGAGGTAGGGCAGACCTTCGCGCGCCAGCAGGGCGAGAACGGACTGCTCGAATCGATGACGCGTTCGGCGCGCATCCTGTTCGACTTCGATAACACCGTCATCCTGCTTGAAAACCCGACCGGCCATGCGCTGGTTGGCATGCCGACCGGCGAGCAGCAGCGCATCGCGGAATTCTCGATACCGCTTGAAAAAGGCAATGTCGTGGCCGATGCGGCGATCGAACGCCGGCTGGCATTCCTGAGCCGCGATCAGCCTTCGCTTGGCCTCGCCGAAGAGCAGCTGTTCCGCATGCTCGGCACCGACAGCCTGGTATGCCTGCCGCTGGTGTCCGGCGCGCGCTGCCTGGGGGTGATGATCGGCGGCCTGGCGTCGTGGCAGGTGCCCTCGTGCCAGAAGCGCGAGCGCTTCATGCAGTCGTTCGGCGCGCAGGCCGCGAGTGCGCTTGAAACTGCGCTGGCAGAACGCGGTTACGCGCGCCGCCAGATAGCGCATGTCGCCGAAGAATACCGCGAAGCCTCGCGCCGCGTCGTGCACGAGGTGAACAACCCGCTGTCGATCATCAAGAACTACTTGTCCGTCCTCGATGACAAGCTGGCCAAGCGCGAACCGGTGGTCGGCGAAATGTCGATCCTGAACGAAGAAATCGACAGGGTCGGTCAACTGATCAACGGCCTGGCCGACCTGAAGCCGGCGCCCGTCAACCGCGCCACCGATGCCTCCAAGGTCGTCGACGACGTGCTGCGCCTGTTCCGCGCCACCGACTTCGTGCCTCCGGGCGTCCACGTAGCCGTCAACATGCACGGCGCATCGTGCGAAATCGAGGGCGACGCCGACATCCTCAAGCAGATTCTGGTGAACCTGGTGAAGAACGCCGTCGAAGCCCTTGGCGGCANNGAGCTGCTTGTCAGCGACACTGGTCCCGGCATGTCGCCCGAGGTGCTGGCCAACTTGTTCTCGCCTGTGCGCAGTACCAAGGAAGGCCCGCATCACGGCCTCGGCCTGTCGATCGTGCACGGCCTGGTCAAGAAGCTCAACGGCTTGATCAGCTGCCGCAGCGGCAGCTCCGGAACAACATTTGAAATCCTGCTGCCCGCACGCAGCGGTGCGAATATGATCGCCAGCGCGCCTGCGCAGGCGGTGGACTCAGTTTAAGGCCATGATGAACGCGAACACTGCCGGCGCTACGGCAATGACACCGGCTGCAGGAGAGCCAACCCAGATCTCCCAGTCGGAGACGGCCACCCTGCCGCGCATCCTGCTGGTGGATGACGAGCCAAGGCTTCTTTCCTCGCTCTACGAACTGCTGCGCGGGCGCGACTACAACCTGGTGACAGCCACCTGCGGCAGCGAAGCGCTTGCGCACCTGTCGAAGATGCGTTTCGACCTGGTGCTGCTCGACTTGCGCCTTCCGGATGTCAGCGGTCACCAGATCATGGACTTCATCAACGAAAAGGGCATCGACGCCGATGTCATCGTGATGAGCGGCGAAGTGGGCATCGACGCGGCCATCGGCGCGCTCAAGCGCGGCGCCTACGACTACCTGCGCAAGCCGTACAGCCGTGAAGAACTGCTCAAGACCGTCGCCAACGCGCTGCAGCGGCGCCGGCTGGAGATGGCCAACCGCCGCATCGCGTCGCAACTCGAGACCTCGGAAAAGCTGTACCGCTACCTGGTCGACAGCTCGCCGGACATCATCTACACGCTGAACCATGAAGGCAAATTCACCTTCATCAACGACCGCGCCTACCAGCTGCTCGGGTTCTCGCGCGATGAACTGATCGGCAAGCATTACTCGATCCTGGTGCACGACGAAGATCTCGAACGCGCACGCTATGTGTTCAACGAGCGCCGCGTCGACGAACGCGCATCGCGCAACGTCGAACTGCGCCTCAAGTGCCACAGCGGTGGCTCCCAGGACCGCACCTTCAACAATACGTTGATGACGATTTCGCTCAACTCCATCGGCATGCACGTGCCCGACCAGGAGGTCAAGAAGCTCGAGTTCTTCGGTACCTACGGCGTCGCGCGCGATATCACCGACCGCAAACGCGCCGAAGAAGTCATCTCCTACCAGGCTTACCACGACATCCTGACCGACCTGCCTAACCGCATGCTGTTCAAGGACAGGCTTGGCCTGGCCGTCATCCAGGCCAAGCGCAAGCTGACCGAACTGGCGGTGATGTTCATCGACCTTGACCGCTTCAAGCTGGTCAACGACACGCTCGGCCACGTCAAGGGAGACGAGCTTCTGCAACAGGTTGCGCTGCGCCTGAAGGACTGCCTGCGCCGCGGCGATACGCTGGCGCGCCAGGGCGGAGACGAATTCACCATCGTGCTGCCCGAGCTGCGCGACCGCGAAGACGCCAAGTGCATCGCCGACAAGTTCCTCGAATGCCTGCAAAAGCCGTTCGACCTCGATGGGCACCAGGTGCACATCTCGGCCAGTATCGGCATTGCGATCTATCCTGGCGNNCGACGGCGAGTCGATCGACGAGCTGCTGCGCCACGCCGACATCGCCATGTACCAGGTCAAGGCCCTCGGCAAGAACGGCCACAGCTTCTATCACAACTCGATGCTGGATGTGTCGCACCAGAAGATCGCGCTGGAACAGAGCCTGCGCAAGGCGCTCGAACAGAATGAGCTGGAAATGTACTACCAGCCGCAGATCGACGTCATCACNNCTGATGCGCTGGAACCATCCGCAGCGCGGCCTGCTGACCGCGGGCGAGTTCCTGCCGTTCGCCGAAGAGAATGGCCTGATGCTGCCGATCTCCGACTGGATGATCGGCGCGCTGTGCCGCGACATGCTGCTCTGGAATGCGGCGGGCGGCCAAAAAATCCGCATGTCGCTGAACCTGTCGCCGCAATACCTCGACCGCGGCGATTTCTTCGAGAAGATGCGCGGCGCGCTGGTGCGCTATGGGATTTCCCCGGCCCAGATCGAGTGCGAGATCACCGAGAACATCTGCATCCGCAACCCGCAATACGCGATCGAACAGCTGAACAAGTTGTGCCAGCTGGGCGTGTCGGTGGCGATCGACGACTTCGGCACCGGCTATTCGTCGCTGTCGTACCTGCACCGCTTCCCGATCCACACGATCAAGATTGACCAGTCGTTCGTCAAGGAGATCCANNGGTCATTTTGGCGATCATCTCGATCGCGCGCGGCCTCGGCCTGCACCTGATCGCCGAAGGCGTGGAGACGGACATCCAGGCGCGCTACCTGAAGGCCAATGGCTGCCTGACGATGCAGGGCTACCTGTTCCACCGCCCGATCTCGCTGCCGAATTTCATCACTGTCCTGCAGGCGCAGGACGAGCCGGCGCCCGCGCCAGCCCAAGCGGTCATCCAGGCCTGACCCGGCATGCACAACGCGAGCGCGCGCCAGCCTGACGCCGCCCGTGGGCACACGGCTGAATACCTGCGCGTGAAGGCGCTGGCCGAACGCGGCGTCGCCAATGCGCAGCACAGCCTCGGCTTCATGTACGTGAACGGCCAGGGTGTGCCGCAGGACTTCGCGCTGGCCGTGGAGTGGTACCTCAAGGCCGCCAACTCTGGCCTCGAACACGCGCAATACAACCTCGGCGTGATGTACCAGAAGGGCCAGGGCGTGGCGCAGGATTACACGCAAGCGGCCATCTGGTACGAGCGCGCGGCGGTGCAGGGCTACGCCGCCGCACAGTACAACCTGGGCTGGCTGTATGCAAAAGGGCAGGGTATCGGACACGATGTGCAGCAAGCCATGCACTGGTTCAGCAAAGCCGCCGAGCAGGGCGACGCCGGAGCACAGAACAACCTTGGCATGATGTACGAAACCGGCAAGGGCGTGCCGCAAGACTTCAAACAGGCGATCTTCTGGTACCGCAAGGCCGCCGAGCAGGGATACGCGCGCGCCCAGTTCAACCTCGCGCTGCGCTACGATAACGCGCAGGGCGTCCCGCTCGACCAGCAACAGGCCATCTCGTGGTTCCGCAAGGCGGCCGAACAAGGCTACGCACCGGCGCAGTTCAACCTCGCGCTGCGCTTCGACAAAGGCCAGGGCGTACCGCAGAACAGCCAGAAGGCCATCAGCTGGTACCGCCGCGCCGCCGAACAGGGCCACGCCAGCTCCCAGTTCAACCTCGCGCTGATGTACGACAGCGGGCATGGGCTGCCGCGCGACGAAGAGCTGGCGCTGGAGTGGTACCGCAAGGCGGCCGGCCAGGGCCACGCGGGCGCGCAGGACAACATCGGCCTGCGCTATGAGCACGGGCAAGGCGTCGGGCAAGACTTCGACCAGGCGCAGGCCTGGTACCGCAAGGCGGCCGAACAGGGCTTCGCCAGCGCCCAGTACCACCTCGGCTTGCTGTACGACGCCGGCAACGGCGTCGAGCGCGACACTGCGGAAGCACTGGCATGGTTCCGCAAGGCGGCCGAACAAAGCCACGTGCGCGCCCAGTTCGAACTTGGGCTGCGCTTCGAAAGCGGCATGGGCGTCCCGCGCGACTACCGGCGCGCGATGGCCTGGTACCGCCGCGCGGCGGAGCACGACTATGCTCCGGCGCAGTTCATGGTGGGTGCATTGTTCGACAGCGACGACGCGGGCATGCTTGACAGCCGCGAGGCGTACAGCTGGTACCGCAAGGCGGCCGACCATGGCTATGCACGCGCCCAGTTCGCGCTCGGACTACGGCATGACAGCGGCCAGGGCGTCGCACGCGATTACGAGGCAGCCTATTTCTGGTACCTGCAGGCTGCGCGCCAAGGCCACGCCAGGGCACAGTTCAACCTCGGCCTGATGCACGCCACCGGGCACGGCGCCGTACCCGACCTGGTGCAAGCGCTGACCTGGTTGCAGCAAGCGGAGCATGCGGGCGTGGCCGCGGCCGCCAAATATGTCAAGTCCACCGTCGCGCGCATGAACCCGGCCCAGCTGGCGCAGGCGCAATGCCTGGCTGTGCGCGCCGAACTGGCGGCCTGACGGCGCGGGCCACGCGGCGCGGGCCACGCGGTGCGCCTGGATTACAATGCCCGTTGCGCCCCGCACCATACTTTCGTTCCGTACAGGTGACTTGATGAAGCACACAATGCTGATGTCCATCGCGTTTGGCCTATCGCTGGCCGCGCCGGTTTCGATTCCTGCCAACGCCGCATCGGTAGCGCAGGGGAATGCCGTCTCGCCTGCGGTTTTCGACCGCAAGGCGTACACGATCCCGCACAAGAAATTCGTGCTGGCCAATGGCCTGACCCTGATCGTGCATGAGGACCACAGCACGCCTGTTGTCGGTGTCAACGTGTGGTATCACGTCGGATCGCGCAACGAGGCGCGCGGCAAGACCGGCTTTGCGCACCTGTTCGAACACTTCTTCTTCAACGGCTCCGAGAACTACCCGCATGGCTTCCGCGAAGCGATGGATGACCTCGGCGCCAACAACCGCAACGGCACCACCAATACCGACCGCACCAACTTCTTTGAAGACGTGCCGGTGTCCGCGCTGGAGCGTACGCTCTTCCTCGAGTCCGACCGCATGGGCTTCCTCGCCAATTACATTTCGAAAGAGATGCTTGAGCGCGAGCGCGGCGTCGTGCAGAACGAAAAGCGCGAGGGCGACAACCAGCCGTATGGCCGCGTGCATTACGAGATCGACGCGAAGATGTATCCGTACTCGCACCCGTATTCGTGGTCGACGATCGGCAGCATGGACGACCTGAACGCCGCTTCACTGGAAGACATCCGCAACTGGTACCGCACTTACTACGGCCCGAACAACGCAGTGCTCTCGCTGGCAGGCGACATCACGCCGGAGCGCGCGCTGGAACTGGTAAACAAGTACTTTGGCGCGATCCCGCCCGGCCCTCCGCTGCCGCGCACCGAAACCTGGATACCAAAGCTCGACCGCGATATTCGCGACGAGATGGAAGACCAGGTGCCGCAGGCGCGCATCTACCGAAGCTACCATGCGCCAGCGTGGAAAGACCCGGAGCTGCAGCACCTCGGGCTGTTCGGCAACGTGCTGGCCGGTTCGCGCGCATCGCGGCTGCCGCGCCGACTGGTGTATGAGAAGGGCATGGCCACCGCGGTGAACAGCTACGTCAGCGATGCCGAACTTGGAAGCACCTTCAACATCGTCGTCACCGTCAAGCCGGGTGTCGATCCGGCCGACGTCGAGCGCGAAATGGACGCGGTGCTTAACGCACTGATCGAGACCGGGCCAGCGCCCGAACCGGTGCGCCGTTCGCAGATCGGTAACCTCGCGGGCTTCTCGCGTTCGATCGAGCGGCTGGGCGGCTACGGTGGGCGTTCCGACCTGCTGGCCGAGCACATGACCTACGCCGGCCAGCCGGACGCCTACCTCAATCGGCTCGAAGCGATGGCCACCGCAACGCCGGCGCAGGTCAAGACCGCAGCACAGAAGTGGCTGCGCGCCCACCACTACACCATGACGGTGCGCCCGTTCGCCAAACTGGCTGCCGGCAAATCGGCGCTGGACCGCAAGGTGCTGCCGCCGCTTGGCGCCGCGCCGGACGTCGGCTTCCCCGTGATGCAGCGCGCCACACTGTCCAACGGACTTAAAGTGGTCCTGCTCGAGCGCCACTCGGCGCCAATCGTTGATGCCGCCCTGGTGGTCGATGCCGGCATGGCCTCCGAAAGCGCGGCCGATGCGGGTACCGCCTCGCTCGCGCTCGACCTGCTCGACAAGGGCACTAAATCGCGCGACGTATTCAAACTGGCCGACGACCTGGCCTCGCTCGGCGCGTACCTGTCCACCGCAACCGGAACCGATTTTTCGGTCGTGCGGCTGCAGTCGACCACCGCGGCACTGCGCCCATCTTTAAGCCTGATGGCCGATGCCGCGCTTAACCCGGCATTTGCGGCCGACCAGTTCGCGCTGCAGAAGCAGCGCAGGCTGGCCCAGATCGCGCAGGAGCGCGCGCAGCCGAACGCGCTGGTCCAGCGCATCGTTCCTGGCATTCTGTACGGCGAAGCCCATCCTTACGGCAAGCCAGTGTCGGGATTCGAATCCACGGTAGGGAAGATCACGCGCGAGGACCTGATGCGCTGGCATGCCAGCTGGTTCAAGCCGGGAAGCGCCACCATCATCGTCACCGGCGACACCACGCTGGCGCAGCTGGTGCCGGCCCTTGAGGCGAGCTTCGGCGGTTGGGCGGCCGGCAGCGCGCCCGCAAAGACGCTCGGCACGGTAGCGCGCACCCAGGGCAAAAAGCTTTACCTGATCGACAAGCCGGATGCGCCGCAGTCGACCATCGTCGCGGCGCACGTATCCGAGACGCCGGGGCAGCCGGACGACCTGGCGATGGAACCGGTGATGCAGAACTTCGGCGGCATGGCCACGTCGCGCCTGAACCGTAACCTGCGGCTCGACAAGCACTGGAGCTATGGCGCCTCGGGCTATCTGACAAATCCGCGCGGCCAGCGCTTGTTCATGGTGGTTGCGCCGGTCCAGACCGACAAGACGCGGGAGTCGATGCTGGAGGTGGCGAAAGAGATCAAAGGCGTTGCAGGTGAGCGCCCACTTGCGGGCGAAGAGTACACCAGCATCATGCGTAACATGACCTCGCGCCTGGCCGGCCGCTTCGCAACCCTCAGGTCGCTTGAGTCGGCCGCGATCACTTCGCTCAACCTTGGCCTGCCGGATTCTTACTGGTCAGCCTACGCCGGCAATATCCGCAGCCTGACCGAATTCCAGCTCGCTGCGGCGTCCAGCAAGTTCGTCCGCCCGCAAGAGGTGGTATGGCTGGTCATCGGCGACCTGCGCAAGATCGAGGAGGGCGTGCGCTCGCTGGGTTGGGGCGAGGTCATCACGCTCAACGCCGATGGCACGCCAGCGGCCAGGTAGCGCCAGACTGGCGGCTCATGCGAGCGCCGGAATTATCAAGCATAAAGGATGCCATTCATGATCAAGCGTTTTGTTCCACTGCTGTGCCTGGGTTTCCTCGCCGTTCCGGCATGGGCGCAGTCCGAACCCGCGCCGGAGCCGGCTGATGCCGACCCGGTGCCGGAGAAAATCCTGGTGGTCGGTCAACGCCCGGGTCCAGGGCTCTGGAAAATCAGCAAGGGCGACCACGTGATGTGGGTGTTTGGCGCCTATTCACCGCTGCCGGAGAAAATGGAGTGGCGTGCGCACGAGGTCGAGGCGAAGCTGTCCGAATCGCAGGAGTTCTTGTCTGCGCCGTCGACCGGTATCGTCGCCGGTTATAGCGCGGTGACGGCGTTGCCGTTTATGGTTGGCTTCAAGAATAATCCGGATGGCGCCAGCCTGAAGGACGTGGTACCGGCAGATGTTTACGCACGATGGCTGCCGCTGAAGGCGAAGTACCTTGGCGAGAACGACGGCATCGAGCGCGAACGGCCGATGTTTGCTTCGGACGAACTGTTCCGCAAGGGACTAGCGCACGCGGGGCTGTCCGGCAATACCGGCATCGACAAGAAGCTCTACAACATCGCCAAGAAATACAAGGTCAAGACAACGTGGACGGGGGTTACCACGAAGATCGAGTCGCCGGTTAAGACCATCCGGGCGCTCAAGAAGTCGACGCTGAACGACCTGGCGTGTTTTTCCCGAACCATCGAGCGCCTCGAGACTGACCTGGACGCCATGCGCGTCCGCGCCAACGCGTGGGCCAGGGGCGATATCGCCGTGATCGAAAGCCTGAAATTTCCCGACCGCGACGATGCCTGTGCTGACGCGGTCATGACCAGCGTGGTTGCCGATATCCAGCCGGAGATCCGGACGATGAAGGCGCGGGCGAGGGAATCATGGCTCGCAGCCGCCGAAAAATCGCTGGCAACCAACAAGTCCACCTTCGCGATGCTCAGCATGAAGGAAATCCTGGATCCGAAAGGTCTGGTCGTCGAGCTGGAGGCGCGAGGCTACACGGTAGAAAAGCCGGAGTGATTCATTGGCGGGGAGCGCCGTGTCATCGGGGCCACAAGGGCACAAACACGCGCAGGCGCACCCTACGCCGTCGTGCTAACATACTGTATATATATACAGTTAAAGAGCGCGCGATGGAACTGACGGACAAGCTGGAGATATTGGCAGATGCGGCCAAGTACGACGCATCCTGCGCCAGCAGCGGTGCGCCGAAGCGCTCGTCCGAAGGCAAGGATGGCTTTGGCGCGACCAGCGGCATGGGCATCTGCCACAGCTACACGCCGGACGGCCGCTGCGTCTCGCTGCTGAAAATCCTGCTGACTAACTTCTGCGTCTACGACTGCCAGTACTGCGTCAACCGCCGCACGTCGAACGTGCCGCGCGCCCGTTTCTCGGTGGCGGAGGTGGTCAAGCTCACGACTGACTTCTACCTGCGTAATTACATCGACGGCTTGTTCCTCAGCTCGGGCATCATCCAGTCGGCCGACTACACAATGGAACAGCTGGTTGCCATCGCGCGTGAGTTGCGCGAGGTCCACCAATTCCGCGGCTACATCCACCTGAAAACCATTCCCGATGCCGCCCCCGAGCTGATCGCCGCCGCGGGCCGCTACGCCGACCGGCTCAGCGTCAACATCGAGCTGCCGACCGAGGCCGCCGTCGAGCGCTTGGCGCCCGAGAAAAGCGTCCACACGATCAAGCTGGCAATGGGGACGATCCGCCGCAAGCTCGACGAAAAGGCGGAAGAGCCCAGGTCGCCCAGGTTCGCACCGGCTGGGCAGAGCACGCAGATGATCGTCGGGGCTGACTCCAGCGATGACCAGACCATCCTGTCCACCGCTGAAACGCTGTACGGCAGCTACAAGCTCAAGCGCGTGTACTACTCGGCGTTCAGCCCGATCCCGCAGAGTCCGGGCAGCGTGCCGCTGGCGCCCCCGCCGATGCAGCGCGAACACCGCCTGTACCAGGCCGACTTCTTGCTGCGCAGCTACGGCTTCCAGGCCAGTGAATTGCTGCCGGAGGCGGGCAACCTGGCGCTCGACATCGACCCGAAGCTGGCTTGGGCGCTATCGCACCGCGAGCATTTCCCGCTCGACCTGAACATGGCCGATGAGCGCATGATCTCGCGTGTTCCCGGCATCGGCCTGCGCAATGCCCGACGCCTGGTCGAGCTGCGCCGGCTGCGCCGCATCCGCTACGCCGACCTGGTGCGGCTGCGCTGCAGCATGAAGAAAATCGCCCCCTTCATCGTCGCCGCCGACTACCGGCCGGCGCAAGGCGCCGCAGCCTCGGAGGTTTTACGCCGGTCGATGGCAGAACAGCCGAGGCAGCTGGACCTATGGACGGAACGCCAGGCCGCGTGAGCGCGGCGGCCGCGGTGGCGGCCGGCCATCCGGTGATGGTCAATTCCTTTGGCCAGTGGCGCGATGCTGCGCGGGACCTGCTCGCGCACAAGGTGGAACCGCATGCCGTTCAGTGGGTGTCGAGCAAAGATGATGCCGACCTGTTTTCCAACCCCGTGGCTTGCGTGGATGAGGAAGAAGAGCAGTCGGGGGCGGACCAGGCAGGCGGCACGTCAACCGATGGGCAATCCAGCCCGGTGCGCGTATCGCGCGAACTGATGGACATGCTGCAGACCGCAGCGTGCTGCCGTGTGCCAAACCGCTGGGCTTTCCTCTACCTTGTGCTGTGGCGCTGGAGCCAGGGAGAGAAAGACGTAATCTCCGCGGCCGACGAAGACGGCGCCAAGCTGCACTCCATGGTCAAGGCCGTCCATCGGGAGGAGCACGACATGCACGCCTACATCCGGTTCCGCGAGCGGCGCGAGGACGCCGGCCCGCCGCGTTTTGTCGCCTGGTTCGAGCCGGGCCACGACGTGCTGCCGCAGGTCGCGCGCCACTTCGCCAGCCGCATGGGCCGGGTGACCTGGATGATCGCCACGCCCGATGCGAGCGTGATGTGGGACGGGGCCAGCCTGCACACCACCGGACAGTTGATGCGCGGCCCGGAAGAAATCGACGACGCGGGCGAAGCGCTATGGCTTACGTACTACCGCAGCATCTTCAACCCTGCGCGTCTCAACGCCGACCTGCTGCATTCGCATATCCCATCGCGCTTCTGGAAGAACCTGCCCGAAGGTAGCATCGTGCCCGACATGGTAACGCAAGCCGCTGCCGGTGCGCGCAAGGTCGGCCAGGCCAGGAGCGTTGGCGAACGGGCCGGCACGGCGATCCCGATTGCCGCAAGCAAGGCGCAGCCGCAGCCGCAGCGTGACGCGCCCACCTCGCTCGACCAGTGCCGCCGCTGCGACCTGTGGAAGAATGCCACGCAGGCAGTCGATGGCGCAGGTCCCAGGCACGCCCGCATCATGCTGGTGGGTGAACAGCCTGGCGACCAGGAAGACCTGGCCGGCGAGCCTTTCGTTGGACCTGCAGGCAAGCTGCTCGACCGCGCAATGGCCGAGGCCGGACTTGACCGGCGCAAGGTCTACCTCACCAATGCAGTCAAGCACTTCAAATGGGAACCGCGCGGTAAGCGCCGCCTCCACAAGACGCCGGCCCAGCGAGAAATCGAGGCATGCGCTTATTGGCTCGAACGCGAGCTGGCGCAGGTTGCCCCTGATGTGATCGTCGCGATGGGCAGCACCGCGCTCAAAGCGGTGACGGGCGATGCGCATGCAATGCTCAAGGACGCGATGGCCGGGCCGTTCATGCACGAGGGCAGGTGGATTGTGGCGATCTATCATCCCAGCTACGTGCTGCGGGTGCCGGGCGAGGATGCCAAGGCGCAGGCATATGTCGCGATGGTCGCGGGATTCAGGGAGGCGGTAGCGCTGCTGTCACCGCCGCCCACGGCTTGAGCTTGCTTGCATCTGCATCGTTTCTCGGTGATAGCGGCTCCACAGTCACAGGTGGATATCCGTGGGTTCCCGCTTTCCAGGCTGTCGCAAACCGAAAAAATCATTGCCATCAGTAACTGAAGAGCCGTCATTCTCGCGTAGGCGAGACTCCATTCCCCCTTAGAGCCGAGCTGGTATGGATTGCCGCCTACGCGGCAATGACGAGGTTAGATTGGGACAGGGTCGGCCTGGTTTTTTCAATCAGGCCGCTATCGCTTCCTGCTCCGACTCGGCAGGCACGATAACCGGCTGGCGGATCAGATAATCAAACGCGCTCAGCGCAGCCTTGGAACCTTCACCAGCGGCAATGACGATCTGCTTGAACGGCACCGTCGTCACGTCGCCGGCGGCAAACACGCCCGGCACGCTGGTGTGGCACTTGGCATCGATGACGATTTCGCCGAATTTGCTCAACTCCAAAGTCCCTTTCAGGAATTCGGTATTCGGCACCAGGCCAATCTGCACGAACACGCCTTCCAGCCCCACGTGGTGGATCTCGTTGCTGACCCGGTCCTTATAGCTGATGCCATTGACCTTCTGGCCGTCGCCCGTGATTTCCGTGGTCTGTGCGTTAACGTGGATGGTGACGTTGTTCAGGCTTTTCAGCTTGTTCACCAGGACCGCGTCGGCCTTGAGCGCATCGGCAAATTCAATCACCGTCACGTGCTGCACAAGGCCGGCCAGGTCGATGGCCGCTTCGATGCCGGAGTTGCCGCCACCGATCACCGCCACGCGCTTGCCCTTGAACAGCGGGCCGTCGCAGTGCGGGCAATACGCCACGCCCTTGTTCTTGTACTCCGCCTCGCCCGGCACGTTCACATTGCGCCAGCGCGCACCGGTGGAGACGATCACGCTGCGCGAATGCAGCACGCCGCCGTTTTCCATGTGCACGGCCACCAGGCCGCCCGGGGTTGCGGCCGGCACGATGCGATCGGCGCGCTGCAGGTTCATGATGTCCACGTCGTAGTGGCGCACTTGCGCCTCCAGCGCGAGGGCAAACTTCGGACCGTCCGTCTCCAGCACGGAGATATAGTTTTCGATGGCCATGGTGTCGTTGGTCTGGCCGCCGAAGCGCTCCGCCGCCACGCCGACACGAATGCCCTTGCGTGCCGCATATACGGCAGCTGCCGCGCCAGCCGGGCCGCCGCCGACGATCAGCACGTCGAACGGCGCTTTTTCGTTCAGCCTGGTCGCTTCGCGGTCTGCGGAATTGACGTCCAGCTTGGCGACGATTTCTTCCAGCGTCATGCGGCCGGAGCCGAACAGGGCGTCGTCTTTGAACACCATCGGCACCGCCATCACCTGGCGGGTGTCGACTTCGTCCTGGTACATACCGCCGTCGATGACAACGGTGTTGATATTCGGGTTATAGATTGCCATCAGTGCGGCGGCCTGCACCACGTCGGGGCAGTTATGGCAGGAGAGGGACATGTACACCTCGAAGTTGCCACCGTCCAGTGACTTGATCTGGTCGAGCACTTCCGCTTCCACTTTCGGTGGGTGACCGCCGGTCCACAACAGGGCCAGCACCAGCGAGGTGAACTCGTGGCCCAAAGGAATGGCGGCAAAGCGAACACCCCGGGTTTCGCCTTGCTTGGCGATGACGAACGACGGCGTACGGCTGTCCGTGCCCGATTCGTCAACGCTGACTTTATCGGACAGGCTGGCGATGTCGGCCAACAGCTCACGCAGTTCCGCGCTCTTGGCGCTGTCATCCAGCGTGGCGATGAGCGTGAGCGGGCTGCGCAGGTTCTGCAAATAACCCTGCAACTGAGTTTTTAAGGTGGCGTCAAGCATGTCGATATCCGTAAAAAAGTGCCTTGCAGTTCAACTGCGAGGGCCCGTGATACTGGCCCGGGCGAAGAAGGGCGGCAAGGCAGCGCGCCCTTCTGTACCAGTACTATTTAGATGCGGCCGACCAGATCCAGCGATGGAGTCAGGGTCTTCGCGCCTTCGTTCCACTTGGCTGGGCAGACCTGGCCTGGGTGCGCGGCGACGAACTGGGCAGCCTTCAGCTTGCGCAGGGTTTCCTTGACGTCGCGAGCGATGGCGTTGTCATGGATTTCCAGGGTCTTGATGATGCCGTCCGGGTTGACGATGAAGGTACCGCGCAGTGCCAGGCCTTCTTCTTCGATGTGCACGCCGAAGCCGCGGGTCATCGTGTGGGTCGGATCGCCGACCAGTGGGAACTGGGCCTTGCCAACCGCTGGCGAGGTCTCGTGCCACACCTTGTGCGAGAAGTGGGTATCGGTGGTGACGATGTACACCTCGGCGCCGGCTTTCTGGAACTCGGCGTAGTTGTCAGCTGCATCTTCCACTTCGGTTGGGCAGTTGAAGGTGAACGCGGCAGGCATGAAAATGATGACCGACCACTTTCCTTTGAGGGTTTCGTTCGAGACTTCAACGAATTTACCGTTGTGGAAAGCTTGGGTTTTGAAGGCTGGAACTTGGCTGTTGATCAGTGACATGGGAGATCCTCGTGTTCTATGTATCGGTTAATAAAAACTATCAAATGAGAAGAACTCATTGGAATCATGATACCCCAATATCCGGCAGCGCCTGATTGGTTGTTTTAATCGGTGTGATTGAAAAAGCTATTGATGGCGCAGGTGCCAGTGCTCGGCCGTGGCCGACGGCGGGCACGCCGGCCATCTTGATTGACGGCAACAATTGGATAGAATTCACATCTTTTGATCGCGTAATATTACCTACTGGTAACGGTCGTGTCGCTTTGCTCTGCGGCTGGTCCTTGTTCTGATTCTTTCATTGGGACATGAATTAAGGGCGACGGTTTCATCAAACCCAGAATGAGAACAAGCATGAAACTGAATGCGCTGAAAAAAGCAGTTCCCGTAGGTATGGCGATTTGTGTGGCGGGATGCGCAACAGCGCCTGGACTGAACGGCGGCGTGGCACAAAGAATCAACAACACGTTCAACAGTCAAGATCCTTGCTCGAACAATGCCCGTAACACGGGCATGCTTCTGGGAGGCATCGCCGGAGCCTTGATTGGGGCGAAGCTCGGTGACAAAGATAAAGGTGCCATGTTCGCTGGAGCATTGCTCGGCACCGCGGCGGGCGGGTTCATCGGCGCCGACATGGACAAGCGACGTTGCGAACTGGTCAGGGTCGCACGCGAACACCAGTTACAGATGACGTTTGCTGCCGTGGCCAGCAACGGTGCTGTCGTCACGGATGCCGAGCTGAGCCGTGCCGCGAATGCTGACGAGGTCAAGAAGAATGCGATCGGCAACGTCGTTTCCCTTCAAGACGGCGGACACGGCGGACATTTCGAAAGCAACTCCGACGTCCTCACGACCCGCGCCGAAAAATATTTCTCCGCAATTGCCGATATCTACAATCAAGAAGTAATGGCGCGCCAGATCGCCGACCCGCAGCAGCGCCAGAATGCCCTGCGCGCTGGTGCCGAACGCAAGCTCCTGTTGGTCGGCCACACCGACGACACTGGCTCATCGAACGTGAATGCGGCATTGTCCGAACGCCGGGCCCGTGCTGTCGCGCAGTATCTCGAACGCCGAGGCATCCCCCGCGACCAGGTGTATTACCAAGGGGCGGGCGAGGTCTATCCAAGTGCCGATAACAATACCGACGAAGGTCGCGTACGGAACCGCCGTGTCGAGATCGTGGAGCTGTCAAATGCAGGGAATTTCAGCAAGTACCTGGAAGCCCGGCGTCCGAATTATCAGTTTTACCGCGCCGTCCAGGCTAAGGCTGCCGTTTCGGACGCGCGCGCACACGCGGCGGCGCAGCCAACGGTCCGGACACCTGTGCTTGCCACGAAGGCGCACGTGTCGCGCAGCGCCGACGTAGCGCGGGCGCGGTCGGCCAAGGTCAGGCACCCGGTCCGTATCGCGGCACAGGAGCAGGCAGCGAAACCGGCAAGTACCGGAAAGCCAGCGCCTGCGGCATCGGCCGGCAGCATTCCGGTAGCGCCAGTTGTGGGTAGCCCGATTGATTTCGGCGGCAGCCCGCTGACGGGTCGCGTCAACACCGCTGCAGGTATCGGCAAGCTCGACAACAAGCGTTCGCTGTTCTCGTTGATCAGTAACGCCTACGCCAACGAGATGCCAGTGTTGTCGGACTGTTCGCAAGACCGTCCGCGCATCTCGGGTGCCGTCAAGGCGCTCAAGGACGGAGCGACGTACAAAGTGACCGAGCATGTTCCAGGTCTGTACGGCAAGAGCTGGACCGAGCGCGTCAATGGCCATCAGATCGTGATCAACAAAGTCGCGGTGCTCGCAAGCGAGGCCTCACTGGCGCAGATTCCGGAGCTGAAGGTTTACGCCAACTACGATCCAGCCAGGACGCGTAACCCGAAACCGGACGTGGCCTTGCGGCCAGAGGTCAATACCTATCTCGGGGAGGGCGGCATTCTCTACCGGATCTTCACCAATGGCGCTGCGGGCATGCAGTGCGTGGATATTCTCTACAAACGTGACGGAGGCTCGTCTGCCAAAGGCGGCAATATCGTCTACGTGCACGACAACCGCCTTTACGTTGCCGCTTTTAAACCTGTCATTGCCAACTGAGACACTCATCATGCTTTCCGAATTCCTCCACACCTATCCCGTGCTCGTATGGACCATCGTGTACACGGCCGCTGCAGCGATCGTCGTTTCCCTGATGTGGGACAGGCTCAAATGGTGGTGGCTCAACACCTGGTACAACTTCCCGGTCATCGGCAAATTGGCGCGCCTGTCGAAGGACCTCCACCAGACGACCGACGGCGGTGGCTGGTTCAAGTCGGAGCGCACACTTAGCCAGGACTACAAAACCTTCATCCAGGTGCAGTCGGAATATGACTTCGACCAGCGTATGACGTATCTGCAGAAGGCGGGCGACAATGGCCGTACTTTGACGCCGACCGCGATCTGGGTGCTGATCATCGGTTTCGTCTTCATCGAAGCCCAGGGTTTCAGCTATGTGCTGGCTGGCTATACGGTTCCCGGCGCGAGTGAGTCAACGCAGAAATACGCGGCGATTGGCATCGCGTTCATCGTGTCGGCGCTGTGCGTCTTGCTGACCCACTTTGCGGGGCACGAACTGTACCGTTCGCTCAAGATCAAGCGGGCACGCAAAGACTGGATCGAAGACGGCCGTCAAAACAAACTGCGCACCCGTTCCATGCCGCTGAAAGCGGCCCAACATCTGGACGACGACCAAGCTGAATATACGCAGGTGTGCAATCGGGTAGGTCTCGATGCGAGCTTTGTCGTCAGCTGGGCGACGCTGGCCTTTGTGCTGATCATCGCGATCGGTGCGACTTACGTACGCGTACAAAGCGCGAACAAGCTGATGGACGATGCCGTACGCATGCAAAAGAGCGAACTGCGTGAGCAGCAAGCCGTTGGCGCTGGCTTGGACCTTGGTCGACAGAATGTGATCCCGGACGCCGACGCCAAGTCCAGCATCGATGCCGACGGCAAGGCGGTCGATGAGGCGGCGCAATATGACCTTCACGGCTATTGGGTCACCTTCGCCATCCTCGCCGTACTGTTCGTCTTCCTGCAAGGGCTGGGCGTATTGTTCGGCTATCGCTGGGGTTTCGCNNTTGGAGCATCATCGGGAAAAGATGCTCGCCCAGCAGGATGATGAGCGCGCCGGAGCATTCGACGCCGGTCGCGCCCCGGCATCAACGCAAGACCAGCCGCGTGCGCCACGCATCGCTGATGTGCCGGCGCCTGCGGGGCAGGCACGCGCGGCTGAGCTGGCTGGCGCAGGGGAAATCGATACAGCGCTGCGCGAGCTCGACCGACTTGGGAATGATGCAGAGGCCAGGCGCAGCTATTTGAATGCGATGCCGGAGCATGTGTTTGCCGAGGTCAAAGCGGTACTGCAAGAGCGCAAACAGGCGCAAGAAGCAGCGAAGGCCCGACGTGCTGCCGAGCTGGAGGATCTGCTGTGAGGCGCTTCTTCGTGATGTTGCCGACACTGCTGCTGTGTGGAGGCGCAGCCTGGGCGGGTGTCGATGATGCTGTGCCGAGCTGCTACGACCCCAGGCTCGGGGTGGCCAGCGCGCCGGTGAGGTACCGAGCTGTTTATCCTGGTGGATCAAACGACCGTGTTCGATCCAACGCTGCAACAGCAAATAGCCGACAATGTTCGCCTCTTCATGGCACCGGACAACGCATTTTCGCTGCTAACGTTTTCCGCGTTTTCGCAGGGGCGCTATACACAAGTGCTCACCGGTGGCACGATCGAACCCGTGATTCCAGCGGCCGCACGCGACGACATCTCCAAGCCACTGCTGGCCAGGTTCGACGCGTGTGGAAAACGTCAGCCGCAAATCGCCATGCAGGCCATCGGCGCGTCGCTGCGCAGCGCTTTCGCTGGCGCCAGTCCGGACCTGTCCAAATCGGATGTCATGGCCTCGCTTAAGTCGATATCGACGCGCGTGAAGAAATCTTCGGCCCAGAGAAAACTCGTCTTGATCGCCTCCGACATGTTGGAGAACTCATCAGTTAGCAGCTTTTATGGCGCCAAAGGCGCGGCTGTACGCCAGATCGATTCGAACAAAGAGCTGAAACTCGCCGCCGATAACGACCTGTTCGGTGACTTTGGGGGCGCGAAAGTCTATGTCATTGGCGCGGGCCTGCTTGCCGACGATGGGCGGAAAACGATGAAGTACCGCGATCCTAAAACGATGCGTGCGCTCGCGCTGTTCTGGAATGACTATTTCCGCAAGTCGCATGCAAATGTGGTCGAGATTGGGCAGCCAGCCCTCCTCAACAACCTCATGGGGCGCTGACCTGCAAGATCTCCGGGGGTCTCGTGCCCAAGCGGGCTCGCGATCCGATCACCGGACCAAGCAGTTTCCAGTATTTGTCAAAGATGCCGGAATCCGCGTAGAACGCGGTGTCCGCGGGTGTAGCTCAATGGTAGAGCAGAACCTTCCCAAGCCCCTCCACATCAAGAACAATCACTGTTCATGCGGGCTTTCTCTGTGCGTTGCCAGCTTATCTCGCGGACCGACGCGATAGCTCGACCGTCGAAGAAACTTACATACTATCGCCCGCCACCGTTTGACACTGATCATAAGTAATTGATCCAGCTAGTGTATTTACTTCTGGTCCATATCTTGCATAGGTTCCCGTACCGCCAAATAGCGGGCAGCAGAGAACGGGCGCAGTGTGACGAATGGATTGCCGCATTTCCCGCACTGCATCTCCATACCAAGTTATTAATAAAATTAGGGGATTACCATGCAACGTTTCCTTCGACCACTGCTCTGTTTGATAGTGACGCTTTCGGTCACGATGAGTGGAACCCATGCAGCTGAAATTTTCTCGAACAACGCGGGCTCACCGTTAGTTCAGGCGTTTGACAAGACGACAGGGGTAATGACCAACAGCTTCCTCGGCTCGGGCGGCAATGGCCGTGGCGTCGTGGTAGTCGGTGATGTTGTCTATACCACCGACGCAAATTCAGGTTTCGTCGGAAAGTTCGATCGCGACACCGGCGCCTCGCTTGGCGGCTTTACAATAGCAGGAGCCGGCGGGATTTCAACGATCAGCTTCGACGGCGACAACTTTTGGACCAGCGATTACACGGGTTCAAACCAGGCGTTCTACGTTTCCCCAACCGGCGTTGTGCTCAAGACAATCACCCTCGCTAATTCCATCGGGTTCTACGACGGGCTTGAATACTTCAACGGTAAGCTGATCGCAAACCGTTTCGATGGTGGCTTCACTGGGGGCAACCAGTACAGCGTCTACGATACGGACGGCAACCTGCTGACCGCAAATTTCATTGATACGACCGGTCACGGCAACGGAACCGGGATTGCATTCGATGGCACCAACTTTTACATATCCGACATTTTCAACTCACGAGCAACAATCTGGAGTGGAGTGGACGGCAGCTTCCTGGGCGCACTAAGTCTCCTTGGCACCGCCAATTTGATCGAAGACTTGTCGTTTGATTTTGAGGAGCGTCCGGACACGTGCCGGGTTAATTGCGAGCCGACAGGAGTTCCAGAGCCGGCGTCGCTTGTGTTACTTGGTGCAGGGGCCATGGCTGCCCTGGCCACACGTCGTCGTCGTCGCTTGATCTGACGCCGACGTATCCACCGGCAATGCGCAGGACAAGAAACGGCGGGCTCCGGTCCGCCGTTTTTTTATCGTTGGCGTAGCGTTGTGGCCCAAGCATCGGATACGTAAGAGCAATCGAACCGCGTTGGTGCTGCAAACGCGCCATTGCATGGGGCGATGTGGCGTCGGCATAATTTATTTGTTGCGGTCTTTTTGCCATGGCAGGACAGGTACCGATGGACCGCTTCGATAAAGCTCATGGGGGCATCGTGGCGTAACCCATCACATCTTAGCGGGCGCGACCATCCCATTTTCCATCACACCTGCCATGTTGGAAATTTGTCAAACACGTCAGAATCCGCGTAGAATGCGGTGTCCGCGGGTGTAGCTCAATGGTAGAGCAGAAGCTTCCCAAGCTTACGACGAGGGTTCGATTCCCTTCACCCGCTCCACAGGCACGATTCTGCTGGCGACATCGAACTACTTCGTCACGCCTGAATCACCATCAACAGACCCAACTACCCGACAACAAAGCTCGTTTCGCGCCTGCGCCGCAGGATGTTGCCCGCAGCTATAATCTGATCGACCTGCGCACCCTTTCGCAGGGGCGAGTTCGTCGTGAGAATCATTGCCGCCATCGCTGTCACCATCTCCGCGAGCATGTTCATCGCGCCTATTGTCGCGGGCCAGCGCGCCAGTGCGGTGCACAAAGGCCAGGAGGCAGCAATTGCATGGCTGGACCTGCTCGATTCCGGGCAGTACGCAGCGAGCTGGGACGATGCCGCCCCCCAACTCCAACGCACTGTGCCGAGGCTGAGATGGGAATCCAGCGTCCGCGAGCAGCGTGCGCTGCTCGGCCCTGTCCTGGCGCGCCGCCTGAAGTGGGCCAACTACACCGAGACCCTGCCCGATCTGCCGGCCGGACAGTACGTGGTGCTGGAATACGAAACCCGTTTTGCGAACCGGGTGAGCGCTGCCGAAACGGTTACGCCCGTCAAAGACGCGAACGGCACATGGAAGGTTGGCGCCTATAGCATCCGCTGACTGTCGTTTGCCGCACGTCCCGGTCGATTCTGGCAAACTGGTGCACAGGCTCCGTTATCGCGACGTGAGCTGCGAACATTTACTGCTCGGAGGCAAAGATGGCCCGGCATCTGGTATTCGTCCACGGACGCGCGCAGCATGGAAAAGACGCTGCAGCGCTTAAAGAAGAGTGGATCATTTCATTGCGGGCTGGGCTGGCGAAAAGCGGCCTCACCTTGCCCGTCCTGGATGACGAGATCCGGTTTCCATACTACGGCGACACGCTCGATCAAATGGTCAAGGGCGCCAGCGTGGACGATGCGGTCGATATTGTCGTGCGAGGCCTGCCGCAGTCGACCGGCGAGGAAGAATTCTTCAAGGAATATCTCGACGAACTCAAGGCGACCGCCAACATCTCGGACGCCGAGGTGGAGGGTGCATTGCGGGGTTTGCCGTTGCAAAGGGGACCGCTCAACTGGGGCTGGGTCCAGGCGATCCTGACCGTTCTGGACAAGTCCGTGCCCTTTGCCAGCGGTGCCGGGGTTGCGCTGTTCACCAACGACGTGTTCCAGTACCTGCACCGCAGCGATCTGCGTGCGGTCATGGATAACGGAGTCAGGTCCGCGTTCGTGCCCGGCAGCGAAGCGGTAGTCGTCAGCCACTCACTGGGTACGGTGGTAGCATACAACGTGCTGAACAATGAACCGCAGCAGTCCGGCATGAAGGTTCCCTTGTTTGTGACGCTTGGGTCGCCACTGGCCATCAGGGCGGTCAAACGACAATTACAGCCAGTGTCGCATCCGAAAATTGTCGGGCACTGGTTCAATGCCATGGACGAGCGCGACGTTGTTTCCCTGTATCCGTTAACCTCGGATCACTTCGCCGTGTTTCCGCCCATCGAGAACATGACGACAGTGGACAACTTTACCGAGAACCGGCACGGTATCTCGGGTTACCTCAGCGGCAAGGAGGTAGCCAGGCGTATCCACGCGGCGCTGGTTGCGCCCTGAGAAAAATGAGAAGGGGCAGTATGGCACCTCCCGACAACAATGACACCGCGACCGCACCGGACAGCTCTGACCGGTTGGAAGTGCTTGTCCTCAATGCCGACCTGCGATTCACTGAACAAGCCCTGCTGGTCGGACACTACCGCTCGACGACGCTGACGGGCGCCGAAGCCGCGGTCGACCAGCTGCTCGACCAGCGCATGAGCCGTGCCCTCAACGCCGGGCTCTATCCGACCGCACCAGGTTCGCATCAGGTTTTCCATCATCCCTGCGGTGCCGATAGGGAGGCGGGCACATGCTTGCCTGCCGTGGTCGTTACCGGCCTGGGCGATGAGGGGGAGTTGCGCGCCGGCGATCTCGTGTACACGGTGCGGCAAGCGATCCTGGCCTATGCGCAGCGTTTGTCCGAGCAGCAGGGCGAAGCGCTGCCTGCCGGGTTCTCCCTGTCCGTTACCCTGCTCGGCAGCGGAGGGAGCGGGATCACGGCGGGCAGTTCGGCACTGGCCATTATCCAGGCCGCGCACGAAGCCAACACGAAACTGGCGCAGGTCGAAGGCTGGCCAAGGCTGCGCCAGCTGACCCTGGTGGAGCTATATCTTGAGCGCGCAACGGATGCGTGGCATGCGCTGAAAATGCAGGAGATGGCGGACCGTAACTTGTTGAAACTGGTCGGCAAAATTCATTTCGGCACCGGCGCCTTGCGCCGTTCGCCCGATTCCGGATACCGCGGCACGAGCTACGATTTCATCAGCGCGCTGCAACACCTTAGCCCCGACGCCCTCCATCCAGGCATCGCGTACACCCTCGATACCAGACGTGCACGTGCCGAGGTGCATGCGCACCGCGCCCAGGCCACGCTGGTGCGCGAGCTCGTTGCCAAGGCCTCGAACGACACCGCAAGCGCCCCCGAGATCGGGCGCACCCTGTTCAACCTGCTGATACCGGTTGAAATGGAACCCTTCCTCGGCGGCTCGAGCGAGCTGGTGATGGAGCTTGATGCCAGCACGGCAGGGATCCCTTGGGAACTGCTCGATACAAACCCTGAGGCGGACGCAGCGGACAAACGTCCGTGGGCAATCCGCAGCAAACTGATCCGAAAAATGCAACTGGCCGATTTCCGCACCAGCCTGCGGCCTGCAGGCGTCGGTGACAAGATCCTCATCATCGGCGATCCAGAAACATCATCGCCACTTTACCCGCCGCTGCCGGGCGCCCGGCGCGAGGCGATCGCCGTCGCACAAACGCTGACCCGGCCCGGCAGCGGCATCGATCTC
>CXWL01010557.1_pt1 | contig 24807 bp, 19 predicted proteins | sample 590931 | NCBI WGS metagenome assembly CXWL01 (sample SAMEA3498368, study PRJEB10139) | groundwater metagenome | biome: water well; material: biofilm material | place: Germany | collected 2015-04-27
TAGCGGTCTTGATCGACGGCCGCGGGGACCGATGGCATGGCGTTGGTGCTGACGTACTTGAAATGCCCGAAGAGAAACGCAGGCTTGCCGTGGAAGCGCGCGAAGGCCGCCATGACCGCATCAGCCTGTGCCATGTAGGCGGCGCGTGGGGCTGCGGGATTGGCCTTCGCCGGGTACCAGATCTGCGCCATCAGTTGGCGTCGCTCTTTGGGGTCTGCGGCGAAGACATCCGGGCGGGATGCATCGACCCAGTGGTAGCTCAAGGTGCCGATCCCGTAAGGCCCGCTCGGGTGCGCAAAGCCAAACACGGGGACCAGCACCGGCAACGCAACGGCAATAGCCAGCCCGAGCGCGCCCAGGCCGATGGCGAGGGCCGCGACCCTCGGGCGGCGCCGCGTCCGGCCCGTGGGTTCGCCCGCCAGTGTGACGTTCCATGACAACCAGAGCAGAAAAAGCAAGGTCGTCAGCGCGTAAGCCGGGGCCATTTGCCAGCGCGGGCCTTCCACCAGTACTTGCGCTGGGGCAATTGCCAATGCAAGGACGGGTGCGAGACGAATCCAAGATCTGACGCGCGTCCGCGGAAACGCCAGGAAGCAAAAGGCCAGCAGATCGGCCAGCAACAACAGGGTCTCCAGGGTTCTCATCGCTCGTCCGATGCTGCGGGCGCAGAACGAGTCAGCGTCCCGGGTCCCCAGAAGACGATAACCATAGCCGCCGCGAAGGCCGTGACCAGACCCCCAAGGCGCATGTCGAAATGCGATCCGTAAACCGGGAACAGCACGTAGCTGAGGTTCAGCGTGGCGTGAAACAGGGTCACCCCGAACACGCTCTTGCCCGTGTTGTTGTACAGCCAGACGATCAAGATCCGTGCGCCCATGGCGTACAGGCACCACCACGCAATCCATGCCGGTGAGCGGTGCATCTGAAACAGTGGCACAAGGTGCCAGATGACTGCCACCAAGCCCAGCGAGACGCCGGCGCGCAATGCACTCCACCGATCCTGCAGCGGGTCGAGCACGTAGCCCGACCAGCCCAGTTCTTCGCCGAGCGCGCCGACAAAAAAAGCAAGGAACATCAGCAGCGTCGGCAGCAACGGGATTTGGGGTGGTGGCAGCGGGATGTTCATCCAGCGCATCAGTGCGTACACCGCGACACTGACGCCGGGCATCAGGAGAAGAATTGGGACGTACCAGCGCTTCGACTTGATGCGCCTGAAGTCGAAAGCTTTCCTCAGCAGCTCAGTTACGCCAACGGTCCGGTTCTCCCGGTAGACGAGAATCAAAGCGGCCGCCATGGGGCAGAAGGCCATCAGCGCGCTCGCCGACAGCCCCGGCATCCATTGCAGATTGGTCGCGGCACCGATCAGCCAGAACGGAATGGAGAGAGCGAATACCAGTGCAAAGAACTGCAGAGGCGATCTGTTTCCCTGCGCACTTGCGCTCCGGCGCGCTTCTGCGCATGTTTGAGCAGGTTCGGCTGCGCGCGGTTTCACGCCGTGAGCTGATAGGCCAGCGACGTGACGCTACCGAGGAAGTACGCTCTTCGTCCTTCCTGGTGCATCCATGCCACCTCGCCGGCTAGGGGTACGGTCATTCCGTCACGCACCTGGTAGTTGGACCAGTTGCCCTCCCAAGGGAGAGTGACCATTTCCTTGCCGACCATGGCACCCCGCGCTTCGGCGCGGAACGAGTCGATCAGGCCGGCGTCATTGAACCGGAACAGCAGGGTCAGGGCGAGCGGGCCATCCACAAGCGTGGCATGCGCTGAATTGTCGTCAACCGCCTCCCATCGCACGCCCTGGCTGGGCAGCAGCGCGGTCGGATACCACGCTGCCTCGGCAAAGAAGCGCATGAGTTCGCCGCGCGCAATCTCGCCGCCGCCCTGGATGTCAGCCACCGTGAACAGACCCAGGATCGCAGCCCGCAGCAGGCCTTCGCCGGCGATGTAGCTGTCGACCACGCGCACGGCCAGACCCGGCAGCATCGACACTTGGGCGTCCCACAGAAAGCCGGGGCGACACGTGACAACCCGTTGTCGCGATGTGAACGGCTTCCACTGCTCGCCCGTGGCGGACAGGTTGAAGGTGCCGGCGAGTTCGAGCGTGACCGTGGCGATGATGGGCTGGCCTTCCTTGAGTGCGGCACGGAAGTAGCGTTGCACCGGCGCGGGCAAGCCCTCGAGCTCGCGCGATTCGTAGCGGGCCGGGTGCGGCGAGCACGCCCTCTCGTCAATTCGCGCCGCTTCGAGCCTGCCGGTCAACTCCCGCGTGGTGTTGGCCCAAAGTCTGGTGCCATAGGCCGAGAGGCCCAACGCAGCGACGGCCAGCAAGCCCAAAACCGCTCCCAGCCACAACAACCATGTCATTCGAGTTCCTTTGCTCTTCGCCATGTGCGCAACTTTGGGGGCTTTCAAGTGAGTGGTCTGTGCGCTTGCGAGCGCAGACACACCCCGGGTTGTCGGCGTTAGCGCGTTGCACCCGTACGCCACACTGGGGGAGTCGGCGGTGTGGTCGACAGCCGTCAATCGTGATTCTTGGCTATAACTTCCTAAAACCAAACGGTCTGGATGCTTGGGAATTTCCGCTGTTTGGCCCCCGTTTCGTGTGGCGCGCAGCGCCAAGCCCCCTGCGTTCATCGCAACCGCCTATGAGAGCCAGACCACGGTCATAGGACACTCGTTTGGCGGCGTCGGACAGTACGGCGTAGGCCTCGTTGATGAGAACCAGTCGCCGGCCAGCTCCCTCAGCGTCCGGGTTTCTATCGGGATGGTGGTGTTGCGCCAGACATCGGTATGCAGCCCGAATCACAAAATTACTGGCTCGTGGACTCACTTCAAGCGTTTCATAAAAGGATGCCACGGGTACTCCAATTCTCAGCCCCGCTCCCATCGGAAGTGTTTGAACCAAGACCATTGGAGTTTGGCGCCATGTTGGACACTCTGTCTGTAGCCTTGCGCACGCACGTGCCTGTGAGCTGCAATGGTGCGAAGGTATCCTGATTGGGTCCTCTTCGGCACCGAATGTTCCAAGTATGGGATGGACCCTTGCCAACCCGGGCCCCTACAACCAATCCCTTAGCTGGTAATACGCCATCCCAATCGCCAGGCTGGGCATGCGCAAGAGCTTGCCGCCGGGGAAGTTGCGGTGCTTCAATCGCGCGAACACGTCGAAGCGGCTGGCTTGTCCGACAATAGTCTGCGCCACCAGCCTGCCCGCTAGCCCGGTCAGCGCCACGCCGTGGCCACTGAAGCCCTGCAGGTAGTAGATGTTGTCGCCCAGGCGGCCAAAGTCGGGGGCGCGGTTCATGCTGATATCAACAAAACCGCCCCAGACGTAGTCGATCAGCGCCGTCTTCAGCTCTGGGAACACCTGGCCCATGCGTTGTGCCATGCTGCGGCGCAGGTTGGCCGGCGTGGCGGTGGTGTAGCTGACACGCCCGCCAAACAACATGCGGTGATCGGCGCTGAAACGGTAGTAATCCAGCACAAAGTTGTTGTCGCACACCGAGGCGTTGCTGGGGATCAGGCGCTGGCACAGGGCTGGGTCCTGCGGCGCGGTGGCCACCATGTAGGTGCCCACGGGCATGATGCGCGGCGTCAGCTCCGGCGCCACCTGCGGGCCATATTCGGCCAGCGTGCAGTTGCCCGCCAGCACGGCAAAACGTGCCCTGACTGATCCCCGCGTCGTGGCGGCCGTGAGCGCTGTGCCGCGTGTCAGCGCCGTCACGGGGGAGCGCTCGAAGATGCGCACGCCCAATTGCCGCGCGGCACGTGCCAGGCCCAGACCAAACTTGAGTGGGTGCAGGTGGCCGGATACCTGTTCGTAACCCGCCAGGCAGTACCGCCGGCTGTCGATGTGGCGCGGTAGGTCAGCGCCGCGCGCCAGGTCGCACCGCAAGCCGTAGCGGTCTTCCATCACTTTCAAGTCGGCTTCCAGCGCGCGTGCCTTGCGTGGCGAGTCGGCCACGTACAGGTAGCCGTGCACGCGTTCGCAGTCGATGTTGTGCTGCGCGATGCGTTCATCCATGAGGTGGATGGCCTCGACCGACATGTCCCAGGCCAGGCGCGCGTCGGCGGCGCCGAGTTGCTGCTCAAACGGTTCCTGACCGCTGGCAAAACCGGCAATCGCCTGGCCACCATTGCGCCCCGACGCGCCGCCGCAGATCTGATCGGCCTCCAGCACCACCACGCTGAGGCCGCACTGGGCCAGTTCAATTGCCGCGGACAAGCCCGCGTAACCGGCACCCACCACGACCACGTCGGCATCCACCGCCTCCTGCAACGCCGGTTGCAGAGCCGGGCGCGTAACGCTGGCCTCGTAATAGCTGCTCTGGTTGAGCTGGGTGTCGGAATCGATCAAGGAGCGCGTGAACATGGTCGAGCCGCCTCAAACGCTCTTGGCAATCTGGCCACACAGGTAAGTCCAGACCAGCGTGGCCGCCAAATTGCTGGTCAGCTCGGCATGGTCGTAGGCGGGGGCCACTTCCACACAGTCCATGCCAATCATGTTGAGGCCAGCCAGGGACTCCAGCAGCGTCATCACCTGTGAGCTGCTGAGGCCGCCCGGCTCGGGCGTGCCGGTACCAGGGGCAAAAGCCGGGTCCAGGCAATCGATGTCCAACGTGAGGTAGCAGGGCAGCCCGCCCAAGCGTTGCAGAATCTGAGCGATCACCGGCTGCAGCCCAACCCCGTCCAGGCCTCGAAGCTGGCGCGCGGTAAAGATCAGCCCGCCCTGGTCTTGCACGTACTCACGGGTGGCGCGCTCACCGCTGGAGCGCAGCCCGATCTGCACCGTGTGGTGCGGGCTCACCAGGCCTTCGCGCATCGCTTCATAGGTCCAGGTGCCGTGCCCGGACGGCTCGCCAAAATGGTCCCGCCAGGTGTCGCAATGCGCGTCGAAGTGCACCAGCGCCAGCGGCCCGTGCTGCGCCCGAGCAGCGCGCAGCAAGGCCAGCGTGACCGAGTGATCACCCCCCAAAAACACACAGTGGTGGCACACCATCAAGGTGGCGGCCTGGGTCTGAATCTGCGCGCGGACCTCCGCCAGCGGCGATGCATTGGGCACGCGCAGGTCGCCGGCGTCCCCCAAGTGGCCCAATGGCGAAACTTCAAACAAGGGGTGCAAACCGTCGCACAACATCAGGCTGGCACGCCGGATTTCCTGAGGGCCAAAGCGCGCCCCGGGCCGGTTGGTCACGGCGCCGTCAAACGGCACGCCCGCCACGGCAAAACGCTGCGCCGCCAACTCGGGGGCCGCCAAGAAGCGGTTGCTGTTGTTGGCGTAGGAAAATTGACCCAGACTCATGGTGGCATCCTGCGGAGGTAGGAGCCCAAGTGTCCGCGAAAGCGGTGCTGCCGATGGGGCCAATTCAGCCCCAAGCAAAGCGGCCACTCGTCAATCGGCTAGCGCTGCATGGTCTCGGCCTTGGTGGCAAGCCACTTGCCGTCACGCTTCTCCAGCGAAAAGGTCTCGACGGACTCAAACCGGTAGGGCGCACCGTTGCGCTTGCCCTGCTCGATCACGATCGATTTAGCCTCGATCCGCCCACATGCACCCGCCTCCAGCGGTCGACCCATGATCGACAAGCGGCGCTGCCTGAAATCAGTCAGCCCCTGCACCGCGGCGGCGACACTCTGCGCAAACTCGTCGCGGCCCAGTTCGAGCGTGGTGGTGGTGCCATCCTGATTGCGCACGGTGGCCCGCACCGTCAGTTCGGGCGCAAACAGCCGAAGCACGGCGCCTGAACGGTGTTTGGCAATGGCGGCATCAAACTGCGTCAGCCAGCTCCGGGCAATCCAGGACGCGCCACACACATCGGCCGGCGCTGCGGCCTTGGAAGCGGCCGACATTGCCGCTGCCGCGCCGTCGACCGGCTTGGCTGGCGCCGAGGTCGCGGCGGGCGACGCCCGCCCGATCAACTTGGCGGGCGGCAACTTGCGCCGGGCTTCCATTTGTCGCTGGGCCTCCTCGTCGCTGGCCTGCGACAACTGGTCAAGCTCGGTGTCGAACTGGCCCGCCACGTAGAAAGCGGGCACCTTGTCCAACAGGGTTGGCAACAGCAAGGTCATCAGCCCCCGGGTTCGGGACGGTTTGACGGCACGCGCAAAACCGACCTTGCCAGGATCGACATCGAGCCGGTTGCCCTTGGCATCCAGGGTGGTGCCGCCGCGATTGACCTTGTCGTAGGTACCCGCCGGTTCCGATAATGTGTCGGAGAGTTCCGCCGTCAGGACATAGGGCTCATGGTCGGTGCCGCGAATACCAATGGTGGCGGTCGGCGTCAACACGCGATGCCCGTCGCGGTTGCTGCGGCCAACCCAGCCGGTAATCATGCGCAGGGCACCGACCACGATGCGCACGGCGAACTCATCGCTGGCCCGACCTTCCGCCAAGAACCGCTCGGCAACAAATACCGCCCCCGGGCGCACCGCCAGCCAGCCCGCGTCATCGGTCTTGAGCACCGCCTCGGCGCTTGCCGCGGCCCGCACGCTCTCGCCGACAAAAACCGGATCCCCCACGCGCAGCTTGCGCGACCGGCCAGACTCGCTGGTGCCTGCCGTTACCTCGCCACTGATGCGCCAGACCACCGCATAACGCTTGCCAGCCTTGTCGGACGGGCCCACCGCAGCCGCGCTATCGGCTGCCGCCGCAAATTGGGCCACGCCAAAGCAGGCCGTCGCTACAAACAGCGACAGGACCCATCCCAGAACACATTTCGCGTCGCAATAAGGCAAGCCGTACATTCCCACACTCCAAGTTGGGCGCTCACTGGGCGGATCAATCGACGGCTGAGAATTCAACCGCCTGGGTTCGAGTATGTTGACCGCGGCGACCCTTGTCAAATATCGCCCGGGTCAATCGTCCTTCTGGGCGCCTCGGACGAATTCAAACTCCCTGGCCGCGCCACCGGCCTGGTGAAGCGTGCCCTTGCCATGGCGCACACCCGCTTCGAACATGCCCTCGTAGCGGTCGCCGTTGGCATAAACGTGGGTGCCCAAGCCGGCCTGAAGGCCACCGCGAAAGGCCCCCTCGTAGCGGCCACCGCTGGCAAAGAAGTGGACTCCGGCGCCGTCCTTCACGTTGTTGCGGAAGTCGCCTTCATAGCGATCTCCGGTTGACAGGAACAACTTACCCTTGCCCTCGAACACGTTGTTGACGAAATCACCCTCGTAGCGCCCGCCGCTGGCAAAACGGTACACCCCCTTGCCCTGCTTGACGCCAGCTTTGAACTCGCCTTCGTAACGGTCTCCGCTGGCGAAAATGTAGGCCCCCACACCCTGCGCCACGTTGTCCACGTAGGGGCCTTCGTAGCGCTCGCCGTTGGCAAAGCTGTAGACACCGCGCCCCTCCTTGATGCCCCGCACGAAATCCCCAACGTAGTGGTCGCCGCTGGCGTAGTAAAAAGCGCCCACGCCGTGGTACTGGTTGTTGGAGAACTGGCCTTCATAACGATCCCGGTTGGCAAACAGGTAGTTGCCCTTGCCTTGCTTGATGCCCCGCTTGAACTCCCCCTCAAAGCGGTCGCCGGAGGCAAACACCATCACGCCCTTGCCGGTGAAGCTGTTGTCTTGCAGTTCCCCTTCGTACCGGTCGCCATTGGCAAACTGGTATTTGCCGCGCCCGCTGCGAAGCGCGCCAACGGTTTCACCTTCGTACTTGTCGCCGTTGTCAAGCGTGTAGCTGGCCAGAACCACCGCGCCGGCGCTGAGCGGCGTCGCCGTGGTGGTGGGTGGGATGGCGGGTTCGACCGCCGGCTGCTGCGTGGACGGGGCCGGCGCGGCGGCGCGCGGCGCAGCCGCGGCAGGGGCAGTGGCCGCCGCCGTCACGACCGGCGCTGGCTTGGGCGGCGCGGTGGATGGCGCCGCGCCCTGTGTGCCGGAGGGTGCGGCGCTTGACGCAGCCGACCCACTGGGTACCGAACCTGTCGCTGGCGAGCTACCCGTGCGCCCCTTGAAGCGGGCAATGTTGGCGCGGGCCAAGCCCGCGTACCGTCCTGCGGGATAGGCACCCAGGTAGGCCTCATAACCCTCCGCATTGTCCGGCGCCTTGCTGTCCTGCCAGAACTGGTCTTCGCGAGTGCCTTCGTTGGCGGACGACCCCGTGGCGCCCGGCCCCACCCCCGCCGTGGCGGCGGGACCGGCAAAGAAAAAATCTCCGCTCGAATCGTTGACGATCAATGGCCGCTGGTTGTGGTTGACCGACAGCGCCAATTGCTCCACCGCGCTCTTGACCTCGATTGCCAAGGCCTCCACGCTGAGGCCCGGCCGACGCATGCGCGCGGCAAACTCGCGGGTGAACAGTCCATTGGGGTGGGTGTCCTTGTCGTTCAGCGAATCCAGCGCCTTCTGATTCTTGCCGGCCGAGAAGATCACCATCTGGCCCTTGGCGAGATCGGGCGCATTCAAGCCCCGTGCCACCCCGATGGAGCGGCCGCGCGAGCGCAGCGGATTGTCGCGGCACGCATCCACCACAATCAGGCTGAAGCGCGGCTTGATCCGGTCAAGCTCCTCAAGCAAGCCGTTGACCGAATAAGACACCTTCTCGATTTGCGATTGAGTCTCGCCTTCGATATCGGTGGGCAACAGATGGCTGCCACGATCTGTCTGGACCCCGTGGCCGGCGTAAAACACGACGATCTCGTCGCCACCCTTGACCAGGTCGAAGAAGATTTCAAACGCCACCACCATTTGCTTGAAGGTCAGGTTGTGGTGGCGTTTGACCTCGAAGCCGGCCACTTCGAGTTCGCGGGCCATGGCGTCGGCGTCGTTGACTGCCTTCTCAAGCTTGGCGACCTGATAGTAGTTGTCGTTGCCTACCACCAGCGCAATTCGCCTGGCCTGCACCGAGGCCGCAGCCAGGCACAGCAGCACGCTCAAGAAAAACGAGCCATAACGTCGGGCATTCATGTCGCCGTATTTCCTTGTACAGACACCTGCATTTGAGTCTACTCCACCAAGCGTCCGCTCAGGCCATATTCAGCCGCATTTGTCGATAGTCCCGCGGCGACACGCCGAGGCGGCGCCAAAAGGCCCGTGCAAAGGCACTGTGATCGGCAAAGCCGCTGTCGGCCGCCACCTGGGTAATCGTTGCAGCCGAGTCAAGCCGGGCCGCGGCGGACTCCAGCCGCAGGGACAACAACCAGCGACTGGGGGTGAGTTGCAGCAGTGTCAGAATTTGGCCATGGAAAAAATTCAATGCGTGGACTCGCACACCGGTGGCGAGCCGACCCGGCTGGTGCTCGCCGGCTTTCCGAATCTGGCCGGCCTGCCGCTGCCCGAGGCCGTGTCAGTATTGCGCACGCAGCACGACCACTACCGCAAGGCCACGGTATGCGAGCCACGCGGCAACGACGTGCTGGTGGGGGCACTGCTGCTGCCGCCTGTGAACGCGGGTTCGCTGACCTCGGTCATGTTCTTCAACAACGTGGGTTACCTCGGCATGTGCGGTCACGGCACCATCGGCCTGATGGCTACGCTGGAGTATCTCGGCCGCGTCACGCCGGGCAGCTATGCCGTCGACACCCCCGTCGGCACAGTGCAGGCGCGTTTGCTCGGCGAGGGGCGGGTGTCGGTCGACAACGTGGCCTCCTACAGGCACCAGGCAGGTATTGCACTGGAGGTGGACGGCTATGGCCGGGTGGTGGGGGACGTGGCCTGGGGTGGCAACTGGTTTTTTCTGCTGGACGCGGGGCAACTGCCCCTGACTCTGGCCGGGATCGATGCCCTCACGCACTTTGCGCTGGCTGTGCGTCAGGCGCTGCGGGCGCACGGCATCAGCGGGCGCGACGGTGCGGAGATTGACCACATCGAACTGATGAGTGCCGCCCACGAATCCGGCCATGACGGCCGCAACTTCGTCTTGTGCCCCGGTGGCGCCTACGACCGCTCGCCCTGCGGCACCGGCACCAGCGCCAAGCTGGCCTGCCTGGCGGCCGACGGCAAACTGGCGCAGGGCGCGATCTGGCGCCAGGAGAGTGTGATTGGCAGCGTGTTCGAAGGGCGCTACCGCCGCCAAGGCGATCAAATCTTGCCGACCATCACCGGCCAGGCCCACCTGTCGGGCGAGCTCACCCTGTTGCTGGACCCTGCCGATCCACTGTGCTGGGGTCTTTCCTAGCCATGCGCCCAATCACCCGTGCACGCAATGTGGACCTGATCGTAATTGGCGCGGGCGTGATCGGCAGCGCCTGCGCGTTTCGCCTGGCGCAAGCGGGCCGCGAGGTGCTGCTGCTTGACGCCGATGACGTCGGCATGGGTGCCAGTTTTGGCAACGCCGGCCACATCGCCACCGAGCAGGTTTTCCCGCTGGCCAGCGCTGAAGTGATACGCGCCAGCTGGCGCTACCTGCTGAACCGCGACAGCCCCTTGCGGCTGCGCGTGGCGTATCTGCTGCCGATCCTGCCCTGGCTGGCGCGCTTCGTCTGGGCCGCCCGTACACCCAGCTTTGCACGCGGCGTGGCGGCGCTGCTGGCGCTGCAGCAAAGCGCGCGTGCCGACATGGCGCAACTGCTGCAAGACGCCGCAGTGGGGCACTTGCTGCACCTGAACGGCCACCTGGAAGTTTGGGAGAGCGCCACCGGTCGCGCCAGCGCGCTCAGCCAGGCGCGACGGCTGCGACCCCATGGCATCGAATCCCTGCCACTGAGCGCGAGTGCGCTGGCCGAATCGATCCGCGGGCTCGGCAGCCAAGTGCAAGGTGCAGTGCACTATCCGGATAGCGCCCATGTGGATGATCCGCACGCGGTGTGCACCGGCTTGGCGCAGGCCTTGCTGCGTCACAGTGGACGCATCAGCCAAGGCCACGCCGAGCGGCTGGAGGCTGACTCCGACGGCGTCAGCGTGCGCCTGCAAGGTGGCAGCACGCTGCGGGCGCGCCAGGTGCTGGTGTGCGCCGGGGCGTGGTCCAAGCCACTGATGGCCAGCCTGGGCTACCGGATTCCCCTGGACACCGAGCGGGGTTACCACATCACCCTTCCCCGCCCGGCCCAGGGCGTGGCAACCCTGCCCGAGCTGACACGACCGATCGCCAGTGCCGAACGCAAGGTGATCGTCACCCCGATGTCCATGGGCCTGCGCATGACGGGCACGGTCGAATTCGGCGGCCTGCATCTGCCCCCCGACCCCCGTCGTTACGAGCTGCTCAAGCGCCACCTGCAGGCCTTGCTGCCCGGCACCGACACCACGCAAGCCAGCACCTGGATGGGTTTTCGGCCCTCGCTGCCAGACCACCTGCCGGTGCTGGGCGTGGCGCCCCGCCACCCGAACGTGTTTCTGGCCTTTGGCCACCAGCATCTGGGGCTGACCCTGGCCGGCGTCACGGCGCGCGTCATGACGGAGGTGGTGCAGGGGCGGCGCAGTCCGATTGAGCTGGCGCCCTACAGCGCGGCCCGTTTCGCCTTCGCGTAAACGCTACTGCGCCGGACTACCGCAGACCACCATGCCGTCTTCATCGGCGTACAACCAGTCGCCCGGGCGCACCCACACGCCCTGAATTTGCACCGGCACGTCCTTCTGCCCCTCGTTGCGCTTCTCGGTGGGAAGGGGCATGCTGGCCAGTGCGCGAATGCCTACCGGCAACACGGCGAGTTCGGCCACGTCGCGCACACAGCCGTCGATCACCACGCCAGCCCAGCCGTTGCGCGCGGCCGCCGCGCCCAGGTTGCCACCCAGCAGCGCCCGGCGCAGCGAGGCGCCACCGTCCACCACCAGTACTTTGGCCACTCGACCCTGCGGCGTGTCGTCATAACCAATCGAATCCACCGCCGCCTTGACCAGGGTGTTGTCCTCGAAGCACTTCACCGTGACCACCGGTCCGCAGAACTTGCGTAAGGCGCCGAAGTCCCGCATCACCGGGGGAAGCACCCGAAAGTTGCCAGTCAAATCGGTCTTGTTGGCATCGCAGAGGTCGCAAGTCGCAAAGTTGGGGAGCATGGTTGAAAGGTCCTTCAGTTCGCAAAATTGTATGGCCTGCCCACTCGCGAAACGCCCCCTCATGCGTACCGGCGCGAGAGAAATCTTCATTGGTGGCGCGAGCTTGATGCCTGCACCTGCGGCAGTGCATGAGCAGCGCAGGGCGTCCAGAGGCGGCTCCCTAGGGCGCTCACTGGGGAACTAGGCGTTCGAACGTCGAGTAAAAAAACAACACGCCAGAGGGGAAAAAGCACTTTTCCGCTTGGAAACACGCTCTTTCTCCAGTAGCATCCGCCTTGCCAGTGAAGAAGCAGTTTTTTGCTGGTGATTAATCAACTTCTAGAAGGACAATTCATCATGGCAACTGCAAAAAAAGCTCCGGCGAAAAAAGCTGCACCCGCAAAGAAAGCAGCACCCGCCAAAAAGGCCGCACCTGCGAAGAAGGTAGCCGCCAAAGCCCCGGCCAAAAAGGCCGCTCCCGCGAAGAAGGCTGCTCCAGCCAAAAAAGCCGCTCCAGCGAAGAAAGCTGCGCCCGCCAAAAAGGCTGCTCCAGCCAAGAAGCGCACCGTGAACGCAGCCTTCATGAAAGCCCTGACGCCCAGCGCCGCATTGGCCGCGATTGTGGGTTCCAACCCACTGCCGCGCACCGAAGTGGTGAGCAAGCTCTGGACTTACATCAAGAAGAACAAGCTGCAAGACGCGGTCAACCGGCGCATGATCAACGCCGACGCCAAGCTGAAGGAAATCTTCGGCAAGATGCAGGTGTCGATGTTTGAGATGGCTGGTTTGATTGGCAAACACCTCAAGTAATCAGCTCCGGCTGCTTACGCAAAAAGGCCGACGCAAGTCGGCCTTTTTTTTGCCCGACGCGCGGGCCCTGCGCGCCCGGCGCCGCACCGGGTTTATCCGTAGCGGAGCACCCCCTGCGCCACGTCATAATCACCCGCCAAGGCCGCTAGAATCACAGCGCCTTGCACCCATGGACCAGGTCGCCACAAGCGGTCTTCCCGAGTCAACTCAGCCGTTAAACGTTTCCACCTTGTTTCGCTTTATCCTGACCCGCCTGAGCCTGGTCATCCCCACGTTTCTGGGTATGACACTGGTGGCATTCTTCCTGATCCGCCTGGTTCCCGGCGACCCGATTGAAACCCTGGCTGGCGAGCGGGGCATCGATGCCGCGCGCCACGCCACCTTGCTCAAAGAGTACGGGCTGGACCGGCCCATTCTGGTTCAATACGGCATCTACATCGGCCGTGTGTTGCAGGGTGACCTGGGCAAGTCAGTGATCACCCAAACGCCGGTGCTGACCGAGTTCGCCGCGCTGTTTCCCGCCACCATCGAGCTGGCGACTTGCGCGATTCTGTTCGCCCTGATCATTGGCATTCCGGCGGGTATTCTGGCGGCGGTCAAACGCAACTCCATCCTCGACCATGGGGTGATGGGGGTCTCGCTCACCGGGTACTCCATGCCCATCTTCTGGTGGGGCCTGTTGCTGATCTTGTTGTTCTCGGTGCAACTCGACCTGACCCCGGTGTCGGGGCGACTGGATGTCAAGTACTTCATCGAACCCGTCACCGGTTTTCTGCTGATCGACTCCTGGCTGGCGCATGACAAGGGCGCTTTCTGGTCCACCTTGACGCATCTGATCCTGCCCACCATCGTGCTCGGCACCATCCCGCTGGCGGTGATCGCGCGCATGACCCGCTCGGCCATGCTCGAAGTGCTGGGCGAGGACTACATCCGCACCGCCCGCGCCAAGGGCTTGACCAACCTGCGCGTGGTCTCGCTGCACGCCTTGCGCAACGCGCTGATTCCGGTGGTCACCGTCATTGGCCTGCAGGTGGGTGTGTTGTTCACCGGCGCCATCCTGACCGAAACCATCTTCTCCTGGCCCGGCGTGGGCAAGTGGCTGATCGAGGCCATCAGCCGGCGCGACTACCCCGTGCTGCAGGGCGGCATGCTGCTGCTGGGCAGCATGGTGATGGCGGTCAATCTGTTGGTGGACATCACCTACGGCATCATCAACCCACGTATCAGGCACCAGCGGTGAGCAGCCCAAGCATGACAACCCCGGTGCTGGAACAAGCACCCCCGCACCCGCTGCGCGAGTTCTGGACCTATTTCAGCGCCAACAACGGCGCCGTCGCCGGCCTGGCCATCGTGGTGCTGGTGCTGCTGGTGGCGCTGTTTGCGCCGTTGTTGGCGCCGTATGCGCCGGACCTGACCAACAGTGCCGTGTTCCTCAAGCCACCGGCCTGGCAGCAAGGCGGCGCGTGGGCCTACCCGCTGGGCACCGACGCCATCGGCCGCGACATCCTGTCGCGCCTGATCCATGGCGCGCGTCTGTCCCTGGTGATCGGCATCGCCGTAGTGGCGGTATCGGTGCTGGTGGGCACGGTGCTGGGCCTCACTGCGGGCTACTTCCGCGGCATCTACGAGATCGCCGTGATGCGGGCGATGGACATCATCCTGACGCTGCCCAGCCTGCTGCTGGCCATCGTGATCGTGGCCATTCTCGGCCCAGGCATGATGAACGCGATGCTGGCGGTCTCGATCGTGGTGTTGCCCCACTACGTGCGCATCACCCGCGCGGCCGTGATCTCCGAGACCTCCAAGGACTACGTGACCGCGGCACGCATGAACGGCGCCGGGCACCTGCGCCTGATGTTCAATGAAGTGCTGCCCAACTGCACCGCGCCGCTGATCGTGCAGGCCTCGCTGGGTATCTCCACCGCCATTCTGGACGCCGCCGCGCTGGGCTTCTTGGGCCTGGGCGCGCAACCACCCTCGCCGGAATGGGGCACCATGCTGGCCGACGCGCGCGAGTTCGTGCTGCGCGCCTGGTGGGTGGTCACCTTTCCGGGCCTGATGATCCTGATCACCGTCTTGGCTTTCAACCTGCTGGGCGACGGACTGCGTGATGCGTTCGACCCCAAGCTCAAGCGCTGAAAGGTCCCCGCATGGCCTTACTCGAAATTGAGAACCTGTCGGTCGACTTCCCGTCGCAAAGCGGCGTGATGCACGCGGTCGACGGCGTCAGCCTGTCGCTTGAGACGGGCGACGTGCTGGGCATCGTGGGTGAATCGGGCTCGGGCAAGAGCGTGACCATGATGGCGCTGATGGGCCTGGTGGCCTATCCTGGTGTGGTCAAGGCCGACAAGTTGCGCTTTGATGGGCACGATCTGTTAAGCCTGTCGGAACGGGAGCGTCGGCGCCTGACCGGCAAAGACGTGGCGATGATTTTTCAAGACCCCACCACCAGCCTGAACCCGTGCTTCACCATTGGCTTTCAGTTGGCCGAGACGCTCAAACTGCATCTGGGCATGGACCGTAAGGCCGCCCACCGCCGCTCGATCGAACTGCTGGAGCAGGTCGGCATTCCCGCGCCCGAGAGCCGACTGAAGGTCTATCCGCACCAAATGTCGGGCGGCATGAACCAACGCGTGATGATCGCCATGGCGATTGCCTGCAACCCCAAGCTGCTGATTGCCGATGAGCCCACCACGGCGCTGGACGTGACGATTCAGGCGCAAATACTGGACCTGCTGCGCAGCCTGCAAAAGGAGCGTGGCATGGCGCTGGTGCTGATCACCCACAACATGGGCGTGGTGTCCGAAATGGCGCAACGCGTGGCGGTGATGTACGCCGGCCAGATCATGGAAGAACGCAGCGCGAGCGATTTGTTTGCGGCGCCCCAGCACCCCTATACCGAAGCGCTGATGGCAGCCCTGCCCGAGCGCAGCGATGGCCTGCGCCGCCTGGCCACCATCCCCGGCATGGTGCCCGGTTTGTATGACCGCCCCAGCGGCTGCCTGTTCGCGCCGCGCTGCGCCTACGCCGCCGACAACTGCCGGGCCCAGCGACCCGCCTTGCGGGCCTGGCACGAAGGAATGGTGCGTTGCCACTACGCACTAGGTGACACCGCCGCACGCACCGCAGGGCGCACCACGAAAGTACTCCAGTGAGCGCCGTCATGAATGCGTCCCCCGCTTCGGTCGAGCCGGTGGTGCAGGCACACAATCTGCGCCAGGTCTACGCCATCCGACGCGGCCTGTTTCGCACCCCCGATCAACTTCAGGCGGTGGGCGGCGTGTCGTTTTCGGTGCTACCCGGCAAGACGCTGGCGGTAGTGGGTGAATCGGGTTGCGGCAAGTCGACGCTGGCGCGCATGGTCTCCTTGATCGAACACCCTACCGAAGGTGAACTCAAACTCGGTGGTGTCGATGTAGTCACCGCCACCTCACCACAACGCCAGGCACTGCGCCGAGCGGTGCAACTGGTGTTTCAGAACCCCTACGGCTCGCTGAACCCGCGCAAGAAGATCGGCGCCATTCTGGAAGCGCCGCTGGAGATCAACACCCAGCTCGGTCCGCAAGAACGCCAGGTGCAAGCGCGCGCCATGCTGGCGCTGGTGGGCCTGCGCCCCGAGCACTACGACCGCTACCCGCACATGTTTTCCGGCGGCCAACGCCAGCGCATCGCGATTGCGCGCGCCCTGATGCTCAAGCCCTCGCTGGTGGTGGCGGACGAGCCGGTCTCGGCACTGGACGTATCGATCCAGGCGCAGGTACTCAATCTTCTGGCCGACTTGCAGCAGGAACTGGGCCTGGCCTACCTGTTCATCTCCCACGACCTGGGCGTGGTGCGCCACATCGCGCACGACGTGTTGGTGATGTACCTCGGCCACACGGTCGAGCAGGGAGACAAGAAAACGCTGTTTTCGCAGCCGCTGCACCCCTATACCCGCGCCCTGCTGGGCTCCACACCGGGCTTGGCCGGCGCGGCCGCCGGACTACCACGCACGGTACTCACCGGCGAACTGCCCTCGCCTTTGAACCCGCCCAGCGGCTGTGTGTTTTCGACCCGCTGCCCCAACGCCGTCGAGCGCTGCCGGACGGAACGTCCGATACTGCGCCAATTGGCCGAGCGACAGGTCGCCTGCCACCTGGTCGAACAATTTATCCAACCCGCTGCACCGCAGCACCAACCCTGAGGAGTCCAAAAGATGATTCAAACCAAATCGCGAACTGGCCTTAAGCGCCCCAGCAAACTCGCGTTGCTGTGCGCCGTGGCGCTGCCGGCCGTGCTGGCCATGGCCCCCGTGGCCGCCAAGACCTTGGTGTACTGCTCGGAAGGCAGTCCGGAGAACTTCTACCCCGGCATCAACACCACCGGCACGTCCTTCGACGCCAACACCCAGATCTACAGCCGCCTGGTCGACTTCGAACGCGGCGGCACCACCGTGGTGCCGGGCCTGGCCGAGCGTTGGACCGTGACGCCCGATGGCAAGGAATACACCTTCTTCTTGCGCAAGGGTGTCAAGTGGCACAGCAACAAGAATTTCAAGCCCACGCGCGACATGAACGCGGACGACATCATCTTCGCCATCGAGCGCCAGTGGAAAGAAAGCAACCCCTACTTCAAGGTCACCAGCCCGAACCACTCTTACTTCAACGACATGGGCATGGACAAGCTGATCAAGTCGGTCGACAAGATCGACCCCATGACCCTGAAGATCACGCTCAACTCGGCCAATGCACCCTTCCTTTCTGGCTGGGCCATGGAATACGCTGGCGTGCAATCGAAAGAATACGCCGACGCCATGCTCAAGGCTGGCACGCCCGAAAAGATCGACCAGGAACCGATTGGCAGCGGCCCGTTCATGCTGGTGCAGTACCAAAAGGACGCCCTCATTCGCTACAAGGCCTTCCCCGAGTACTACGCCGGCAAAGCCAAGATCGACGATCTGGTGTTCTCCATCACGCCCGATGCGTCGGTGCGTTGGGCCAAGCTGCAAAAGGGCGAGTGCCACGTCATGCCCTACCCCAACCCCGCGGATCTGGACGCCATGCGCAAGGACCCCAAGGTCACGGTGCTGGAGCAAGCCGGCCTGAACGTGGGTTACCTGGCCTACAACACGACCAAGAAGCCGTTTGACGACGTGCGGGTGCGCAAGGCCGTCAACATGGCCATCAACAAACAGGCCATCATCGACGCGGTTTACCTGTCCAGCGGCATCGCGGCCGTCAACCCGATCCCGCCGACCATGTGGTCGTACAAGAAGGACCTCAAGGACGACGCCTTCAACCCCGCGGCCGCCAAGAAGTTGCTGGCCGATGCCGGCTTCCCCAACGGCATGACCACCGACCTGTGGGCCATGCCAGTGCAGCGTCCCTACAACCCGAATGCCAAGCGTATTGCCGAGTTGATGCAGGCTGACCTGGCCAAGATCGGCGTCAAGGCCGAGATCAAGAGCTTCGAGTGGGGTGAATACCGCAAGCGCATGCAGGCTGGCGAACACCAGATGGGCATGCTGGGCTGGACCGGTGACAACGGCGACCCGGACAACTTCCTGCACACCCTGCTGGGCTGTGACTCGGCCCAGGGGGTGAGCGGCAGCAACGTCGCCAAGTTCTGCTACAAGCCCTTTGATGACCTGGTGGTCAAGGCCAAGGCCGTCACCAACACTGCGGAACGCACCAAGCTGTATGAGCAGGCGCAGGTGATCTTCAAGGAACAAGCCCCCTGGTTCACCATTGCTCACGCGGTGCAGCTCAAGCCGGTACGCAAGGAAGTGATCGACTTCAAGCTCAGCCCGTTTGGCCGCCACAGCTTCTACGGCGTGGACATCAAGGAGTAAGCCAGTTGGGGTCAGAGCCCATCATTTCGTCATTGCGAGCGTAGTGTGGCAATCCATGGTGGTGCGCCGCGGAGATGGATTGCCGCGCTTACGCTCGCAATGATGAGGGCCACCCTCGCAACAAACGCCACCCGGCGCGCCAACTCCCCGCGATAATTTCGGAGGTGACTCCACGTTGTCCGCTCGCCCTTCGATCATGACGGCCCTGACCACACTGACGGCCATCGCCCTGGCATGCCTGGCCCTCTACGCAGCAGCCCTGACCCTGCTTTGGTTCAAACAAGAGAGCCTGCTGTTCGCGCCGACCGTGTTGCCGCCAAACCAGGTGTTGGCCCAGGCGCCAGACATCCACGAAGTCAGCATTGATGTGCCCGGCGCGCGCCTGTCGGCGCTGCACCTGCGTCTGCCCAAACCGAAGGGAGTGGTGTTCTTCTTGCACGGCAACGCTGGCAGTCTGGAGAGCTGGTTTGTCAACGCCGACTTTTACCGCCGCGCCAACGTCGATTTGTTCATGCTCGACTACCGGGGTTATGGCAAGAGCACCGGGCGCATCGAGAGCGAGGCCCAACTTCATGCCGATGTGCGCGCCGCGTGGAATCTACTGACGCCCCAGTACACCGGACACAAGTTGGTGATCTACGGGCGTTCACTGGGCTCGGGGCTGGCCGCGCGTTTGGCGGCGGAGCAGTCAACAACGCACGCGCCAGACCTGACGGTGCTGGTGTCGCCTTACCGCAGCATGGCCGCGCTGGCGGCCGATCACTACGCTTGGGTGCCGGCCTGGGTACTGCGCTACCCGATGCACACCGACCAACTGGTCGCCCGGATTCGCGGGCCGCTGGTGTTGGTCGACGGAGATTTGGATCAACTGATTGCGCCAAGGCACAGTGACGCACTCAAGGCCTTGGCGCCGGACGCGATGCAGTTGCACATTGCCGGCGCGGCCCACAACAACATTCACCAATTCGACAGCTACCTCACCGCCTTCGCGGCGCTACTGGCCAAACTTTAGCCCGCGGTAAACTGCTCAGCGCTGTTCCAGAAGACTCGCCAGCGCGGTCTGCGTGATGGTCGACAAGGTGCCGCGCGTACTGATCACCTCAGGGTCGAGCATCAGCTCGATCAGCGTGCCTTCGCCGCGCGCCAGGGCGGCCAGCAGTTCGGGCTCGAACTGTGCCGTATGCGTGACGCGCACGCCGGCGTAGCCATAGGCGCGCGCCAGCGCGGCGAAGTCGGGGTTGCGCAGCGGCGTACCCATCACATGCTCAGGGTACTCGCGCTCCTGGTGCATGCGAATGGTGCCGTACATGCCGTTGTTGAGCAACACGATGATGGTCTTGGCACCGTACTGCACGGCCGTGGCCAGCTCCTGCCCATTCATCAAAAAGTCGCCATCACCGGTAATGGTGAAGGCCACGCGAGCGGTCGCGATGGCCGCCGCTATGCCGGCTGGCACGCCATAACCCATGGCGCCATTGGTGGGCGCAAGCTGCGTCTTGTGACCGCGGGCCAGACCGTGATAGCGGTAGAAGCGGTGCAGCCAACTGGCGAAGTTGCCCGCGCCATTGGTCAGCACCGCGTCCACCGGCAAGTGCCGCTGCAGGCAGGCCACGATGGCGGGCATGTCCAGCTCGCCGGGCAAGCGCTGGGGCACCAGGTTGGNNCAAGCCTGCCAGGTCCAGCGCGGCGGCGTTCATGGTCGCATTGATGGCGAGGTCGGCTTGGTAAACGCGGTTCAATTCCTCGGCACTGGCGTGGACATGGACCAACTGTTGCTTCATCAGCGGCGACTCGAACAGGCTGTAGCCACCACTGGTCATCTCGCCCAGGCGCGGACCCACGGCCACGATCAAATCGCAGTCACGAATGCGCGCCGCCAACTTCGGATTGATGCCGATGCCGACATCTCCCGCGTACAGCGCATGGTGGTTGTCAAAAATATCCTGGAAACGAAACGCATTGCCCACCGGCAGTTGCCAGGCCTCGGCAAAACGCTGCAAGGCCTGGGCTGCCGCCACGGTCCAGCCACCACCCCCGACAATGACCATCGGTCGCTCTGATTTCGATAGCATCTCACGCAATAGGGTCAAGTCATTCTGGCCTATGTGTGCTTGTGCGGCGGTCACCACGGGGGGCATCGCTGGTCGCGCGTCGTCGACCGGCTGCGTCAGCATGTCCTCGGGCAACACCAGCACCACCGGACCCGGGCGGCCATTCATGGCGGTGGCAAAGGCGCGCGCCACGTATTCGGGGATGCGCCGCGCGTCGTCGATGCGCTCCACCCGCTTGGCAAAGCCCTTGGTGCTGGGGCCGAAATAGCTCAGGTAATCGACTTCCTGAAAGGCCTCGCGGTCACGCATGTTGCTGGCCACATCGCCAACGAACAACACCATCGGCGTGGAGTCCTGGAACGCCGTGTGCACACCAATCGAGGCATTGGTGGCACCGGGGCCACGCGTCACAAAACACACGCCAGGACGCCCGGTAAGTTTGCCATGCGCCTCGGCCATGAAGGCGGCGCCGCCCTCCTGGCGATTGACCACAAAGCGAATCTTGTCTTGATGCAGATGAAAGCCATCGAGCACCGCCAGGTAGCTTTCGCCGGGCACGCCAAATGCATGGGTAACGCCCTGGGCCAATAGACATTCGACCAGCAGGTGGCCGGCAATGGGTGTAGTCATAGTTGTGATCGGTTTCGGATCTCAGAAGGTCTCCCAATCTTCGTCCCCACCCGCCTGCGCAGGCTTGCTCTGGGCTTTGGGCGTGGTGGCGGCTTGCGGGTTAGCGGGCGCGCTGGCCGCTGGCGCTGTGCTGGCACGGGTGTGCCCACGCGCGGCGGCACCTTTGGGGACGCCGCCACCCCTTCGCTCGGTGCCGGCATAGGGTTGCACCTGAGGCTTGTGCGAGCGTACCGCTGCGATTTGCGCCACCGGGTGGTGGTCCTGACCGGCGCCGAGCTTGAACACGGCCACCACCTGCACCAGTTCCTGTGCCTGCGACTTGAGGCTACTCGCGGCGGCGGCCATCTCTTCCACCAGCGCGGCGTTTTGCTGCGTGGCATGGTCCATTTGAGTCACCGCCTCGCCCACTTGCGCCACGCCGGAGGCCTGTTCGCTGCTGGCGGCACTGATCTCGCCCATGATGTCGGTGACGCGGCGAATCGAGCTGACCACTTCGCTCATGGTGATGCCCGCCTGATCGACCAGGGCGCTGCCTTGTTCGACCCGTTCGACGCTGGCGTTGATCAGGCTTTTGATCTCCTTGGCCGCCTCGGCCGAGCGCCCGGCCAGGGAGCGCACTTCGCTGGCGACCACCGCAAAACCGCGGCCCTGTTCCCCGGCGCGGGCCGCCTCCACTGCGGCATTGAGCGCCAGGATGTTGGTCTGAAAGGCAATGCCATCAATGACGCTGATGATGTCGCTGATCTTCCTGGAACTGTCGTTGATGCCTTTCATGGTCTCCACCACCTGGCCGACGACCTCACCACCGCGCACGGCGACGGTGGAGGCGCTCATCGCCAACTGGTTGGCCTGGCGCGCGCTGTCGGCGTTTTGCTTGACGGTGGCGCCCAGTTGTTCCATCGAGGCGGCAGTCTGCTCCAGGGCGCTGGCCTGGCTTTCGGTTCGGGCACTGAGGTCCTGGTTGCCCTGAGCGATTTCGGCGCTGGCGGTGGCGACACTTTCGGAGCCATGGCGCACTTCGGACACCACTTGCGCAAGGCTGCCTTGCATCGCGCCCAAGTGGGCCATCAGGCTGCTCTGGTCACCCTCCCGGACCGTAATCGCCTGCGTGAAATCACCTTGCGCCACGGCGCGCGCCAAATCGGCTGCCGCTTTGGGCTCGCCGCCCAGTTCCTTGAGCAAGCTGCGCGTGATCAACCAGCCAACTGCAACCGCCAGAGCCAATGCAAGCATGCCAAGGGCAATCAGGGTAGTGCGTGCCTGGCTGTAGGTGTCGCTCTCCGTCTTCGCCGTCGAGCTGATCAGACCAACCTGCAACTCGATCAAGGACGCGATGGCAACCTTATAGGCAGCCAGCACCGGCCGCAACTGCGCACTCAGATAGGTCTTCGCCTCCTCCTGCTTGTCGGCCTTGATCAGGGCCATCAGTGCGTCCTGGCCAGCGATGTACTTGGTCCGCTGTTCCACCACCTGGCGCAGCAACTCCTTGCCCTTGGGCAGGGTCACGGTGCGGCTGAGCAAGTCCAGGTTTTGCGCGATGAGTTCACGCGACTTCGCAATGGCATCGACCTGCTGCTGCCGATCTGCCGCATCTTGCGTCAGTATCATGTTGCGCAGCGCAATGGCAATCGCATCCGTTTGCGTCAAGATCGCGCTGGAGGCTGCTATCTTGGGCCAGCGATCCTCCGCTACTTCGGTCAGTCCGTCATGAATTCGACCCAATGAGGTCAGCCCGATGCCAACGATGATCAACAGCAAGGCACAAACGCCGCCAAAACCGGCGCTCAGGCGCGTACGCACCTTCCAGGAAGCTATGTTCATTCGGGTGTCTCCAACCTCGTTTTTGAATCAGCACCAACGACGGTCCGCCCGCGTCGGCTCAAGAAATTGTATTGTGCGCGCTGTGTTGATGCCTAACGCGCCGTCGCCACCGTGCGCCGCCCAACGCCCAGCGCCGCCACCACGCTGAGCAACAGCACCAACGCGGCGCCACCCAGTGTGGCGCTGTACCAGCCACGGTCCATGAAGGCACCAAAGACCATGGGTGATAGGGCAAACCCAACGTCCAGGCCCGAATACACCAGGCCGTAGACCCGCCCGGTGGCCCCCTTGGGCGTCGCGCGTTTGATCATCATGTCTCGGGACGGCCCACCTATGCCGATCGCAAATCCGGTGACCGCCAGCAACACCATGGTGCCGGTGCCACCGGGCCAGCCGGTCGCGCACAGGCCCAGCAGCAACGCGCCCATCGCCATGCAAACGGCCACCACCCGGTCACTGTGAACGGACCGCGCCGCGACAAACCCACCCACCAGCACACCCAAGGCACCACACAGCATGTAGGCCGTGAGCGTCAAGGTGGCGGCCTCGAAGCTGACGCCGTGCAGGGCTTTGAGCAACGACACGGAAAAGCCCTGCACCACGGCCAGCGTCATGGTCGAGAGCAAGAAGAAGCCAAAACACCACCACACCACGGGCAGTTTCATGAAGGCCAGACTGTGTTCCGCGGGCAGGTCGGCGCGGTGTACTACCACCTCGGTCTTGAGTTGCGCGCGCTTGATGTAGAGCAGCGCAAATACCCCCACATACATCAGCGCCGCCGCCAAGTAGGCCGTGCGCCAGTTGGACAAGGCGCTGACGCCCGCCAGGAACACCGGCGCCGCCGCCCACCCCAAATTGCCGGTGAGCCCGTGCGCGCTGAAGGCATAACCGAGNNCCAACAAACCGGTGTAGCTGCTCGCCATCGACGCCGCCACGCAGGCCAGCGTGAAGACACCCAGCGCCATGAACAGCAGCACACGCGCCCCGAGTCTGTCCACCACGAAACCGGCGCCCGCCTGGCCGACACCGGAAACCACGAAGAAGGCCGTCATCAGCAAGCCCAGCTCGGAATAACTCAATCCGAATTCAGCGATGAACACCGGAAACAGAGGCGGTAGCAACAGATGCCCGAAGTGCGAGCTGGCGTGCGCCAGGCCAACCAGGCCGATCACGGTCGCATCTTGTTTGAAGGAAGCGGGCGAACCCGAAGCAAGGGAAGCAGAAGTCATGCTGCCATGGTAGCCGCCCGCGTCCCTTGGCGCTGGCGCGGTGGACAATGGTGCTTGAATTTCAGCCGTGGCGGCCCGCCCCTCACAAAGAAGCCCCAAGCATGACCCAAAGGCCCAGCACACCAAGCGACCCGGTCCACCCGGCTACCAGCAGCCTGCGCCAACTGCCGAGCGGCATCTGGGTGCTGGGTTGTGTCAGTCTGCTGATGGACATCTCGTCCGAGATGATCCACAGCCTGCTGCCGATGTTCATGGTCACCACGCTGGGCACCAGCGTCTTTGCGGTGGGGCTAATTGAGGGACTGGCCGAGTCCACCGCGTTGATGGTGAAGGTGTTTTCAGGCGCGCTGAGCGACTACCTCGGCAAGCGCAAGGGTCTGGCGGTGCTGGGTTATGCCATGGGCGCCTTGAGCAAACCGCTGTTTGCGTTGGCGCCCGGCATGGGCTGGGTCGTCACGGCGCGGCTGATTGACCGGGTTGGCAAAGGCGTGCGCGGCGCGCCACGTGACGCACTGGTAGCCGACATCGC
>CXWL01007451.1_pt1 | contig 24794 bp, 20 predicted proteins | sample 590931 | NCBI WGS metagenome assembly CXWL01 (sample SAMEA3498368, study PRJEB10139) | groundwater metagenome | biome: water well; material: biofilm material | place: Germany | collected 2015-04-27
CATGCCCAGAGAAATTCTGGTTTGCGCATGCCTGACAATTCATCTCAAACCGGAATTTTTACTGGACAGTACATAACGGCTCGCTGAATTTCTGAGTAAGCTCTAACTATAGAAACTCTCACTCTGATTTAATAATGCCTCTAGTTTCTATATCTATTTTTTACCTCTGGATTCTAAGGCGCACACAGAATGTACTCAATATTGTGTGAGCCAAATTTCAGATCTCAATCTTCTTTCCATTTGCTTCACCATCTGTATCAGAGTTACCTTTAGGATGACATTATGCGCAAATTAAAGCGAGCAAGTTGCTGAAACTGAATAATAAATAAAGATCATTTAACGATAGTTGTGCTAGTATACTTATTCGTGTCCCCTATAATTTTTCTTCGTCAATTTTTGACTGGAGCGTGCTTTACCTACTGGCGTCTTGGCCCCGGTCGAATGCTCCAACGGTTTCCAGTCCCTTATCAGTGCCGATTGTCGTGCCCGCCGCTCTGGTGTCCAGCCGTTCGCCATTTGGTGCCTCCAATAGTTCGTTTGCTGAATTTATTAATTTCTCGTGCGCGAGGAGTTGCATCATTATTCACCTGCTGATTCAGTCCGATATTCTGTTGCTTTATAAATGCCATGGATCGTGGATTCTTGATCTCATTTAGTGTTTCACACGTAGTTCTACATTGACTTTGCGCCTTCAGAGCCAATCGCATATAGGTATCAAAATGATTCAATCTTTCCGATTTGGCGGCTTTGCATGCCAGACTGTTAAATATCAAGTCAAGCGTATTGCCTTGCGCAGCTAATGTCATCTCCGCACAACTTAAATCGCCATCTTTTACTTCCTTTATCTGTTTGCCGAGTGTTGTAATGCTGGCAAAAATATCTAAATCGATGCCTGATATGTTTTTGTTAAGTGTCTGGCTACTGGTAACAGCTCGCACTACCGGATTGTAGGCATTCATTGCCTGTACTTCTTCATCACTCATGCTGTCTATTTTCTGTTCAAGCTTATGCTCTGCTTCAGTTGTTGTGGTTTTGTCTGGTAGCGTGCCTGTTGCTTGTTTTTTCATGAATGCTTCTCCTTGGACTGTAGGCTGTCTGGGATCGCCCAAGCGATGAATTCTTCCCATTCTTTGTCATCCGTAACAGCGTCACAATGTCCTATAGATATGAGTTCTGGTATTACGGATTGTGTTACGGTTGGGTCTTGCAAGGAATCATCGGTAACACTCAAACCCTCATGATCATTAGGTTGTGACGTTGTTACGGATAAAGTGCCATTTTCTGAGGGTGTCTGCAGATATCGTTCAAAAGCATCTCGAAATTGATCCAACTCATAACCTTTCGCGGTATCATGATAACCAAATCGGATTGTCTTGGGTTTGATAGAGTATTCAATTAATCGTTGGGCAATTTGCCGTGGTGTAATCGGTCTTCCCCTGTTATGGGTTGACCACATTGCTTCTTCATCAGCACAGAGTGCTTGCACCAGCTCTGCTGTGCTTATTCTGTTCATCTGCTTTGCTCTGAATATTTGTGCAATGTCGTTAAGCAATTCCACACCAATTGAAACTACTGATTCTTTACTTCCAATCAAAGCTAGTGCGGCATTTTTGGTAAGCTCGGGCCACTCTCCACCTGCTAGATCTGCAATCGCAAACAAAGGCTCCCAGTTATCGGCAGCACGGTTTTCCAATCCATGTGGAAGTAATGGTCTAGCTCTAGTGAAAGCAGATAAGTAATCCATCTCTATGCGTGCAAGTTTGGTGCGGAGAAGATCATACTGGCCCCTGTCAGCAGTTCGCAAAGAGATAATACTCTCGCCAGCTATCTTGCGTCTCAGCACGATCTCAATAGAACGATTATGTAGGGTGTCTTTGCTTTTTCCGATAAAGATGATTGCCTTCGCACAGAATGTTGAAAATGACTGTAATTCGAAAGTGTCGGGAGCGCAGCGAAAAACCCTGCCACCACGCTTATGCCCACTATTGATCAAGCTATGCCTCTCATCTTTAGGATCACGAAGCAACCAACTATCAGCATCATCCATTAACAGCGTCGGTTGAAGCTGCTCGACTACACGAAATAACGCGGCTAGAGTGATGCCTTCATTCGAGAGTGGGCGTTTGACAAACAACTCCACGATATCCTTGACTGTGGTTTTTCCACACTCACTTTCTGGAGCTCTAATCACTAGTATCGGAGCAATTTGGGCACCCTCAATAAACCATGTGAATGCGCACCAAAGCGTCATTGCAACATCAGCATGGGCAGGTAGAATTGCGTGGCGATTAAACGCAGATCTGATCTCATTTAACGCATCTATCAGATTTACAGCCTGAGAATATGGCTCGGTATCTTCTGTCAGTGATTGTTCTTCAGTATTGATCTTACGCGCTTGTTTAACTTGAGCATCAAGCGCTGAAATACGTACACTTAGTGACTTTGCAGCATTGATCCTCACTCGATCATATTCCAGCAGTGACAGTTTGCTCAACCGTTCAATGATTTCTCCCTCGGTTTCACCAGTGATACATTCGAAACCATGAGAAGCATCCATATTTCCGGTTTGTTGTTGGCGCCAAATATCTTTCGGATTGAGATTCAGCGCTTCCAGAAATTGCTCTTGTGGTCGTTCTCGACAATGATCATGCAGACAATTGAACTTGCCATACTTTATTCCTCCAAAATGCGGAAGATAATATACGGTACTGGTTTCGTTGCTATCCCCTGTATGATCATTCGAGCATGGACAATCGACGGCATATTGGCCATTGTTCATGTCTTTCTTGACCATACCTTTAAGATGCAATTCGTTGAATACTGGGTCTACTGCTGCAATTGCTTCTACTCTGCTAATCAATGTGGAAGGTTTCTTTTTTTCAACAATCGATATATTAGCCAATACCGCATCTACATCTACCGACAAACCATTAAAGCGAAAGATCTCTGCATTCTTCAGCGGGGTATACAGCGGCTGCTCAGCGTTATATACAGATTCGTCAAACTTCATTCCGGTGCCTAAATCCTGTTGGATCATACGTTGTAGGGTCAAAGACAGTGCTTTGCCTTCCTCACGAGTGGCGGCTCGTGACACCGCAAGTACAATACGGCAGCGAGGTGCATCCTGAGTATGACTGGCTGTGGTATAACCGAAACCTCTGAAACCGACTAGCCATTCTCTCAGTTTTGTAAATACCTCGGGCGTATCAAATCCATCAAAATCGAAGGGTAGAAAAGCACGCGACAGTGCCAAATGTTTCTGCCGCCAGGTTTTTAAGCCTTGGTTCTTATCCGAATTACTGTGTGCTCCCTCCTTAAATGGTCCGCATATATAGATTTCTCCTTTTTTAATAGATCTATCAGAAAGTGAGGTGTGTTGTCAAAAATGGAGTCCGTGTGTTTAAGCAGCGGCTAGATTTGCATAGTATCGCTGCGTAAATTGTGCAGGTGACAGATAACCTAATCTTTCCTGCTTACGCTGCCTGTTATAGAAGATTTCGATATATTCGGTAATCTCCTGAATGGCTTGTTGCCGTGTTTTGAATCTCCGATGATGCACCAGTTCGGTTTTAAGTATCCCCCAGAAGCTTTCCATCGGAGCATTATCATAGCAGTCACCTTTGCGACTCATGGAAGCGATCATGCCAAATTGTTGTAATAGATTCTGGTAATCATGCGCACAGTATTGGCCACCTCGATCTGAGTGAGCAATTAGCCCCTTATCTGGATGTTTACTTGCAGTCGCACGAAATAATGCCTGTATAACCAGTCTCTTTGTCATTCTCTCATTCATGGCATAGCCTACCAGTTCGCCATTAAATAGATCTTTTATTCCAGCCAAGTACAACCAACCCTCATCCGTAGGAATATAAGTGATGTCACTGACCCATACTTTACTAGGTGCATTAACAGAAAATTCCCGGTTCAGAATATTGGGCGCAACCGGTAAATTATGTTTAGAATCGGTCGTCACCTTGAATTTTAGCTTTTGCTTACAACGCAAACCCAATTTCTTGCGCAATGTTCGAACGCGGTATGGCGTGGCTTGTACTCCGTGATCCGCCAAATCATGATGCAAGCGCTTCGCACTGTAGGTCTCTCGTGTACGTTGGTGCGCAGCCAGTATTTCTATTTCTAGCCTTGTATTCTCCTGCTTACGTTTACAAAGTGGGCGAGTTCTTTGGGCATGAAAGCCGCTCTCGGAAACATTCAGTACTCGACACATGAGCGCAACAGGATAGCTTTGTCGCATCGACTCAATCAAACCGTATCTCACCGTGACTCCTTGGCGAAATACGTCGCACACTTTTTTATAAAGTCACGCTCCATCTTCACTTCTGCTAATTCGCGTTTAACTCTGGATAGCTCTAACTCAAGTTCAGTCAGCGGCTTCTGATGCTTGCCCACTGTAGTGAGTTCTCCTTGTTTGTCGGCATAAACCCAGTTTTTTAGTGTCCCCTTGGGTAACGACAGACGTTTTGCAGCTTCAACCAGAGTCAATCCACTTTCTTTGAAAAACTTAACTGATTCCTTCCGAAATTCCTGACTATATTGTGTGCGGGGTAATTCCATCTTTATCCTTCATTTCAAGTTTTCATTTTATGAAACTTCGGACTCCATGAAAATCAGCATACCTCATTGTACCAAATATGTATTTTGAAAGAGTTGACTGGCTAGCGGTTGCTATGAAAGAAGCTGGTGTTATGATCAATGGTGAGCAACTAATGGAAATCCAAGACACATTGTTTTCAATATACCTTGAGGAAATAGTTTATGGACATTTCCAGATTGACAGCCATTTTGATTTGCCGCCTATTTCTTTGATGCGACCCGATAGTGAAGATCTAAAGTCAGTGATTGCGTCCTTAAATAAGATTCTAAGCGAAGTAACGCCGCAATAGAAGCACTTACAAATACTTATTATCAACAGACCATAGGCGGAATAAAAATAATTGATTAAATTAGAGCTCCATTAAATAAATGGCTCTGTCGCATTAAGCGTTTTTCGCCCAAATCGCTCATTGATTTCATTGAAGAAAAATTGCCAATAATTGCTTAATGCGACAGAACCTTATATTTCTACTACTTGGGGACTACTTTTCTGACTGCCCCCGGTTTTGCATGCTCTCCTGACTGGGCTTTCTCGCATCAACCAATGAATCGTCGCCACGCGGATTCGGCAAACCGGCATTACCGACCACACGTTGGATGGTGATGCTTCACAAATCGCGGAATTTGGGAAGAGGTTTTGTTTTGACGAAATACCGTTTTTATGGTAAAACAAAAACTGTTAGATTTAAAATTAAGCAGCCTGATTCAAGGAGGCATTTTGATTCGTACAGCGTTGGAATTTGTTAAGAAAGAAGTAGAATCCTACATTGTTGCGCGGGAGCAAGGCCCAGATTACACAATAGGCAATGTAGTCGATTTGAAATCTATTGTACTTCCGAACGGTACAGTCAATGTTACCGATACGACGCACATTACTGTGATGCTTGTGGGTGTTGACGAAGAACGACGTGAAGGCAAGCGTCCGCATTACATACCTGCAGACGACAAGAATTTCTTCCGGTTGAATCCACCTGTGGAGCTTGATATCTTTGTTCTGTTCGTTGCGCACAACAATGATTATGCAACCGCACTTCGCGATCTTTCCGACGTATTAGGATTTTTTCAAGCTAACCCGGTCTTCGATGCCGCGAAATATCCGGCGCTCAATGCATCTGTCAGCATGCCTGATGAAAAGCCTTGGCAGTTGATTGAGCGACTCTCGTTCATGCTGCACAGCCTGACATTCGAGCAACAAAATAATCTTTGGGCGATGCTCGGCTCAAAGTATATTCCAAGTGTGGTATATCGGATGAAGATGCTTACCTTCTTCGAGACAAAGAGCAATGACAAGATTACTTCCATCACAGAACTCAATTTAGCCGGGAGTTCACCATAATCATGGACAAAGCCTCTTTCAAGTACGTCGAACTAACGACCGTCTCGGTTAAGCAACCCTACTATACTAATGGCGTATCTAAAAAGTACCAAGTTGAACCCGTTCTCGATTTTGAACTGGTACCCACTAACGAGTGCCGAGAGTTAATGAAGAGGCTCGATCTTTTGTTTCGCAGCACAGATCGTAGCGGGGGATTTATCGTACTTGCAAGAGTACTGGGCACCAACGGCGGCGGCGACGATATCCTACGCTTTCCGCTGCGAGCGAGCGATAAATTATCGTTTTGGATAAAGCTGAATAATCCCAATGCATTGAATTTTGACAAGCTGCCGACGCATGACGATCTAAGTGGAATCTACTATTTCAGCAATCAACAAACCGATGCTTCGGCACTTCGCGACAATCTGCACCTGACCAACGCCCCATTCGGCGTCAGTGGTGTAAACGACCGCATGTCGAAATCGGCGGCGAATTATAGTTTCCATCATACTGCTCAAGTTACCGCTGGTGCTGCAATTGTTAAGCATATTTTGAGCGGCGTGGAGGTTTTGCCTGATTCGATTATCAATCGGTCAGGACAATCAGATCTTGTGTTTAACTTGAATACTCTGCCGCTCGGCAAATGTCAGCTCCTTATCAGCGGAAGCGAAATAGATGAATTTTATTTTGTTGGCAGCCCGGCCTTCCAGGTGTTTGGGATTATCGAGCTTTTACTCACTGATACGCTGGCGTCGAATTACCGGGTCGTCGAATCAGACCGTTCGCTGACGAAAACGCGACCAGCTTATTCCATTCTGTTCCTGAACCGGAAGACGCTCTGGCGCTATACGATTCATTTGCAGCCGAATAGCCCGCTGTCTCTTGAAATGAATGCGTTAACCGCACCTGATAAAGCGGATTTTTTAAACCGTCTGAATATCGTCAGCAACGATATGGCGATTACCTTTACTCAAACATCGGCTAGTGATAAAGGCATTGTCTTCGTCTCCAATAGAAATCTGGCGTTACAGGAGAAATATGTCTCCAGCTCTAGTGCGAAACATGAACCTCTCAGCCTGACACTGAAAAAGTATATCGGTGTGATGGCAAAAGAGGCCAATGTACGTTCGGATCTGTCTTATCCGCAGATCGGATTAATCGATGCAACCACGCCGTCTGTAATTTATTCGGACGTTTTCTTAACACTTTAGCGAGAACTTAGTTATGACTGTATTAAAATTATCTACCCCCGGCGTGTATGTACAGGAAATCTCTACATTTCCGCCATCGATTGCCGAAGTGGAAACGGCGATTCCGGCATTTATTGGCTATACGGAAAAAGCCGATAGTTTTGTGGTTAACGACCTAAAAAAAATCGCAAATAAAATAAATAGTCTCAGCGAATATGTGCAATTTTATGGTGGACCCGCTGAAGAAACCAATGCAAGTATTACAGTAGCTGTTATTGACAATGGTAACAGCAACTATAACGTGTCTATTGCCCCTGTACTAGCAAGCTTGAGGTCATTGTACAATCTTTATTATTCTGTAAAACATTTTTATGACAATGGTGGAAGTACTTGTTACATTGTGTCAATGGAAACATATCAGACACCCAGTGCTGTAAGCGACATGCTGCTGCTGGAAGGACTTGATATTGTACATGAAATTGATGAAGTCACCCTTCTTGTTATCCCGGAGGCAGCCAAAGTAAGTTCAGCTTCTTACATCACCATTGTCAATAAAATGATAACCCAGGCTGCAATGCTTAAAGACCGCTTTGCTTTGGTAGATCCCTTTCTGGTAACGCCAAAAAATACCGCCGACCCCAATGGGGATATTGATGCTGATGCACTGGCAATAAGAAATGCCACTTTATCCGTTACTGAGAATCGTTACGCCGCTGCTTACTATCCAAATCTCACTACTACTTATGAGTACAAGCATGATTTTGATGCATTGGAAGTCGATACTTATACACTGGCTCCGGGAGTACTTGCTCCTTCGGTAGCCGGTCATGCAGCTGGTATGACAATGGCTACGGCAGGTGCAGGATCTGTTTTATATGGAAAGGTAAAGGAAGAGCTTAAAAAACAATATGTAGTATTACCGCCATCACCTGCTATTGCTGGCCTGTATACCCGGGTGGATAATACAAAAGGTGTTTGGAAAGCGCCAGCCAACGAATCCCTGCTCTCTGTTATCGGCCCCAATCTTGCTATCTCCAATCGCGAGCAGGAAAATCTCAATGTCGATCCGAGTTCCGGTAAATCCATCAACGTAATCCGCACTTTTCCTGGCTACGGAACATTAGTCTGGGGCGCGCGTACCTTAAATGGCAACGACAACGAGTGGCGTTATATCAGTGTCCGCCGCTTCTTCAATATGGTGGAGGAATCCGTCAAAAAGTCGATTCAGTGGGCAGTATTCGAGCCCAATACGATCGATACCTGGGTGAAGGTTCAGGCAATGATCGAGAACTATCTGTTCCTGAAATGGAAAGAGGGTGCGCTAGCCGGTTCTAAGCCGGAGCAGGCCTATTTCGTCAGGGTAGGTTTGGGTTCCACCATGACATCCCTGGATATTCTCGAAGGCAGAATGAATGTGGAGATCGGAATGGCGGTCGCCCGTCCAGCGGAATTCATTGTGCTGAAGTTCTCGCAGTTGTTACAGCAATCTTAATTACGTTTGAAAGACAACAATTTCCAACTTTATAAAAGAGACCTACTCAAATGGCAACATATCCTATTCCAGTCTTCCATTACAAAGTTTCATGGAACAATCAGGACATCGGCTTCTCTGACGTGTCGGGTTTGACGCAAGAGTTGCAAGCAATTGAATATCGTGATGGTTTGATGTCCGGTACAACACTTTCACTGAAACGGCCAGGTCTAAAAAAAGCTAATAACATTTCGCTCAAGCGCGGCATTGTCGAGAAAAATAACGATTTGTTCTATTGGTTCAATAACAAAGGCACGCCTAACGTCGAGCGTCGCGATTTGCTGATTTCCTTACTTAACGATGAAGGCAAGCCGGTGATGGTTTGGACTATTTCGCAGGCTTGGCCGGTGAAATGTGAGGGGCCGGGCTTGAAGGCGACCGGCAACGAGATCGCGATCGAATCGATCGAACTGGTGCACGAAGGCATTTCCGTCGCGACAACCTAACTGATGGCTGCCTACTATCCACCGGTTGCTTTTCACTTCAAGGTCGAGTTCCTCGGTGTCGATGGAATGGATACGGATAGCGAACATCGATTTCAAGAGGTTGGCGGTCTTTCATTCGAGGTGGAAACTGAAGAACTGCGTGAAGGTGGCGAGAACCGATTCGTTTATAAGCTGCCGAAACGGGTGAAATATCCAAACTTGGTATTAAAGCGAGGGTTGTTACAAGGTACGGCGATCCTGGACTGGTTTAAGTCGGCGATGAGTACCTATTTTACAGTGGTGATTTACGACTTTAAACCGGCAGACTTAATGATTACCTTGCTGGATGAAGCCGACCAACCTGTTGCGGTTTGGAATGTGGTGCAGGCTTATCCATTGAAGTGGGCAGTATCCGACTTTAAGTCTACGGATAACTCGGTTGCGGTTGAGACCATAGAGCTTGCTTATCAATATTTCGAAAGGAAGTTATGAAGCCATGCCAGTACAGATTAACGAAGTGATCATTCGTACCGTTGTCGATACCCAACCCTCGGCGTCCGGCAGTCAGGGCGGTGATGTTCCGGTTGCGGATACCATGTGTTCGGAAGAAGAAATTCTCGAACGGATTTTGGAAATCATTCAAGAGAGCAAAGAACGCTAATGGACCTTCAAAGCGCAGCAAAATTGCCGTTTAATCTCAAGATTCTGAAAACGAATGAAAAGGGTGTGCCGAAACTGGCTTTGCCGTTTATCGCCATGTTTAATCCGGAACAATTTGCGATAAGTGAAGCTATTGTATTGGATGACACTACAGCAAAAGGAGCCAAAGGCGCCGACCCCAAGTTCAAAGGTGCTCAACCACGCACGTTTACTATCGACTTTACGCTGGACGGCACGGGTGTCAATACTAATGGGGTAAAGATTCCAGTGACGTTGCAAATCCTGCTGTTTCGATCAGTAACAACCGAAATTGACAGCAAAACTCATCGGCCGCCTTATTTGCTGGTCCAATATGGCCCGTTCATCTGCTCTTGCATACTTAAGTCATCGACCGTGACCTACACCATGTTCGATATGCTGGGATTACCCATCAGGGCCAAGGTGTCCGCAAGTTTCGTCGAACGGACAGTGGCTTCACTAGGTAATATCATCGGGATGCTTTCTTCGCCCGACCTGACTCATCGGGTGCAGGTTAAAGAGGGTGATTTTTTGCCTTTGTTAACCTATAACATCTACAAAAACCAGCACTACTACCTGCAAGTCGCCAGATTTAACAAGCAGAAAAACTTCCGGAAGCTAGAGCCCGGGAAGACGTTGATGTTCCCGCCATTATCGAAAACTCCATGAGTCCGACATGAGTCTAACCAGCCTGCCGCCAGGATCGAATGATGCAACGGATGTTGTCAGTCTAACCATACTGGCAGACGGCGCGCCGTTAAATAATGAGATTGGGATATCGCATGTCGTGGTTAACAAAACCTTTAACAAAGTGGCGTCCGCAAAACTGGTGTTTCTGGATGGCTCCGCATCCGATCGGGATTTTCCGCTCAGCAACGAAGACACCCTAAAACCCGGTAACGAAATCACCGTTCAGCTTGGTTACCACGGCGAAGTCGAAACCGTGTTCAGCGGCATTATCGTCAAGCACGCCATCAAAGTCCGGCAGCAGGGGGCTTCGGTATTGGTGATCGAAGCCAAGGATAAAGCGATCAAATTGACCGGTGCCCGAAAAAGCGCCTACTTCATTGATAAAACTGATAGCGATGCGATTGAGGAATTGGCGGGCGATCTGGAAACAGATGTCGAAACAACAAGCGTGACGCACAAACAGCTGATGCAATTCGATGCTACCGATTGGGATTTTATCTGCACCCGCGCCGAAGCAAACGGGATGCTGGTGTTAACCGACGACGGCAAACTGATTGTGAAAAAGCCATCGACTGATGGAGAGGTTGTGCTCACAGCCACTTATGGCGCCAATATTTTCGAATTCGAAGCGGAAATGGATGCACGGCGCCAAGTGCAACAGATTACCAGCCAGTCTTGGGATTACACCCAGCAGCAACTCGAACAGTCGGATACCGGAAGCGCGAGTTTTGCGGAGAACGGAAATTTGTCTTCCGGCGACCTTGCCAGCGTGATGAGTGCGCAGATTTCGCTCAGCCACCCGGGACATTTAACTCAGGAGCAGTTGCAGGAATGGTCGGACGCACATGCGCTACGCAATCAGCTATCGAAAGCGGTCGGCAGAGTCCGTATTGAAGGTAACGCGGAGGTCAAACCCGGTACGCTGATTACTCTGGATGGTGTTGGAGACCGATTTAACGGTGATGTTTTCGTCAGCGGTGTGCTGCACACCTATGATGGCAACTGGCTGACGGACATTCAATTCGGTTGGCGTGAGGACTGGTTTTATAAAAAAGAAGATGTGATGGACAAACCCGCGAGCGGGTTGTTGCCGGGGATTAATGGTTTACAAATAGGAACGGTATTGGATACCGACGACACTGAAGAGGGTGGGCAATATCGGGTAAAAGTACATATTCCTACGATAACTTCGGGAAACGAGGGTTTATGGGCGCGTGTTGCTGCTCTGGATGCTGGGCCGGATCGAGGTGTGTATTTCCGTCCGCAGCCGGAAGACGAAGTAGTGCTGGGTTTTCTCGGCGATGACCCGCGAGAACCGATTATTCTAGGTTATCTGCATAGCAAGAGTACTAACCAGTCCCCGCTTCCGGAACAGGAGGGGGCTGAGCAATATGGTTTTGTGACCAAGGAAGGCCTCAAGCTGATTTTCGACGATACCAATAAGACCATGAGTTTTGTTGCCCCAGCTGGTTCCGGCGAGAAATCTATTGTGATTAACGACAGTGCCGGGACCATGGAATTGAAGGACGAAAATCAAAATAGCATCAAAATGGATGCGAAGGGTATTACGATTCAATCGAGTTCCGGGATCGTTACCATCAAGGGAACGCAGGTCATGATCAATTGATAGGGTTTTACCATGTGTGTGGGTGTGATGCTCACCAAATGGGTGTAGAGCATCTCCTCTCCAGCGGGAGTGGAAAAATCAAATCACCCAAAACTATCCATCTAGAAGAGAAGCGGGTTCTCAGTAATTTGTAGGGTTCTGCGCTTTGTTAAGTAGTTACAGAAAATCGTTTTTAGGATAAAGGGTACTTATGCCAGCTGCAGCGCGAATATCTGACAATCATGTTTGTCCGATGCTCAATCCAAACGGCAGTCCGCATACCGGCGGTCCTATCATGCCGCCTGGCATACCGACTGTACTGATTGGCGGACAGCCGGCTGCAACAGTCGGGAATATGTGTACCTGTGCCGGCCCGCCCGACAGTATCGCCAAGGGGTCGGCTAGCGTGTTGATCGGCGGACAACCAGCAGCACGCATGGGAGATTCAACCGCGCATGGAGGCAGTATTGTTGCTGGACTTCCCACTGTGATCATCGGTGGCTGACTCGGGCATAACGTCAACTTTCTTAAAAGGCATCAACATATGGACAACAATGACCGCTCATTTTTAGGCATAGGCTGGAACTTTCCACCGACATTTCGTCGTGAATGGTACGGCGTCGAGATGCTGGTCAAAGAGGATGATGTGCGTAGCAGTATGCAGATCATTTTATCGACCATCACAGGCGAACGGGTGATGCTACCCACGTTCGGAGCCAATCTGCATCCTTTTGTCTTTAATACGATGAATGTTCAGGACATTGCTTTAATCGAAAAAATCGTCAAAGAAGCGTTGGTTTTCCATGAGCCGCGCATCATCGTCGATGCTATCGTCATGACACCCGATCAGGCTAACGGTGTACTTCTAATCGATATTTCGTACACGATTATTACCACCAATACGCGTTACAACTACGTATTCCCGTTCTATATCAATGAAGCCACGAACATCGAAATATGAAGAACTGTAATTGTCACTATGAAATGCCTCGGGACGGTTCAGGTCAACTGGGTCGCTATTTAAAAGCGCTCGATCCCAGCTATGCACCGATAGACGGGCGTAGCATCGAAGACTTGCTGGTGTTTGCGAAGCGTTATGCCGCGCAGATTCGTTTTTACGATATACCTGACAGCAAGATAGACGACGATATAGTCCCTGAACATGTCAGCTGGCGTGAATTTTTCCGTCGCGATATGGCGGTGATTGCGGCCTCCATTTCCGTTGTCGACATCGCACAGCTGAAGCTGGATTACGATCAGAACAGCGAACATCTCGATGCGCATCCGGATTCCGATGCGCTGAATGATTTGTTTGAGCCGATTTTGGGGATGATTGCGCAAATCGATCGCTGGTATTCTCTGGCTATTCCAGAGAACCCGTTGCATGCCGATCTGCAGCTGGCAATCGATTCGCTGCTCCGTGAGCAGGTCAAAAAGATTGTCGCTTATGAAGAGGGCTACAAATATTTAGATCCTAAGCATCCATTGCAACTGGATTATTCAGCCATCGAGAACGCTAGTCTTTGGGGGCTGGATGAAGAGATCAACCCTGATGCTTCGATTTATCAAGGCGCCAATCTCGACGATCAGATACGTTATGCGGCACTCTTCGTCGATGACCTCTTCCATTCTATCTATGGCTTTATGGTCGATCTGGTCGAAGTAAAGTCGGTGGAATATATGCGCTTCGCGCTGGAAGCCTATCCCTCACATCAGCCGCATATGGCTTTGTTCATTGCATTCCTTGAGCTGTTTCGGCTGGCACAAGACCAGATGAACGGACTTACCGGCAAGATGCTGGATTTTTACTATCAGGATGTGTTGCGTCTGACGACCAAACCTTCCATTCCTGATCGCGCCTATGTGGTATTCGAACTGGCGAAAGATGTCGTTCAATACGACATTGCCCAAGGTACTGAGCTGAAAGCCGGTAAGGATGCGGCAGGCAAAGAGCAGATTTATGCCACAAATAGCGATCTGGTGGTTAATCAAGCCAAGGTCAAGGAATTGAAAACGCTGTTTATTCAAAAAATGCCATCAGTGGATCCGGTAAACGGCACGATAGATGCGACTTTTGCCCGGCCGGTGGCGAATTCCCTGGATGGATTCGGGGAAAAAATTGTCGACGATCCGAGCGGCAAATGGCCGACTTTCGGTAAAGGCATACCGAATTTACAAAAAGCGAAAAACATCTGCCAAAAGATCGATCAGTACAAAGAAATACTGTCGCGCAAGGATCAGGTAAAAATCGGTTTTGCAGTTGCTAGCCCGCAGCTGTTACTGCAAGGTGGTAACCGATTGCTGGAGTGGCATATCGATCAATTGTCGGAACTACTGCCGGAAACCGATGAAGGGACGATGCCTCATCAAGTCGAGATCTGGCTGACCGGCGAGAAAGGCTGGTTGAAGATCAACCGTGTGTTAGACGATACCGAATTCACTAAACTTGAGCAGAGTGCGCTTGCATTCGGCATCTTCGATCCCACCCTTGAGACCAGGTCCGGCTACCATATAGACCGCAAGACTAATAACTTCTATATCTTTTTGCCGGTTGTTGAAAACGCCATAGTGCCATTCGACTCTAAACTACACGTCGGATATTTCTATAACACAAGCTATCCTGTTGCCCAATTTATGCTCGATTCGAGCTTGGGTGTCGACGATGTGAGCTTCAAGGAGCTTAGTCTCCTCGGACAAAAGCTTTCAATTCGTGTCGGATCAATCAATCTATCTGATAGGGAATTAAAGGATTTTTCAGATGCACAAATAGATGTACTGAATTTGAAAGAGTTTCATTTTGATGGACTTAAGACTCTCGTGTTACAAAACGAGACCGGCCTTCTTTCGGCGAATAAACCTTTCGACCCGTTCACTTTATATCCAAGTTTCGGAAAATCGTTCTATGTTGGCTCTGCTGAAGTTTTTAATAAGCCGCTGAGCAAACTCGCTGTTGACATCAAGAACACACAAGACCCTGAAGAGCTTAAAAATTTAAGTACAGAGCTGACTAGACGATGTGTTAAGCCTGACTTCAGTGTGAGTGTTCTGATTGGCAAACAGTGGGATAACCTTTCGAGTATGGAAAATTTGAATTTCTGCCGAGAGCAACTTTCGCAAAACATTTTGAACCATCCGATATTGAGCGGTGGTCAATTTAAAAATTTCGAGTCTTTTTCGACTGATCGTTTGCCAATTGAGTTTGTCACAGAACTACAATCACAGACCATAAAAGGGTTCGTCAGAATCACCAATCTTATAGACCCGACAACAGTATTTGACGATGTTTCGACAGTCCAGGCTAGCCAAAGTTTGGCCCCTAAGTTGCAAATCAAGGAAATCTCGGTCAGTTACTACTCGGAACTTGCGGCGCTCGATCCTGAGATCGATCAGTTTTTTCATGTTTGTCCGTTTGGCGTGACTGAAATTTTTGTCGGTAATGTCGGTCGTTCTACTCTGGAAACGCTGGATGCCGTTGAGCCGGTATCGACCAGCGTAGTGTCGAATCTCAGTCTGCGGCAAAGCAGTCTGTTTAATAGTCTGGATAAGGCGAAAGATTGTTTGTTGGTTAACGCCGATGGCGCCTTGCTGCCTCAGTTTAGCTATCTCAGTCCGAATGCTGTCTACAAAAGAGCGTATTCCAGTGAAGGTGTGCAAGTACCGATCAAGCAAAGATCACTAAAGGAGTTTGCTCGAAAAAGCATTATGGATACGTTGGTTTTCGAAGCGAGCGGTATCAGGCAAACCCTACAGGGTGGCAATAATCAGTATAGCGGCGATCTACAAGAAGAAGGCATGCTGTTCATCGGTCTGGAGAAATTACAGCCGCTTGATACGCTTTCTCTGTTGTTCCAATTCGCCGAAGGAAGCGCTGCTGATGAAGACAATGATCCGCCCGAAATTCATTGGTCGTATCTGACTTACAACGAATGGCGGCCCTTGAAAGGCGAAAATCTGATTTCCGATGGCACCTATGGTTTCCAGACCACCGGCATCATCAAAATCGAAGTGCCGCAAGATAGCACCGATCACAACACCATTATTACGGATGGTTTACGCTGGTTCTGTGCCAGTGTGACGGAGCATGCTGATCGAATTCCTATGCTGGTGAATGTGGTGGCGCAGGCAGTCGAAGCACTGTTCCAAGACAATGCTAACGATCAATCGCATTTCGACACCGCGTTACCTGCTGGCAGCATTTCTAAACTTGCCGTGGCCGTTGCGCAAGTAGGCAAGGTTGAGCAACCGTTCGCTTCGTTTGATGGTAAGCATCGTGAAATCGGTAAGGAGTTTCACACCCGAGTCAGCGAAAGGTTACGGCATAAAGCTCGTGCGATTACTCCCTGGGATTATGAACATCTGGTACTTGATCGTTTTCCGAGTATTTATAAAGTCAAATGCATCACGCATACCGATCCAAATTGCCTTTGCCGCCAGCCGATCCCCCGCTCGAGCTCATCAGGCGAGAACAAGGTGATTTGCTGCGAGCCGCAGATAGCACCGGGACATGTGATGATCGTGCCCATCCCTAACCTGAAAAATCGCAACGCCGCCAATCCATTGCAACCTAAAACCAGCCGTCGCACGTTGCTCGAAATTGAAGATTATCTGAGCAAACGCACATCGCCTTTCGTAAAGGTGCATGCAAAGAATCCGGTTTATGAACAAGTGTTGGTGTTTTTCAGAGTGCAGTTCATCGTTGGTGCTGACAAAGGTTATTACTTGAAGCAGCTCAACGACGAGATTGTGCATTATTTGACGCCATGGGCCTTTGATGAGGATGCCGAGGTATCGTTCGCACAAAAAATTTATGCATCTGCCATTATCAATTTTATCGAAGAACGTTCCTACGTCGATTTTATCACTGACTTTTTAATGTTCGTTTGCAGTGACGAATGCTGTCCGGCGGAAACCAGAGCTGTCAGGGATGCTGGCGCCGGCAAATCGGAGAAAATGGCCGATATACTGGCGCATATTTCAGGCTGCTGCGATCTGGAACAAATATTCGCAAACGCTCCCATATCCCTCGGCAAAGTCATCGCCGAACCCTCGACATCACGCTCTATTCTCGTCTCTTACCCACGGCACATCATCATCCCTTACGAGGCGCCGGTCGAAGTCTCAGCGTGTGAAGCGCGCAAAATTTCGCGGGCGCGGGTGGCTGCCGTTGGCGACAGGCCGCCAGTTGAGGCTATGGGCAACACGATTCGCCCTGAGGCAAAATCCCGAAAACCGCGCCGGAATCGATAGCGGGAATACCAAAAACAAATCGCTAGCCGAGTAAAGTAAATACTCAAGCAAGCACCCGATTTAACTGGAGAGATAACCCTATGCCGGACACGATTTCATTGATCAAGGCCAACCCGCTACTCCCTGCAGAGGATTATGTCGCGCTTCGCAAGCAGGGTTTTAAAGCGATTGAAAGGCTGGGTAGCACCATCTGGACGGATTACAACAATTCCGATCCCGGAATTACGATGCTGGAGGCCATCTGTTATGCCATTACCGATCTGGCCTATCGCACCGGTTTCGAAGTGAAAGATATTCTGGCGCCGGAAGAATTATCCGAAGACACCTGGCAGCAGATTTTCTACACAGCACGGCAGATTTTGCACAATAGCCCGCTGACGATAACCGATTATCGAAAGTTGATCATTGATGTGAAAGGTGTGCGTAATGCCTGGATAGAACCTAGCAAGGATTATGAGACGCCAATTTGGGTGGACTATAACGCCTGGGAACTTCGTCACCAACAAGATTGTGCGTGTGAGGATGCCGACGAGCAGGTTTGTCTGGGCAAATTGCGGCTGAATCCGACAACCATCGAGCAGGCGAAAGAAGCAAACCAGGCATCGAGTAAGGTCTTAAAGTCGCGCAGTCAGGCGCTTGGCAAGCTTCAAGAACCTTTACAGAATCGACTTGCGGGTTTGCAAAAACAATTGGAACAAGACCCCACAAATTCTATTCTTGCCGCGCAAATCGTAGAAATCAGGCTGCAAATCAAACAATTGCAGACAGAAATAGACAGGTTGGGCGCCGTTATCAAGGATCATGAAAGTCCTACGTATATTCCTTCAAAAATACTTGAGATCGAAGGATTGTATAACGTCATGGTGGAATACGAAGAAGATGTTCTCGAAGAACAGCAACGCGAAGCGGTTCGCCAGGTGGTAATCGCCCGCCTTGCTCACCATCGCAACCTTTGTGAGGATTTCTTAAGTGTCTCTGCCGTCGATTACCAGGATTTCGGCCTGGGCGCATCGATAGAGCTGGAGGATTATGCCGACCCCGATGTGGTGCTGGCGCAGATATTTTTCACTATCTATAAATATTTCACCCCGTCGATTCCGTTCCATACCATCGATCAACTACTGGCCAAAGGCTATCAGGTAGACGAAATATTCGAGGGCCCGGCGCTGAAACATGGCTTTATAGATTCGCTTGAACTGGAGAAAACCGATCTTTTCCGCGACATTTGGCTATCGGACATCATTAACGAAATAGCCGACATCAAAGGCATCAAAGGCATCTTGTATTTGCATCTGCCGTTTGATGGATTCGACAAAGCGTATGAGGGCAAAAGTTTCTTTAACGCCTGGGTGGATGCTTTGCGCGAGGCCAGAAAAATTGCCCGTATCCAGCCGTCTTTGTCGCAGGTGATGTTTTGCAAAAATCGGGAGTTTATAAGCTATTTCTTCGGCAGAGTGGAAGATCGCCGTCCGGAACGCATGCTCAAGCTGTTCAAGGATATGAAAACCCAGGAGCGTAAGTACAAACTCGAGGGGCAAGCCATCGATTTTCCGGTACCGGTCGGGGAATACATGCAACTCGAGGACTATTTCCCGATAACCGAATCATTGCCGATGTGTTATGGCGTTAGCGAACGCACCGGGCTGCCCAGTGATAACGAGGCAAAACGCAAGGCGCAGGCCTTGCAATTGAAAGGCTACCTGCTGTTTTTCGAACAGATTTTGTCCGGCTATTTGGTGCAACTTAATCACCTCAGAGATTTATTCAGCTTTGATAGTGCGATACGCCACACGTATTTCAGCAGAGTGCTGGAAGAACTCGACCAATTGCAGGCGTTACTGATCGATCATCAAAACCCGGGCGCACAACAACATACCTTGCAGAATCTGCTGGAAACGCCTGAAGCCTTCGGCAAGCGCAGAAACGTGTTCCTCAACCATTTGCTGGCGAGATTCAGTGAAGACCTGAGCGAATATGAACAAATCTCACGCTGGTTGACGCCTGATCAGGTTGACGAACGCTTGATTGCAGATAAGGCCAATATTTTGCAAGACGGCGAATATTTTCGTATTAGCAGCAATCGTGGGCGTGGCTACGATTATGCCCAGGTTGACTATTGGGATACGGCCAATGTTTCCGGAACCGAGCGCAGAGTAGGACGTTTACTAGGTTTTTCGAATATCAAGCGTAGGATTCTTGCGCCGGATTTCATAGTCAGCGAAGCGGTGATGGAAATCGATTCGAAAACAAAAACTTCGGTACCGAAAAAAAACGCCAAAGGACAGCTTCTCAACATCATCAAACTGTACGATCCGGACGATAAAAGTCGAGTGTTGCTCACCAGTGTTGAAGTGGCGGACGGCTGTTGTACCGAACAACTCATGACCGAGATTTTGCAGCACGCCGGCGAGCGCAAATATTTTCGACTCAGAGAAGATCTGAAACAACGCAGTCGGAAAAGTGCCGGACTGCTCGGCTCCTTCTGGTTCGAACTTTGGGATGGCACCGATCCGGAAACAGCAGTGTTGCTGGGCGTCAGCGAGCGATTCGACAAGAAAGACTTACGCGACAAGGCGTTTCGTCAATTGTTGGCGACTATAGAAATGGTCGATAGTAACGAAGGATTGCACCTTATCGAACACATTCTGCTTCGACCCAGGTTCGACGAAGTGCTTGACGAAGCGGGAAGAACCATCGATGTGGTATTCCCTTTGATTTGTCTCGACGCATGCGATTTAGGCATCGGCCTTGACGAAGGTACCGAAATCCCGCCTTACCGTAAACGCATACATCGCATTCCGGCTGAAAAATGTTACGACCAAATGCCGTGGGTGCTAGAGTATTTTCGCTTCAATCCGGCAACGAAACATTTTCAGTCGTTTTTATGGCAAGCAGTGCCTCTCGATGGAAGTTTACCTGTTGCGTTGAAGTTCAGGCGCTACGAATATCTTGCTCAGCGGGTGCGTGATCTGCAGGAGTTTGGATCGGAACGCATCAATTACGAGATCGTTTCCAACCAGGATACCGATCCGACCAAACTGAAGTACGGATTTATCATTCATGGCGACAATGATGCCGTGCTTACCCAAAGTCTGTTCCTGTTCAACAAAAAAACGCCGGGGCAAACGGGCAATATTCAAGACGATGTCGAACAAGAGATCGAAAGCTTAATGCGTTACTTCGAATTCGAACTGGATCTGTATTGCGAAGCTAATCCGTGTGACAACAACGAAGACCCATATTCCTTGAGGGCAACGGCGATATTGCCATGCTGGCCGAAACGTCTTCGCGATCCTACGTTCCGTAATTTGGTGGAGAAAACCATTCAAACCGAATCGCCTGCGCACATCCATATCCGCATCGTTTGGCTGGGCATCCAGGAAATGCAGCGCTTTGAAAAGGCTTATTGTGCGTGGTTATTAGAAATGTCGCAGACCGAAATACCGTCTCTCGAAAAAACCAATCCGCTTGTGGATGTGCTGAATACGCTCCAGCTCTGTGGAGTCTGCGAAGATGGATGCGATTGAAGCCAAGCATCGCCGGAAAAACGGTACGCATCTGGTTAATCGGCTGCATTTTGAGGTCGGTTGTCCCAAACAAGAACAGGCTTTTACGTTACGCCAGAATTTTGCTCTGACACTGCAGCCGGAAATCGTCGAGATTATCGATGAAGTGTGCTCAGAATATGTATCGGAGCATGAATGGCTGCGGATAGACAGGCTGGAGCTTGATCTTGGACGACTCAGTCCGAATACGCTGACGCGAGATTTTGTTGCTGCTTTTCGCGAACAGTTTGGAAAAGAATTGGCTAAACAGTTTGGCGCATTCAGTGGTGAACGGCGGTATGAATCGAAACAGTATTCTCACCTGGAATTGTTCTGTTATTTCATGCGGCTGGGGACATTGCCTTGGTGGGTACATGAAACCGATGTAGAGATAAACGCGATTGCCCTGACATTGTGTATCAATATGCCGGCATCGGTACGCACGTTCTTTTACCAACAAAAACTAAATCGATCTGTCTGGACGAGAGCGGCGTTGCAGTTGGATGACGCAGCGAAAAGCGCGATCATCGCGCTTTTTAATGAGTTACGGGATGTCGAAACACTTTTAATACAGTGGATTGAGACCAGTAAAACAAGTGATATCGGTTTCGATGAACAGGTAAAAATGACGGCGTCTGTTCGCCGCGCATTGCTTTTGTATGCGCCGGAAGTCATCGATAATCAGGACTACGAGTCGGCTATTCCTGTTGTTCTCGATAAAGTCATTGATGTAGCCAGCGCTGATTGGCCCGAGAGCATGCTGCAACTGGCGAAGGCCGCTTTTGGTGAACAACAACAAATAAGCAAGCACGGAGCGTCTTTAGAGGCCTTGATTTCTGAGTTTGCGAGCGAACAATCTCCCTTGGATACGAGGCAAAGACACAATGACAGCAGCAGCGACTCATCGTTTCCTGCTGATACTGAGTTGGCTATGGAGCAACGTTATGTTGTGTACCATTCCGGCGTAATTTTGTTGGCGCCATTCTTCAGACAGTTTTTCGATGACTGTGGCTTGCTTAATGGGCTGGAATGGAAGAGCAGAGACTCTCAATACCAAGCTGTGCATTTGCTGAAATACCTGACGGCGGACTTGAAAACAACAGCGGAATACAGTTTGGTGTTGGAGAAGTTAATTTGCGGTATTGCCATCGAAGAGCCGATTCCTCTCGATGCCGTGTTGCAAGAGCAGCAAATGTATCAAGCCCATGAATTGCTTACTTCTGTGATTGAGCATTGGCAAGCGCTTAAGAACACATCGATCAATGGCTTACGTGAAACTTTCTTGAAGCGTGATGGGTTGATCACCCGAAAAAACGATGGTTGGCTATTACAAGTCGAGCGTAAAACCCCGGATGTTCTGCTTGATAGTATCCCGTGGGGCTATTCCACGATTCCGCTGCCGTGGAATGGCTATTTAATTCATGTGGAGTGGTAAATAGTGTCTGCAGAACAACAAGCTACTGAACCTAAACTGGAAAATTCCGATTCCAGCCAGGATCGCAGCGCGCTGAATGCGGATAGTTTGGCGCGTGAGATTGCTTGGTTTGCGCAGGTGGTTAACGAGCGTTTGCGCGATTATTCTTCGACATCACAGGCTGAAGGGGGCAAGGACGAAAAAGAACCCGGCAGATTTGATAAAGTGTTTTCCAACAACATTGATAAAACTGATGATGAGCCTAATTTAAGCAAAGATACTTCCACGGGTTTCGCCAAACAAGCGCCTCCCGATCTTACTAACGATCGTTCGGTTTATGCGGAATTTGTCAATTATTACAAACTGTCCCGTGATGAGCGTTTGCTGTTGATGCTTGCCATTATTCCGCACTTACAGCCCCATCTGCTCGACGTTTTCTTTTCCACTAACAAGGCGCTCAGGCGGGGCTATACGGAATTTGGGGGCGTAAAAGGGAGCCACCACAGCGGTTTCATTCCCACTATCGAAACAGCCCTATTCCTGCTAGCGGGGAATGATCTGGCGCATCGGTTTCGTTTGTATAAATTGTTCGATCCCGACCATATCTTTTCCGCACATCAAATTATTCTAATCGAACAGAATGGCGGGAACGAACCGTTTTATAGCAGCCCGATTCACCTGACGGAAGAATATGTCGATTTCTTTACTACAGGACATATACGCAACCCGCAATTCAGTATGGAATTCCCGGCCAAGCGCTTAACCACGGGCATGAATTGGGATGATCTGATCGTCGACGAATTTACCGCCCAACAACTGGACGAATTACGCATCTGGCTAAAACACGGGCAGACGCTTTACCAGGACTGGGGTATGAGTAACAAGCTGAAACCGGGCTACAAAGCTTTGTTTCACGGCTCTTCGGGTACTGGGAAGACACTGACTGCGGCCTTGCTGGGTAAACTCTATAATCTTGATGTCTACCGGGTCGATCTTTCGATGGTGATCTCCAAATATATCGGCGACACGGAAAAGAATCTCGAAAAAGTTTTCAAAAAAGCGGAGAACAAAAACTGGATTTTGTTCTTCGACGAAGCCGACTCGCTCTTCGGCAAGCGCACCAGCATCTCGGATTCGCATGACAAATATGCCAACCAGGAAATCTCCTATCTTTTGCAACGACTTGAAGATTACCAGGGGCTGGTGATCCTGGCGTCGAACATGCGCAATAATGTCGACGAAGCCTTCACTCGCCGTCTGCAATCGGTGATTCACTTTCAGAAGCCACAAGCAAACCAGCGCTTCCAAATCTGGGTAAATGCCTTCAGCAAGCAATGCATCCCACCGAATCAGGATGAACTGCTGCGCATTGCCCAACAACACGAACTCTCCGGCGGCTTAATCATGAATGTCGTACAATTTGCGTCGCTGCAGGCATTGAATCGCAATGACAAAACCATCATGGTCGACGATTTGCTACAAGGTATCAAAAAAGAATTCCGTAAAGAAGGCAAGACCCTTTAATGGAGAACGACTGTGCGTACGCAACAAGCAAAAACTTCTGACTACAAAAATGGCTATAGCCAAACGGCGAGCGTTGCTGCGGGATTGTGCTTACAGTACAAATTGACTGTCGGTTCGGTAAACGATCTCATGGAAGCGGAGGCCGATTCGATGGCCGACCAAGTGATGCGCATGCCCGATGCGCCATTGGTTCAACGCAAGTGTGAGGAATGCGAAGAAGAGGAAAAAATCCAACGAAAACCTTTAGCAGCCTCTATCACGCCGTTTATTCAAACAAAAGCAGCGGAAGGCGGCACAATTAACGATGCAATCAGCAGCCGGATCAATGCCCACAAAGGTGGCGGAAGCAGCATGGATAGTCATACACAATCTTTTATGCAAAGCCGGTTTGGCACCGACTTTTCCAATGTGAAGATTCATACCGGTGAGGACGCGGTACAAATGAATCGGGAATTGGGCGCGCAAGCTTTTACCGTTGGTAACGATATATTTTTTAACAGCGGTCAATACGCGCCTGACTCAGGTAGTGGAAAACATGTACTGGCGCATGAATTGACGCATACCTTACAACAGGGCGGCGCTGCTTGTGGGGTGCAGCGCAAGACTCATCGAGGAAACGACAATTACGCTAGTTACGCTTTTGATGATGTGAAATGTAGCTTTAATTATGATCAGAACTGGTTTTTTAAATTTGATGTGCCGATTAGTGATGCGGAAAAGAGCAAGCTAATGACTAAAGCCGCCAATGATGTACATGATGTCTGGTCAAACAAATTTCCGTTAATACCCAAAGCGCTTACAGGTTTGGCAAATTGCCCTTGCGAGAAGGGCGGGGCTGCCGTCAGTGTGAATATCAAAGCTTTTGAAGGCGGAAAAAAAGGCCGTGGCGTTAAAGTAGTGGTTGTTCCGAAAGTTAGGGCCAACGTCAATCCGGTAACCGGCACCATGAAACTTGAACACAGTAGCGCTCATAGCGATTTTGATGGCTCAACCTACAACACCGGGCTGCAATTCACTG
>CXWL01021090.1_pt1 | contig 24792 bp, 23 predicted proteins | sample 590931 | NCBI WGS metagenome assembly CXWL01 (sample SAMEA3498368, study PRJEB10139) | groundwater metagenome | biome: water well; material: biofilm material | place: Germany | collected 2015-04-27
ACGCCGAGCTGTTCAGGCTCAGCATCGGCAGGCTCTACGGCGTGAGCCCGGGATTTCAGTTCAGCTGGCCTAAGATCGCCAGCGCCTCCCGCAGACTGCTCGGGCATGCCGCCGCCCGGACGCTACTGACCCTTCTTGGGCGGCCGCCGCAGCGTTAGAACGTAGTAAGCCGTGGCCGCGGCTTGAGCCAGCGGCCGTTGCCCGTGAGAAGCCACCAGAAGAAGGCGGCTCCCGCAGAGCCCGATTCGCGGATCGCCCTGAAGGTTTCACGCGCATCCGCGATGTTTCCCCGCAGCAGGGTGCGTACGACGTGATGCGCGTGCAGGCTGGCGACGTGACGGCGATAGTGGCGCCTCGCGTAGTGTTGCGCGTCCGGCGGGAGCCGCGCTATCAGGGTGGCAAAGAGCTCGCGGTTCTCGCGAATGAAATACGGTGCGACGCCCACCTGCATGCTGAACTGTCCGGCATGCGCTCGCAGTTGCATGAGGGATTCGCGGTTGAAACCGATCGGGAATCGCCCCGCGATCCGGACCCACATCTCGAAGTCGCCCGAGACTTTCATGTCTTCGCGAAACAGCCCCAGCCGGTCCAGCGTTGACCGTCGCAGCATGACGTTCGCGATGTTTCCGGTCAGGGAGCCGTAGTAGACCATCAGCTCGCTCGCCTGCGCGGGGAGAAGTACCTCGGGCGTCGCGTCGAACACCGCCGGGTTGAAGACCTTGCCTGTCGCATCGATCCGGTCGACGGCGCAATACCCCATGGCGACATCCGGATGCGCCGCAAGAAAGCCGACTTCGCGCTCGAGGCAGGAGGGATACATCCGGTCGTCCTGCGCCCACAGCCGTACCAGGTCGCCCCGGCTTTCCCGGATGAGCGAATTCAGCGTCGGGAAAAGCCCCCGGTTCTCCTGGTTGCGCAGGAAGCGGATGCGTGGATCGCCGAATTCTGCGGCAATGTCGCGCGATGCGTCGGTCGATCCATCGTCGCAGACCAGGAGCTCGAAGGCGCCGAAGGTCTGCGCCAGTACGGATTCCATCGAGCTGCGCAAGTAGCGCGCGCCGTTGTACACCGGAAGAACCACGGAAATGTCGGGCGCGCCCAATGGATTTAGCGACTCGCTGGGGTGCGTTCGGTGGCGTAGAGCCCCGAACCGAAGCGTGGCCGCTCGACGCGCACCCGGATTCCGGCCGGGGAGCGGGTCACGCTCGCCCATTCCTGAAATCCCGCGCGCCGGATGGCGTGGTAGGAAGGCGCGTTCCGGGCGTGGCAGTAGATGAGCAGGTCCCGGTCGCGAAATTTGCGCCGCAACGCGTTCAGGAACTCGATGTAGTGGCCCCGGTTGCGCATCGCCACGGGAGTGACGCAATCCCAGATCCAGGTCATCGTGGCGTCGACGCGGCAGCCGGATTTCACTTCGTTGATCCAGAACGAGTCCATCACGCTCACCCAGCCGTAGCAGCACTTCCGGCCGTCCAGGACGAGCGCAAAGGGTCGGTGGCCCCCGCTGAACCTGTGCGGCCCCTCTTCAGGCGACGGCCATGGGAAATCCGGTTCGGCGCGCCGCCATTGCTCGTAGCGTTCGAGGTCGGCCTCGACCAGTTCGCTCCGAGGTTCTCCTTGTGGCGGCACGCCGAATTCGAACGGGTCGCAGCGGAAGAACACCACCTCGCTCCTTTGCAGGACGGCGTCCATCTCGCGCTGTAGCCGGCCCAGTATCCGGTGCGGGGTGAAGCGTCGATACCACTCGCTGCCGGCCATCGGCTGGCTCAAGGCTGCTTCTGCTGGAAGATGCGCCGCGCCGTCTCGGTAAGGGCGCCCGGCGTCCCGTAATAGGAGCGCACGATGTCGCAGTAATCCCGGTTCGGGAGCGCGAAGAAAGCCTCGGCGGCCGACGTGCGTCGAACTCCGGATCCCATCTGGAATCCCCGCGTCAGCCCGAGGCCCGTCACCAGGCGCTCGTAGTCAACCGTTTCGAGTTGCGTCTTGTAGTACCGCACCAGCGCAAGCTTCTCCTCGTGCCAGGCCGTAGTGACGAAAAACGCGTTGGGCTGGCACAAGGTCCAGATTTCCATGCCGAGCACCATGCAGTCAAGGTCGCCGCAACCCGCCGCGTACAGCAGATTGGCCATCTGGTGGTCGGGCAGTCCGTCCAGGAACCACGGAATCAGGATGACGTCAGGTTGCAGCGCCTCGACCAGCGATCGCAGCCGCTGCGCGTCCTGCGGTGTCGGGTGCGAATAGCCGTCGGGAAGGTCCATGGCGTGTACGACCCGCGCCTGGAGACCGGTGGAAGCCTGGTCGAGTTCGCGTTTCCTCGCTTGGACCAGCTTCGTCTTGTAGGATGGCTCGTTTTCCCAGGGCGACGTTCCGAGTTGGCCGCCGCCTTCACCGTTGAACACCGTGACAATGCTGACGTCAGCCTGACGTCGATGCGCCAGCAGCAGCCCGCCGGCGCCGATCGTTTCATCGTCAGGATGCGGGGCTACGACCACGATGCGCTTTCCGACGGGGACTTTGAGTTCCCTGGGCTCCCAGCTACGCTTCAAAGCGGCAAGCCGCGCGTGGATCTCCGCCTCGGTTCCCTCCAGGAGCTGCGGCTTGATGCGGCCCATGAAGCGGGAATAGGTGAAGGCGCTATGCAGCCATGCACGTGGATGGAGGCCAAGCCGTTTTCGAAAGCGCCGGAGCATCGCCTATTGTGCTCTAGCTGCAAAATCGAAGAATCACTTGGGTCCCGTTTGCGATCCGCGAACCTTGCGGAAGAATCTCACGATCGGCAACGCGGCGCCGTACACCCGGGGGCTCGACTTGACGAGCTTGCGCAGGCCGAGCTGCAGCCGCCTCGCATAGGCCCTGAACGAAGGCAGTTCGTATGCGCCCGTGCAAACCTCGATGGAGGCGTTAGCGAAATAATCCTTGTAGGGCTCACCACCCGGCCCGAGATCCAGTGTGTCGCACTGGAGTGACGGCAGTTCGGCGATGAGGTCTTCCAGCAGCAGGCGACTCGCGCTGTATCGCGCGACGTCGGGATTGAACGCGGGAAACCAGTAGTGCAGGACGCCGTCGCAACGAATGCCGAAGTGAGCGGCGACAAGCGAGTCTCCTGCGTAAAGGGCGGACAGTACTCCGCTTAATTCCCCGTCCTGGCGGGAATGGATCAACTCTATCGTCCGGCCAGCCCAATCCGCGAAACCCCTGAACCGGTCGGCCTTCCACCGCAGGAGTTCGGCGAGTGCCGCTGGGTCGCTGGACTGTGCCACAAACCGGAGCGGACCGCGGTCCCTCTGCAGGAAGCGACGGTGCATCTTCAGCTTGCGGCCGCTCTTGCCCGCATTCCTCTGACCTGCGAGGTAGGCATCGATGCCGCCGTCGAGCGCGACGCGCTGCGAACGAGCGCGAATCGCGAAATCAGGTTGGAACGCACCGGTGGTTGGGAGCAGGTTGTCGAACTCCCACGCCAAGAGGCCCAGGCGGCGAAGAATCTTCCGCATGTCCCACGACTCGCCTTCGCGCGCCACAATGCCCTGGTAGTCGCATGCGGGGACGGGGCGCGCGATCCGTTCCCCGGGGACCTGGAGATAGGGCAGGAACGCACCGCTGCCCGAGTCCTTGGTCAGGACAGCGACCCTGACCCCCGGGACATGCTGAGCGACAGACTGGAACAGGAGCGGATGAAAACACGGTCCCGCGAAGGCCGGATTGGCTTGCTGCGCATCCCTCCACCGCGCCAACAGCTCGCTCGGCATGTCGACGGCGGAAAACGTCTCGATTCTCATCGGCTCGTCTCCCGGGGCGTTGAATCGTTCTGCGCCAGCTTCGCGGTATCGTTAGACTCCACTACTAGCCCGGTGAGGATGACCGCCATATTATGGCAAACAAGTTTTCCCGACGTTCAGCGCTCAGCGTTCCCGCATGAGATCAGGCTGCCAGGACCGGTTCTACCAGAACTCGGGTAACCCGCCACTTACGCAAATGCTGGGCAGCGAGGCCTTGCAGATCCTCGACGTGGGCTGCGGAGCGGGGGGCAACGCCGCGCTGATGCGGCGGACCAATCCGGCGGCGAAGTTGTTCGGTATCACCATTTCCGCGGAAGAGGCGAGAGTCGCCGCGGATCACTTCGACAAGGTCTGGGTATGCGATGTCGAGGAGGGCTTCCCTGAAGAACTCTCTCGATTCCAGCTTGACGCCATCATTTTTTCGCACGTGCTCGAGCATTTGCGCGATCCTGCGCGGGTCGTCGCCGCTTCAACCAGGCTGCTGCGAGACGGCGGGAGCATATTCATCGCAGTGCCGAACGTGGTGAACTGGCGCGAGCGCTGGAAGCTGCTGCTTGGCCGGTTTGAGTATGAGCAGAGCGGAACCATGGATGAAACACACTTGCGGTTCTTCACCTTCCACACCGCCGATCGCTATTTGCTGTCGCAGGCGCCGCAGCTCAAGTGTGTGGAAAAGCGCGCCGACGGCAGCGTGCCTCTATGGGTATTCAGGCGCTATCTTTTTCCGAAAGGGCTAAGTCGCGCGCTGGATGGAATCGGCGTTCGCAATTGGCCAAACCTTTTTGGTGCCCAGGTTCTGATTGCCGCTAGAAAACACAGTATGCAAGCCCCGGCAGGGAAGCCGTGACAATCGGAGCCGGGCTGCGGAAGAATCTGGGCCATCCTCACAATCGCCGGCATCCCTTCGCCGCGATATCCCGATACTTGGAATGGAAGCTCATGCGTCGGCTCGGCCGGCCCTGGACCAGGCGATTCTGGGAAAGCTGCGACGTGACGCTCTTTCCAGATTCGAGCGCAAGTATGTGGCTGCTTTACAACGACATAATGGACTGGCCGGAGTTTCCGTTTCTTCAATCGTACCTGCGCGCCGGCGACACTGTGGTGGACGTGGGAGCGAACATCGGAATCTATGCGCTCTGGATGTCGAGGTTCATCGGGGCGAGCGGAACGTTGATCGCTTTCGAACCCTCTGCAGAGTGCTTTTCCAGGTTGTCGAGACAGGTGGCGCAGAATGGCTTGGATCGCATCGTGCTCGAGCGGAAAGCTGTGGCAGACGTCTCAGGGAGCATGCGGCTTACGAGAGGCAGGGACATGGAGAACCGGGTGTTGGCGGAATCGGAAGTGTCAGACGACGTGGAAGCCGTTGATGTCGTGACATTGGATGAGTACGCTAGGACTGCGGCGATGAAGGAAGTAAACTTTCTCAAGATCGATGTGGAAGGAGCGGAGGCGCTGGTGATGGATGGCGCGGATTCTCTTCTGCGGCAGAAACGCATTGCCGTCATGCAGTTCGAAGTCGAGGCGCATTGGGCCCGCTACGGCCGCAATCTCCCCTCAATGGCGGAGAGGCTTCGGCAGTATGGCTACACGCCATTCGCGCCAGACGATCTGGGAACCGGCATTAGCGGAGTGGGTGATTGGAATTCGGCAATTCGCGGACAGAACCTATTGGTCACGAGATCCATCGTCGAAGTTTCCGGTCGCTTGAGATCATGAAAACTGGTTGGGTTTCCAGCCTAAAAATGGCCCTGGTTCCAAAGGGAATCAAGCCGCGCGCGGTGGCATTTGGCCTGTATCGCAATCTGACGTTCCAGATAGACCTGCGCTCGCAGACGCAGCTCTATCTTGGGCTCTGGGAAAGGGAGACATACTCGTTTATCTCCCTGGCCGCCGGCAGATGCAACTGGGCGATCGATGTCGGTGCCGGCAGGGGAGAGTTGTCTGTTTACTTGTTGCGCTGTCCGAGCATTGCGACTGTACATGCAGCGGAGCCGCAGCCGTCAGAACTCGATTTCGTACGAGAGCATGTGAAGCTGAACAATATTGCGTCGACCAAGACGCTCATCACCACCGGCAAGTTCATTGGGTGCGGCAGTGCGGACATATTCGAGCGGCTGGATTCCCTGCATGTCGATTCCGGCGTACGTGGATTCATCAAGATCGATGTCGATGGCGCCGAGATGGATGTATTGCAGAGCGGAGAGCGGTTGTTTTCCCAAGGGAAGATCGACTTGCTTCTGGAAACACATTCGACAGAGCTCGAGAAGAAATCGCTGGAATTCCTGGAACGGCACGGATTCAGGTGCGAGATCATCAGGAATGCCTGGTGGCGAGCCGTGCTCCCTGAGCAACGTCCAATTCCCCACAATCGCTGGTTGTGGGCAACGAAAGGATAGTTTTTACGATGCTGTGCGTAGCTTGAGCAAGCTCTGATGTTGCGAGAAATTCTGAAGCTCGATTCTCAATCCCACCTGGGTAAGCTGGTCCGTTTGCCGTTGAAGCTGATTCCGCGGCATCGCGTCGTCAGGGTATTGGGGGGGCTGAACAAGGGCGCGGCGTGGATCGCCGGTTCGAGCACCCATGGCTGCTGGCTCGGTACGTATGAGGCGGATAAACAGGATCTTGTGGCAAGAGCGGTGCGTCCGGGCATGGTCGTCTGGGACGTGGGCGCCAACGCCGGTTTTTATTCGATCGCGTTCTCCCGGCTCGTCGGCCCGGCCGGGCGGGTATACGCCTTCGAACCGTTGGCCGAGAACGCCGGCAACCTATTGGCGCATGTCGGCCTCAACAAGCTGGGCAACGTCACCGTCATCCAGGCGGCGTTCAGCGACGCTACAGGCCTGGTCGGATTCCGCGTTGCGCATTCGAATTCCATGGGCCATGTCTCCCGGGACGAGAAGGCGTACCTTGTTCCCGCGTTGACGGTGGATGAGTTCCTGCAGGAGCATCCTGAAGCGCGCCCCGACCTGATCAAGATCGACATTGAGGGCGGGGAGCACGCAATGCTCGCCGGTGGCAGAGTATTCCTGCGGGAGGCCGCCCCTGAGATCGTCCTGGCGTTGCACGGCGATGAACAGAAGCGGACCTGCTCGGCGCTCCTGGCGTCCTTCGGCTATTCGTTGTTTCATCTCGATGGGACGCCGGCAAATGAGAAGCCACTGCGCGCCGAAGAGATCTGCGCGCGGAAGACGGCGGCTTGAGCGCCGTGAGATGAGAGTGCTCCTGACCGTCGATCCTGAGTTGCCCGTGCCCCCCGCCACCTACGGCGGCATAGAACGCGTGGTGGACCTGATCGTGCACTCGCTCCGGGAGCGCGGCCATCAGGTCGGGCTGCTTGCCAACCCGGGATCGTCCTGCGCAGCGGACGCGAAATTCGGCTGGCATGGCGCACAATCGCACCGCCTCCTGGACAGCTTTGCGAACCTTCGGCAGTTGTCCTCGGTGGTGGCCGAATTCGCGCCGCAGGTGCTGCACAGCTTTTCAAGGTTGCTGTACATGCTCCCGCAGATGCGCGGCGGATTGCAGAAGATCATGTCTTACCAGCGGCCGCCTACGCCGCGCACAGTCCGGTGGGCCAGCCGGATTTCCGGAAGTTCGCTCGCTTTTACCGGCTGCAGTGAGTACATCAGCCGTGCCGGCGCTCGCGCGGGCGGCTGCTGGCGTGCCATCCATAATCCCGTGGACGTCGAACGCATGGCGTTCCGTGCCAAGGTGGCTGCCGACGCGCCTCTGGTGTTTCTTAGCCGGGTCGAGCGCATCAAGGGCGCGCATACCGCGATCGCGGTTGCCCGCCGCGCTGGCAGGCGCCTGGTCATTGCGGGGAACCATGCTGCCGCAGGTGCCGAGCGGGAATACTGGGAGCGGGAAATCGAGCCGCAGCTGGAACCCGGCGTCGTCGAGTACGCGGGCGAGGTCAATGACGCGCAGAAGGCCGAGCTGCTCGGCCAAGCGGCTGCGATGATTGTGCCGGTGGAATGGGACGAGCCCTTCGGAATCGTTTTCGCGGAGGCGCTTTCCTGCGGCACCCCCGTGATTTCGACGCTGCGGGGCGCATTGCCCGAGATCGTCACCCCGGGCGTCGAGGGATTCCTCGTCGGCTCCGTCGCGGAGGCTTGCGATGCGGTCGCGCGGATCGGGGAGATCGATCGGCAAGCCTGCCGCAGGCGTGCGGTCGAGCATTTTTCGGCCAGGGTGATCGCCTCGCGCTACGAGCGGCTCTACGCCGAGCTCGTTGCAGCTGGCTGAATGGCGCCGGGGCCCACGCCGTGAAACGAGTCGCCCTGGTCGCGGCGCACTTTCCGCCGAGCAATCTCACCAACGTGCACCGCGCGCGGCTTTGGGGCCGGTTCCTGCCGGAGTTCGGGTGGCAGCCGGTCGTCGTTACGACGCACTGGGACTACTATGAGGAGAAGCTGGACTGGGACCTCGTCGCGCTGGTGCCGAAGGACCTCGAAGTGGTCCGTACCGCTGCGTTCCCGGTGAAGCCGCTGCGGATTGTCGGTGACCTTGGCGTTCGCGCGCTGTGGTGGCACTACCGCGCGCTTTGCGCGGTCGCGCACAAGGAAAGCCTGAATTTCATCCACATAACCATTCCTTCCAATTTTTCGGCGCCGCTGGGGCGCCTGGTATCCGGCGCGACGGGTGTGCCCTACGGCATCGACTACAACGATCCCTGGGTGCATCGCTGGCCGGGCACCGAGAGGCTTTTCAGCAAGGCATGGGTGTCCTGCAAGCTGGCCGAGTGGCTCGAGCCTTGGGCGGTGCGCGATGCCCGCCTGATCACCGGCGTTGCGCCGCTTTACTTCGAGGACGTGCTGCAGCGCAATCCGGCGCTGCGAGGCCGCGCGGTCGCCGCGGCCATGCCTCACGGCGCGTGCGAGGAGGATTTTGCCGCGGTCCGGGCCATGCGGCGAAAGCTGTTCCTGTTCGATCCTTCGGACGGGCGTTTCCATGTGCTCTATGCGGGGGCGATCATGCCCAACGCGCGCGTCGTGCTGCAACGGCTGCTGGAAGGGCTTGCGAATCTCGCGCGCACCCGGCCGGAACTCGCCGGACGGATTCGGATGCACTTCGTCGGCACCGGAACTTCGCCTGACGATCCGCGGGGGTACAACGTCATGCCCGCCGTGGAACGATTCGGGTTGCAGGCGCTCGTGGAGGAGCACCCGCACCGCATCGCCTACGTCGATGTCCTCAACCATCTTTCCCATGCCTCGGGAGTGCTGGTGCTGGGTTCCACGGAGAGGCACTACACGCCCTCCAAGGTTTTCCAGGCGGCGCTTGCCGGGCGGCCGATCCTTGCCTTACTCCATCGGGAAAGTACCGCCGTAGACATGATCCGACGCAGCAGGACAGGTGCGGTGCTTACGCTTGCGGAAGATGCGCTACCCGGCATTGACGAGGTGGCCGCGGCGATCGAGCGCTTCGTGACCGCCCATGGATACGCGGCCGAGGACGTCGATTGGAGCGTGTTCGAGGAGACGTCGGCGCGCCAGAGCGCCCGGGTGCTGGCCGATGCCATGAACCGGGCGACGGGGGGCTGACTTGATCTCGGTCACCCACGCGGTCGGATTCTTCTTCCCCGATTCCACCGGCGGCACAGAGGTCTACGTCGATGGGCTTGCGCGGAATCTCGAAAAGCTCGGCCATGCATCGACAATCGTCGCGCCTTCACCGGACCTGTCTTCGGCCAGCTATTCCTGGGGGGGGCTGAGCGTGGAACGCTACCCCTGGGGCTATGCCGGCAACGGACCGCACGTCGGCTTCGAAGGGTTCCTCGCCCTGCTTGACCGCGCACGCCCCGATGTCTACCACCAGCATTCCTGGACCGGCGGTTGCGGCCACCATCACCTTCGCGCCGCCAAGGAACGCGGTTTGCGCACCGTCACCACGGTCCATCTGTCCGGAAACGTCTGCCTCTCGGGAACCATGATGCGCATGCGCAGGTCGCCTTGCGACGGCCGCATCGACGAGCGGGATTGCAGCGCCTGCTGGGCGACGAGCCTCAAGGGCATTCCGGCGACGATCGCCGTGCCGATGGCGCGGCTGTCGCGCGCGGCGGCGAATAACGGCTCTGCTCTCCTCGGTGGACTGGCGCGGCTCACCGCGGCATTCGACGGCCACCGTGAGGCGTTCGACCAGATGGTCCGCAACAGCGATCGGATTGTCGCGGTATGCCAGTGGCTGTACGACGCGCTGCTGCTGAACGGTGTCCCGCGCGAGAAGCTGGTGCTGTGCCGGCAGGGCGTCGACGATGCGCAGGCGGCCAGCCGCCGCAAGCCGCCGCGCGTGGCTGGATCTGCATTGCGCGTCGGATTCCTGGGTCGTTACGACCCGATCAAAGGCCTGCACGTTCTTGTCGAGGCATTTCGCAGGCTGCCTGCGGCCATGCCGATCGAATTGCATGTCTACGGCGTTGCCAATGGACCGGTGGAGGCCGAGTACGCCGCGCGGATTCGGAATGCCGCCGGGGGCGATCCTCGCATCCTTTTTCCCCCTCCGGTTTCGCGCGAGGCGGTCGGTGATGTCCAGGCCGGGTTCGACGTGCTCGCGGTGCCGTCGCAGGTTTTCGAAACCGGTCCTCTCGTGGTCATGGAGTCCCTCGCGGCGGGAACGCCGGTGTTGGGATCGGACCTCGGGGGAATAGCGGAACAGGTCGACCAGGGCAGCAACGGGTGGCTGGTCGCGCACGATGTGGTCGACGGCTGGACGGCGGCTCTTGCGCGCCTCTGCAATGGCCGCGAATCCGTTCCAGCGCCGAACGGCGGGGGACCGGTGCGCAGCATGCGGGAAGTGGCGAGGGAGACGGCAGCGCTGTACCGCCAGTTGGTGTGAGAAGATCGCCCGATGCAGCCCTCAACGACATTCACGCGGCGGTCAGGAACTGCGCTCGAAGCGATAGATCTTGGCCGGAATGTCTATCCACGGCTGCGATTCAGTGTCGTGGTGATGCTTATGCTTTTTTTTTCGTATTGCATGTACCGGCTTACGATAGATCCGGCAGGACATGTTCTCTGGGCGGTCTTGATAGCCATTTGCGCGCTGGTGCCATCCATTGCCTGGGCCTCGGGGTACGTCGGCGGCCTGCCGATTTTCCCCGTACATGCTGCCACCCTCGTCCTGACCTACGCGCTGCCGTTAGTGAGCGGCCATCCTGAGGTTGCAAGTGCCGATCCTGGCGATGTTTCTGACGCCTGTGTTGGCATCGTCTTGTATGCCGTCGTGGCGTCCGCGATCTGGTACGTGTTCCTGCACGGAAAAAATTCTGGGCAGGGGCCCTACAGGGTATTGCCGGTAACCCGCGGCTTCTACACATTGCTGGGCCTGCTGTTCGTTGGTGCGATTTACAACATCCTGCTCATGGGCGGATGGCTCAACATTCCGATGGGCCTCTATTCGGTGGTCAGGGCCCTGTCGATGGCATTGACGTCGATCGCGATGTTTGTGCTGGGTGTCAGGTTGGGTGGGTCTGCCTTGACGCCAGGGCAGCGAGTCGCTGCCCTGGCCGTCACGGGGTTGTACATACTCACGCAGTTTCCGGGCTTGTACCTGGGGGCACCGGTCATCAGTGCGCTTTCCATCATGGCCGGCTATGCGATCGGCGGCGCTCGGATCCCCTGGATCAGCGTTATCGTTGGCGTACTGGCTGTTGGCGTATTGCAGGCCGGAAAATTCGAGATGCGCGAGAACTACTGGTCAGGTGAGGGAGCTGGTCTCATGTCGGTGTGGGAGGTACCCGGATTTGTGGTCAGCTGGTTCGGGGCGGGTATTACAGCGATTGGAAGCGAGCGTGAGAAAGGGCAGCCAATCAGCGAGCGCCTGAGCCTGTTGCACCTGCTGATGCTGGCTCAACGCTCGACGACGCATGCGTCGGATTTTCTGGATGGAGAGACGTATGCGCTCATACCCAGGACGCTGCTGCCGCGGTTTATCGATCCGGATAAGCCCTCTTCAGGTGATGCCACGAATATCCTGAGCCAGCATTTCGGCTTGCAATCCCTCTCCGACCAGGAAGGCACGCAGATTGCGTGGGGAATCGTCGCCGAAAGTTATGCGAACTTCGGCGCGGCCGGAATCGTTGTCTTGGGCGTTGTTATCGGCGTGTTGCTTGGGCTGGCGACGAGAATAACGGTTGGAGCACCCTTCATGTCGCTGCACAATTTCCTTGGCATCCTGATCCTGGTGATCTTCATGCAAACCGAGCTGACGATGGTCATCCTGGTCACTGCCACGCTCCAGGCGAGCGCCAGCCTGCTGCTGCTTTGGCCGTTTTGCAGCCCGCAGCGCGCACCGGAACGCGCCTGATCCGATGCCGCGAGCGAAGCTCGCCATTGTCGCCACCCATCCGATCCAGTACTACGCACCGTGGTTCGCCTATCTTGCGGATTGCCTCGACCTCGATCTGCGCGTGTTCTATCTCTGGGACTTCGGCGTCGTCGCGCGGCAGGATCCCGGTTTCGGCGTCGCAGTCGCATGGGACGTGCCGCTGTTGGAGGGTTACTCGCATGAATTCGTCCAGAACCTGAGCCCGCGCCCGGGCACGAATGGCTTCTTTGGTCTGTGGAATCCCGGCCTGCGCGACCGGCTGCTGCAGTTCGGGGCGCAGGCTGTCCTGCTCACGACCTACAACTGCGCGAGCGTCGCGCACCTGCTGCTGCGCTGGATGGGGCGGAGCGAGCCGTTGCTGTTTCGCGGCGATTCTCACCGGCTGGTGCCGCGAAGCGGTTTTGGCGCCGAGGCGAAGCGCCGAATTGTTGCGGCCGTGTTCCGGAGATTTGCCGCAGCGCTGTATGTGGGGGCGGCGAACAGGGCGTATTTTCGACTACATGGCACGCCCGCCGAAAAGTTGTTCTATTCGCCGCACGCGGTGGACAACCAGCGGTTTTTCTCAGCCCGGCAAGCCGCCGAGGCGGACGCGCGGGCCTGGCGCGCCAGTTTGGGAATTCCGGAGCACTCCCGGGTAATCCTGTTTGCGGGGAAACTCGATCAGAACAAGAGGCCTTTGGATCTGCTGCGCGCCTTTCAACGGGCGCATCCCGACCGTTCCGCGCTGCTGTTTGTCGGCGATGGACCGTTGCAGCCGGAATTACGCGCTGCCGCCGCTGGCGTTCCCTCGGTGTTCTTCGCGCCTTTCCAGAACCAGTCTTCGATGCCCCGAGTGCATGCAGCGGCGAACGTGCTTGTGCTCCCAAGCGAATCGGAAACCTGGGGCCTGGTGGTGAACGAGGCCATGTGCCTCGGCCGGCCGGCGATCGTCAGCAGCCATGTGGGATGTGCCCACGAGCTGGTGCTGCCGAACGAAACCGGACTGGTGTTTCCGGCGGGAGACGTCGTGGCGCTGGGCGAGGCAATCCGCACGGCACTGGACGACGAAGCCCGGCTGCGCTCCTGGGGGGAGAACGCGGCTCGCAGGGTACGGGAGTTCGGCTACCGGCAGGCAACCGATGGCCTCGTCGCCGCGCTGCAGTCCGTCGGCATTCCTGCAAACTGGAAGAATCAGAAGCAAGGATGAGAGTGCTCCATGTGGTCCCGACCTACCTGCCGGCCTGGCGCTATGGCGGGCCGATTCATTCGGTGCACGGCCTGTGCAAGTCGCTTGCCCGGCTTGGTGTCGAGGTGGACGTGGCGACGACCACGGTGGATGGCGATGCGACGCTGCAGGTTCCCGTGGGCGTTCCCGTGGATCGGGATGGCGTGGGCGTGCGGTATTTCGAATCGCCGCGGCTGCGCCGGCTCTATTGGTCTCCGGGCCTCGCGCGCCACTTGCGTGCGCACCTGCGCGAGTACGACCTGCTGCACCTGCATTCCGTCTTCCTGTGGCCGACCAGCTACGCGGCGCGCATCGCGCGCGCGCATGGCGTACCCTACGTCCTCAGTCCGAGGGGAATGCTGGTGGATACGCTGATCCGGCGCCGCAATCGCTGGATTAAACTCGCCTGGATCAATCTGTTCGAGAAACGGAACCTGCGCGCGGCGGCGATGGTGCACTTCACGAGCGAGATCGAAGCAAGCGATGCGGCCGCGCTCGGCCTCGAGTGGCCGGGGCACTGCGTGATTCCCAATGGCGTCGACCTCGAGCCGGGTCCAGGCGAAGAGCAGGTGAATACGACGGGGATCGCGTTCGGCGGCCAGCCCTATGTCATGTTCCTGGGGCGGCTGAACTGGAAAAAGGGCCTCGACCGGCTGATATCGGGCATGGCGCGGATACCCGAGGCGAGCCTGCTGATCGCTGGCAATGACGAGGACGGCTATGAGAAAACCCTGGACGCGCTGGCAGCCCGCGAAGGATTGCGGGAGCGCGTTCGCTTCGCGGGCGCCGTCGAGGGCGCGGCGAAGAGGGATTTGCTGCGGCGTGCGTCGGTCCTGGTCCTGGCGTCCTATTCCGAGAATTTCGGCAATGTGGTGCTCGAAGCCATGGCCGAAGGCTGCCCGGTGATCGTCACGCCGGAGGTTGGGGCGGCGGCGATCGTCGAGCAATCGGGCGCTGGGTTGGTGGTGTCGGGAGAGCCGGAGCCCCTGGCGGCCGCAATTCGCCGTCTGCTTGAGGACGGCGAACTTCGCGCTGCGATGGGCCGGCGGGGACGCGAGACCGCCGCCGGCTACGGATGGAATGTCATCGCCAGGAAAATGGCGGAGCGATACGAAGCCGTGCTGCAAGACCGGCATCGGGCGGCGGCGTGAGCGATCAGGCGCCTTCCAAGGCCTTTGAATACACGGGCACACGCCCGGTTAACGGTTCCGTGGGCGAGCGGCTCGCCAGCCGATTCCTCGACCTGGTATGCGAACTTCCGGGGACACAATCTGTTTGCGACCTGGGTTGCGGCAACGGCCATCTCGCGGGGCAGCTGGTCTCGCGCGGCCGCCAGGTCGTCGGCGTCGATGCCTCGGCAAGCGGCATCGAGGTGGCGCGGCAGGTGCATGGAACCGTCGCGGAATTCATCTGCGCGCCGATCGATGCCGCACTGGCCGGCCGGCTTGGCCGGGACCGCTTCGATGCGGTCGTCTCCAGCGACGTCATCGAGCATCTCTATCATCCGCGCCAGCTCATCGCCTGCGCACGCGCCATCCTGAAGCCCGGCGGCTACCTGGTCGTCGGCACACCCTTCCACGGCTATTTCAAGAACCTGGCGCTCAGCCTGCTGGATCGGTGGGACCCGCACCATGAATCCATCAACGAGGGCGGGCATATCAAGTTCTTCAGCGAGGCGACGCTGGGCTGGCTGGTGCAGCAGGAGGAATTCGCGGGGCCGCGCTTTCATTTTTTCGGCCGCTTCCCGTACCTCTGGAAGCACATGGTCTGTATTGCCCGCAAGAGCGATTCGGGCAGCGGGGCATGACGCTGAAGCGGAGCATCGCCGCCCGGGCATGCTCGCGGGTCGTGGATTCAGTTTCCGGCTGGATCGCCAGGAATGCGGCTTCCCCGATGGGGCGCCTCGCACGCGGCGAACTGGAGCGCGCGCACCTGCGCGCGGAGAACGTGGGCAACATGGATTCGCGCGTCAACGGCGAGTTCTCGCTCCTTGAGAGGCTCGCCGGGCGTTTTCCCGTACGCACGGTATTCGATGTCGGTGCGAACGTGGGCGATTGGACGGTCGCGGCTGCGGCCGCGTTTCCCGAGGCGAGGATCCACGCCTTCGAGCCGTCGCCGGCCACCTTCGAACAGCTGATGCAGCGTTTGAGAAGCGAAAAACTCGAACCCCCACGCATCCAGGCACTGGCGTTCGCGCTGGCCGAATCGGCGCGCAGTCGCACCTTGTACGAATACGAGGGGCCCGGCATCGCCAGCTTTGCCGACTGGCACGGCGACGCGCTCCGCGCAAGCACGGTCGAGGCCGTCGCGGGCGGCGCCTACGCCGCGGGCGTGGGCGTCGAGGCGATCGATTTCGTGAAAATCGACGTCGAGGGTTTCGAGATGGACGTGCTGCGCGGCTTCGAAGACCTGATCCGGACCGCCAAGCTCGGCTTCGTGCAATTCGAGTACGGCATGTTTGCCGTCGAGCGACGAATCAGGCTGCGGGATTTTCGCGAGTTGCTGGGCGCGCAGTACCGGCTCGGCCGGATCATGCCCGCGGGCGTGGAGTTCGACGGTGATGAGTGGAAATTTGAGAATGGGCACTTCGTGAACTATCTCGCCGCGCGCGCGGACCTGGTGGACTATGCCAACTGATCGTCGTCTGGAGTCGCCATGAGTCGCGAAGCTACGCTCGCCACGCTGGACCGGTTGGGGCTGCTCGCCCCGCTGCGCCGGATCAAGCACCGCCTCTTTCCCTGCCCGCCGGAGCGGACTTTCCGGCCGTGTACGCCGCATCTGCTGATCGCCGTGAACCGGGCGTTGCGCTACGTTGCCGACGACAGGTCCGCCGAGCCTGGCGACTATCTCGAATTCGGCATCTTCCGCGGCTTCACGCTCTGGTACGCCCAGGCGCTGGCGCGGGACATGGACCTCCGAGGGATGCGCTTCTTCGGTTTCGACTCCTTCCAGGGCCTGCCCGAAGTCGGCGGCATCGATTTGGGAGCCGAGTTCTCAACGGGCCAGTATTCCGCGGGCCGTCAAGAGGTGGAGGGCAATCTTGCCGCCCTGGACGTGGACTGGACCAGGACCGTCCTGGTCGAGGGCTTTTTCGACAAGACCCTGCACGCCGACCAGCGCCGCGATCACGCCCTCAGGACCTGCGCCGTCGCGGTCATCGATTGCGACCTCTACGAGTCGACGAAGCAGGTCCTGGCGTGGCTCTACCCGCTGATCGGCGCGAAAACGGTCCTGCTATTCGACGACTGGCACAACTTCGGCGACGACCCGGCCAAGGGGGAACAGCGGGCATTCCATGAATTCCTCGATGCGCATCCGGACCTTGCCGCGACCGAATTCACGGCCATCGGCACGCACGGCAAGGGATTTGTCGTCGCCAGAAATTGAATCGAATCCAATCACTCGATGGCGTGCGCGGCGTGGCGATCGGACTCGTCCTTTGCTGGCACTACTTCGCGGCGCAGGTGGTTGTCGAGCCCGGGACGGTGCTCGCCTATGTCGTCGCCCTGTTCCGGCTCGGATGGAGCGGCGTCGACCTGTTCTTCGTGCTCTCCGGGTTCCTGATCGCGGGAATCCTTCTCGATCACAGGGACTCCGGCAACTACTTCTCCGTGTTCTACGCAAGGCGCGTCTGCAGGATTTTCCCTGTCTACTTCCTCGTCCTTGCGGCCTATCTTGTCGCGATCGGAACGCCCGCTTCTTCGAGGCCCGAGTTCGACTGGCTCCTGCGCGACCCGCTTCCGATCTGGTCGTATGCCACGTTCACCCAGAACATCGCGATGGGTCTGCGCGGCGACTACGGTCCGAACTGGCTCGGGATGACGTGGTCGCTCGCGGTCGAGGAGCAGTTCTACCTGTTGATCCCGCTCGTGGTCTATTTCGTTCCAGCCAGGTTCCTCGTGCCGTTGCTCGTCGCCGCCATCGCGCTGGCGCCGTTGCTTCGAATCTGGTTTCCCGGGCCCCATGCATACGTAAACGCCCCGTGGCGCGCCGACGCAATCCTCTCAGGGGTGCTGCTGGCGTTCCTGGTGCGATGGCCGCCGTTCATGCCGGCGGTTCGGCGCCAACTGCGCCTGGTCCATGGATTGTTCGGGATCCTCCTGCTGTGCGCCCTCGCGCTGACCCTTCGTCCCGGCATGGCCGGCAAGTTCGATCATACGTTGCTGGCTTTCCTGTTCGCGGTCTTCGTGTTGATCGCATACGCGGACGCGGGTTCGATGACGGGACGCCTGTTGTGCCTGCCTCCCCTTGTATTGCTCGGCAATCTGTCGTACGCGGCATACATGTTTCATCAGCCCGTGAGCGGACTGTTGCACGCCTGGCTGGGCGAGGGCGTACCCAGGATCCGCTCGCTCCCCGAAGCAGGAATTACGCTTCTGGCGCTATGCATTACACTCGGGCTCGCGGCAGTTTCATACCGCGTGCTGGAAGGTCCGATATTGCGCTACGGACGCCGCTTCAAGTTCCGGCGAAAGACCGGGGAATAGTCGCTAACGCTCGATCTGATCTCTGCGGAAAACGTGCTACGCCGAATCGCGAATCTCGTTCGAGGGCTGGAATCGCTGGTTGCAGGTGCCGCGGGTTCCGAAAAGTACCTGGCGGGCGACCGCAAGAGCCCGAAGGTGCTTGGCGGCAGGTTGCTTGCCCGCCTGAATCGCGAGCTGGCGCGCCCCGTCGCGCTCAAGGACGTGGAGTTCCAGGTTTTTTCCCAGTATGGCGACGATGGCCTGATCCAGCACTTCCTGGACAGTGCCGATATCTCTCCCCCCCTGTTCCTCGAGTTCGGCGTCGAGAACTATGTCGAATCGAACACGCGCTTCCTGCTGGTCAACAACTATTGGCGGGGCCTCGTCATAGAGGCGAACAGCCAGCATGCGGAGTTCATTGCACGCGATCCTGTTGCCACCTACTACGACCTTCAGGTGCTGTGCAGGACGCTTACCTCCGAGAACATCAATGACGCGGTTACCGAAGGCGGATTGTCGGGTCCCATCGGCATCCTGAGCGTCGATGTCGACGGCATGGACTACTGGCTCTGGCGCGGGCTTACCGTGGTCGACCCAGCGATGGTCATCGTCGAGTACAACAGTCTGTTCGGGCATGAGCGGGCGATCTCCGTGCCTTACGATCCGGCGTTCGACCGCGATGCGAAGCATTGGTCGCGCATGTACTGGGGGGCATCTCTTGCTGCTTTCGCGTTTCTCGCGGACCAGAGGCGCTACGCGTTCGTCGGCTGCAATTCGGCGGGCAACAATGCCTATTTCATCAAGCGCGATCGCCTGCGCGGCCTGCGCGAGCTACCGCTGAAAGAGGGATTCGTAGAGGCGGCCTTCAGGGAGCGGTCGTTGAAGGGACATCAGCTGCGCGGCGCGGCGCGGCGGGAGGCGATCGCCGGCCTGTCTGTCGTCGATGTGCGTACGGGCAAGGAAGAGCCGTTCTGAAGACTTCGCGATGCTGACCTGGGAAGAGGCGGTCTCACGGCTGCGCGACGATCCCTCGCAAGGGGAGTTCTGCCGGATCTGCTATTACGACGATCCCATCGCCGCCGCCGCCGAGCGCTATCGCGGCAGCGAGGAGTGGGCGGCGATCCGGCAGTTGCTCGGCGGGTCGTGGCCCGCCCGCGTCCTCGACGTGGGCGCCGGCAGGGGAATCGTGAGTTGGGCGTTCGCGCAATCCGGCGCGCGCGTGACCGCGTTGGAGCCGGATTCAAGCCGGATCGTTGGCGCGGGAGCCATCCGGCAACTCAGCGCGGACACCGGCGTGCCGATCGAGATCGTGTCCGATCCCGGTGAAAGGCTTCCGTTCGAGAGCGGGCGTTTCGACTTGGTGGTCTGCCGGGCATCGCTGCATCACGCCCGCGATCTGCGCGCCATGTGCCGGGAAATTGCCCGCGTGCTGCGCGACGGCGGAACATTCCTGGCAATTAAGGAGCATGTGCTGGATCGTCCCGAGGACCTGCCCACGTTCCTGGCGAACCACCCGCTCCACCACCTCTACGGCGGGGAAAACGCGTATGTGCTGCCCGAGTATCGAAGGTCGATCGAAGGCGCGGGTCTCAGGATCGCGAAAGTATTCGGACCCTACGAAAATCCGCTCAGTTACTCGCCCTGGCTTACGTTCGAGCAGCTGCGGGAGCAGCTCGGCAATGCCCTTGCCCGCCGCGTAGGTGGGGCGCTTGCCCGCCTGCTCGCCCGTTCGGATACCTTGGTGCGCTGGTACGGCACCCTGCTTTCGATGCGCGACCGGACCCCCGGGCGATCGATGTCGTTCATTGCGCGGCGGGAAGGAGGCGCGCGGTGAAAGCGATCATCGTCGGCGCCGGCGGATTTATCGGGCATCACGTGGCTGGATCCTTCGAGCGCGGCGGCTGGGAGGTTTGCCGCTGCCGCAGGACCCGCGAAGGCATTGCTGTTGACCTTCCGGGTGGCGGGGCGCAGGGCCTGGATGAGGCCCTCGCGGTGATTCGGCCGGATGTCGTGGTGAACGCGGCCGGCAATGGATTCGTGCCCGCATCCTGGACGGATCCCATGAAGGATTTCGACGCCAATACGGTCCTAGTGCTGAAGCTTCTCGAGGCGCTGCGCCGAAGCAAGGCGCCGACCCGGTTCGTGAACGTCTCTAGCGCCGCGGTGTACGGAGAGCCCGTGACGCTGCCGATTTCCGAGGATCATCCCTGCGCTCCGCTTTCTCCCTACGGCTGGCACAAGCGGCTTGCCGAGATGATGTGCGTCGAGTACGCCACGCTGCACGGGGTAAAGGCGGTGTCGTGCCGGGGGTTCTCGGTCTTCGGACCCGGGCAACGCAAGCTGCTTGTCTGGGACCTGATGGAGCAGCTGCGCACCAGGTCCGAGGTGTCCCTGCGCGGCACCGGGAAGGAAATGCGCGATTTCGTCTATGTCGCCGATTTCGCCTCGGCGATCGAGGCCGTGGCGCGAAACGCCGAGGGCCGCGGCGAGGCGTTCAACGTCGCGTCGGGAACCGGCACACGGATCTCGGATATTGCCTCGATGCTGGCGCGCGTCGCGGGCTTCAAGGGCCGGATCGCGTTTGACGGCCAGCCCATGGCCGGATATCCGCTGAACTGGCAAGCCGATATCGGCAAGCTCACGCGGGCGGGATTCGCCCAGGCGCATACGCTTGAATCCGGACTCGCGGCGACGTGGGACTGGTACTGTTCGCAGGCCCATGGTTAGCCCGCGACGCATCGGCATCCTTGCCTCCGCGTTCGGGTGGCCCGGGGGAATCAATTATGTTTCCAGCACGGTGCGGGCGCTGCGCGCCTTGAAGACTGCCGGGCGGCGATCGGATTTTTCGATTGTACTGGCCCTGAATTCCGCGGATCGCGAGCGCCTCGACGCGAGGGTCCTGGAAGCGGCAGATGAGCGGGTGGCAAACGATATCCACGATGCGCCGCGCTCTCTCGCCGCGAACCTCAAGTCGGCCATTGAATGGCGGCGGCCCCATCCGGCTGCCGCGCGGCTGGGGCGCTTTGCCGCGTTGCATCGACTGGATTTCGTTTTCCCGGCGCGCTACGGTCCGCGGCGTCCGCAGCGGACGATCGCGGTCGACTGGATTCCGGATTTCGGGCATGTCACCCATCCGGATTCCTATACCGAGGAGGAACGCCGGATGCGCGACCGGTCGTTCGCCGATTCCGCGGCATCTGCCGATCGCGTGCTGCTCAGCAGCGAGGACGCCGCCAGGCACTTCCGGAAAATTTATCCAGGCCACGCGCAAAAGGCGCAGGTCTACCAGTTTCGCGCGAGCTTCCCGGCCCTGGGCGACGAGTCTCCCCACGAGGTCCAGAGGCGCTACAACCTTCCCGAAAAATTCGCCATCGTCTGCAACCAGACCTGGAAGGACAAGCGGCATGCGGACGTATTTGAGGCAGTGGCCCGCCTGCAGGATCGAATTCCGGACCTGGCGATCGTCTGTACGGGAGCGCTGTCGGACTACCGTAATCCGGAGCACGTCGACCATCTTCTGGCGCTGATCCAGACGCTCGGCGTACACCAGCGAGTATTCCTGCTCGGCTCGCTGCCGCGCCGGGACCAGGTGCAGCTGCTGCGCCGCGCCGCATTCCTGATTCAGGCGTCCTACTGCGAAGGGTGGAACACCGGCGTGGAGGAGGCGAGGGCGCTGGGCAAGCGAGTGCTGCTGTCAGATATCCCCGTTCACCTCGAGCAGTCCTGGGGAGATTGCAGGTTGTTCAAAGTGCGCGACGTGCCCGCGCTGGCGGCCGGGCTCGAGGAAATGTGGCGCGATTCGGCCCCCGGGCCGGCGCCGACCGAGCAGGCCGCACGCAAGGCCGCGGAAGACCTGCAGGTTGCCGCCGCCGAGAAGTTTCTCGCAGGCATCGGCTTCAACCTCTCGTGAATCTCCTCATCCTCGGCAGTGGCGCCGTCGTTCGCGAGTTCTACCTGCCGGCTCTCGCGCGCCTGCGGTGGAACAGCGGAATCGCCGTCTCCGATGCGGATGCGTCAGCGCTGGCAAGGGCCAAGGCGATTGCACCGTGGATCGGTACGCGCGAGCTCGGGTATGCCGACGCCATCAGGCAGGCACGCGAATCCGGCGCCGCCGACGCGGTGGTGGTCGCATTGCCGAACAGCCTGCATGCGGAAGCGTCCGCGTGCGCGCTCGAAGCCGGGTTCCCGGTGCTTTGCGAGAAGCCGCTGGCCATGAGCGCCGCGCAGTGCCGCGCGCTGCAGGGAAAATCGACGGCGACCGGCAAGCCCCTTTCCGTCGCCATGGTGCGGCGCCTGATTCCCGCCAACCGGGCCGCGATCGCCGCGATGCGGGCCGGGCTCGCGGGCGAAATCCGCGAAGTCGTGGTCGAGCACGGAGGGCCCTATGCATGGCTTTCCGACAGCGGCGCCTATTTTCGCAAGGAGAACGGCGGCATCCTCGCGGATCTCGGCATCCACTATCTGGACCTGCTCGCATCCATTTTCGGGCCGCTCACGCCCATCCACTACGAGGACGATTGGCGCGGCGGGGTCGAAGCCACCTGCGCCTACCAGCTGCAGGCGAAGGCTTCGATATCGATCGACCTGCGCATCTCGCACCTGCGCCAGGCAGCGAACACGATAGAGTTCCGGGGCGACCGCGGCAGCATCGTCGTGGACCGCAGCGATTTTGCGGCTTGCAAGGCGAGCAAGGCCATCGAAGGCCTGGAGGCGTCGTTCAGCCTGCCGCAGCCATTTTCCGATCCCGCCTGGCCGATCGACCTCACTTCCTGCTTCGCGCAGATGCTGGACGACTTCAGGAAGACCATCGAAGGCGGGGCGCCCGCCGTTACGGCGGCAGACGCGGCACAAGTGGTTTCCCTGGTCGAGCATGCCTACGGCACGCGCGTGCGGCAAACGCGCACGCCGGCCGGCGATTCGAATGAGCCGCGCCTTGCCCCGGGCAAAATCGTGCTGACAGGCGGGACCGGCTTTATCGGCGGTGCATTGGTTGAAAGGCTGTGGCAAGCAGGCCACGAAGACATCGTCGTCCCCGTACGCGGGTACCGGACCTGCGCCAACGCGGCGCGCTTTCCGGTGGCGCTGCCGAAGGTGGACCTCACCGACCGCGCGCAGGTCAGGAACCTGGTGAAGGGAGCGCGCTGGGTTTTTCACCTGGCCTACGGGCAGAACGAATCCGACGCCAACGCAATTACTGTCGGAGCGACACAGGTTCTGGTCGAAGAAGCCGCCGCTGCCGGCGTCGAGGCGGTGGTTGTATTGAGCACCATGGGCGTATTCGGCCATCCGGATAGCGACCAGCCGGTCAACGAGACCTCGCCGTACAACCCGACGTATGGCACCTACGGCAAGTCCAAGGCAAAGATGGAGCAATGGTGCCTCGACCGGAGCCGGTCGTTCGGCCGCACGCGCCTGGTCGTACTTAATCCTTCGTGCGTCTACGGCCCTGGAGGCAAGACCTATACGGCTATGCCCGCGGAGCTGGCGAAATTGTGCCGGTTCGCATGGGTGGACGGCGGGCGGGGAATCGCCAACTACTGCTACGTGGACAACCTGCTCGATGCCATCCTGCTGGTCGCCGTAGCAAAGGAATCCGACCGGCAGCGCTTCTTGGTCACGGACGGCCACAGCACCTGGCGCGAAATGCTCGAGCCGATGCTGGGCGGACTTGGCGGCCAGGTGCCAAGCCTGTCTGCGGCGGAGTTGCAAGGGGGTGGCACGCAAGGCGCGACGCCCTCGACCTTGCGCGAAGTCGCCGGGGCATTGCTGAACAACTACGAACTGATCGACCGCGTAAACCGGCACCCGCAGTTGGGGCCCGTCAAACGCCGGCTGGTCGGCAGGTTCCGGTCGCAGATGGAGCAGGTTCGTGCCGCGGACGGTCCGCAGGCGTCTTCCACGCAACGCATCGAGCCTGCGCCGCCGCCTTCCTGGCTTGTTGATCTGTTCGGGCCCACCCGCACGCGCTTCAGCAGCGCGAAGCTCCAGGCGCTGGGCTGGCGCCCGCGGGTCGGACTGGCCGAGGGCCAGGGACATGCGCTGCGATGGCTCCGTGAGTCCGGTATCTTGAAATAGATGCCGCCTTGAGGACACTTGCCATGAGCCGGGACCCGTCGTCGCAGCTTCAAACGATGGGCGCTCGAATGATCGAGACGCAAGGCCGCTCGTCAGGATTCGACTATCTGCGGATTCTTCTTGCGTTGGGAGTGGCTCTTGACCACGTTCCCTATACCGCAAATGGAACCACGGTGGTGGAGGCGGTGCTTGCGAGCGACCTTCCACATGTTCTCAAAGTCGTTCTCAAGGAATCGCTCGGGCCCCTCATTGCCGCCATCCTGCCGATGTTTTTCGCTCTTAGTGGATTTCTCGTCGCCGGCAGCCTCCAGCGCTGCAAGACGATCCGGGCGTTCATTGGCCTGCGGATGATCAGGATCTTTCCGGCATTGGCGGTCGAAATCGTTCTATCGGCGCTCTTGCTCGGGCCAATCCTTACTTCCCGAAGTTTGGCGGAGTACTACGCAGATCCTCTGTTCACAAAGTACTTTCTGAACATTGTTGGCGAAGTCCAATACCTTCTTCCTGGAGTGTTCGAAAATGCGCCCAAAGACCCCGCCGTCAATGGACAGCTTTGGTCGATCCCATTTGAGCTGCTTTGTTATGTGGCGATGACTGCGTTGGGGCTGCTTGGCGTGCGCAAGTATCGCGCTCTTGCGCCGATCCTGACGATCGCTAGTATTTCCATCTATTTCGGATGGAAGCTGCTGGTTCACGGCGTGCAAGGTTTGTCTTATCTCGGGTCCGGCTATCTCCTCGTATGGAGCTTCCTGGCGGGGGTGTGCCTCTATCTCTACCGCGAAAGAATCGCATGGTCTTCCGCGCTTTGTATGGCTTGCGCGGCAGTTTCCGCGATATCGCTTTCGTTTTCGGGGCTTTGGCTGTGGATCGCTCCCTGGACGCTGAGAAGTGGCTCCGTTTGTTTGAACAACTTTCCCCGATTTATAAGTGGACTCCGGGCGGGTCG
>CXWL01111417.1_pt1 | contig 24789 bp, 28 predicted proteins | sample 590931 | NCBI WGS metagenome assembly CXWL01 (sample SAMEA3498368, study PRJEB10139) | groundwater metagenome | biome: water well; material: biofilm material | place: Germany | collected 2015-04-27
CAGGTCGTGATATTTCATTTTCCCCCTCCCTCGATCCCTCCCCCAATGGGAGAGGGAAGTATCAATAGAATTTCGCTTCGCCCTCAGGGCGAGTCTTGAATCGCTTATGCAACCAGAAATATTGTTCCGGCATTTCCAATACGCGTTGCTCGATAAATTCGTTCATGCGGCGCGCATCGGCGATGTCGTCACCGCTTGGGTAACTTTCCCATGCCGGGTAGAAGGTCAGTACATAACCTTCGCCACCTGGCAGCATGCGCGTAATGCTCGGCACGACTTTCGCGCCGGTTGTCTGCGCGATACGCGGCACCGAGGCCATGGTCGCGGCAGGCACACCAAAGAAGGGAATAAATGCGCCGTCTTTGACACCCTGATCCTGATCCGGCGGGTAAATGAACGGCATGTTCTCGCGCATTCCCTTGAGGATGGGACGCAGCCCTTGCTGGCGTGAATAAAGGTGCTGGTTACGGAAACGGGCGCGCTTCTGCAAAAGCAATTCGGTCAGGTAGATACTCTTCTGGTTCGCATACATGCATACCGTATCGGTGTGCTGCGCAATCCACTGCCCCCCGACATCCATACCGACGAAATGTGGTGTAAGCAAAATGGCGGGTTTGTCCCTGATCGCTTCGAAATGTTCCACACCCTCAACTCGAATCAAACTGCGAATACGTTCTGCACTCGACCACCACAGGATGCTGCGCTCGATGAGGCCGCGACCGAACATCTTGAAGTGATCGCGCAGCAGTTTGTTGCGCGCATCATCGCTCATGCCGGGAAAGCACAGCTTCAGATTGATAGCGCCCACTTTGCGGCGTTCGGTGGCCAGCAAATAAAGCAACGAACCGAGACCGTTGCCGATGGAAACGATGACGCGGAACGGCAGGAAATGTATCAGCCACAAAATGAAAACGCCGAGGCGTACCAGCATCACGGCTCCTTGACTGCGCCCGGCGGTAACGCGCCGCGCGGGACTTTGTAACGGTTATAACTCCACAGGTACTGCTCGGGGTGCTTGCGTATCACCGCCTCCAGTGCTGCATTCATCTGTCCTGGAATGGAAGTAGCGGCATCGAAGGGCAAGGGCGCAAAATGCAAGACGTAACCTTCGCCTCGCGGCAAACGCTCGCTGTGACACATCACCACTGGCGCACCGCTGGATTCCATCAGTCGCCCGACCAGCGTCATAGTGTAAGCGGGGTGACCGAAGAACGGCACCCACTCACCTTCGCCGTTACCCGGCACCTGATCCGGCAATACGCCAATGATCTCGCCGCGCTTGAGCGTTTTGAGCAATTGACGCACGCCGCCCAAGTCGGTCGGGGCCAATTTCATCTGCCCGCGTTCGCGGCCTTCATGCATCAGCGTATCCAGAAACTTCCAGCGCGGAGGACGATACATACAGGTCATTGGCAATTGCGCTGAGACATACAGGCCGATGACTTCAAAGCAACCGATATGCGGAGTCAGCACGATCACACCCTTACCCTGTGCATGCGCCGCTTCAAAAATTTTCCACCCATGGCATTGCTTGACGCAGGCGACCACCTGCTCCAGCGGACGTCGCCACACCCAAGGCAACTCCATCACCCCTTTGCCTGTCTCGCCAATGTTGGCGTGCAGCAATTTGCGCATCTCCGCTTCCGAAAGCGCCAGCCCTGCATGCCGCAGATTCTCACGCAAGCGCGAGGCATAGCGACGAGAGAAAAGATAAGTCCCCCAGCCGAGTAACGTACCGAGCCGGTGCAATACCGGCAGAGGCAAACGCGCCAACACATTAAACAAAGCAAGCATTCAGAGAATCCATTAAATCGATAAGGTGGGGATTTTGGTATACTGCGCGCCCATTTAACTATTGAAGCAGCAAACGGNNGAGAGCCATGAGCGAATACTTTTTTACATCCGAATCCGTGTCCGAGGGCCATCCGGACAAGGTCGCCGACCAGATTTCCGACGCCATCGTTGACGCGATTCTAGCGCAGGACAAACATTCCCGCATCGCGGCCGAGACATTGTGCAACACCGGACTGGTGGTATTGGCGGGCGAGATCACCACCGCCGCCAATGTGGATTACATCCAGGTAGCGCGCGACACCCTTAAGCGCATCGGCTATGACAACACCGAGTACGGCATCGACTATAAGGGTTGCGCCGTGCTGGTGGCATACGACAAGCAAAGCCCGGACATCGCGCAGGGCGTAAACAAGGCATACGACGATGGCCTCGATCAGGGCGCAGGCGACCAGGGCCTGATGTTCGGCTACGCCTGCCGCGAGACCGATGTGCTGATGCCGCTGCCGATCTATCTGTCGCNNCGACACCGTGGTGCTCTCCACCCAGCACGCACCCGAGATGACGCTGGAAGACATCCGCGAAGCGGCCATCGAAGAGATCATCAAACCGATATTGCCGAAGGAGCTCATCAAGGGCGACATCAAATATCTGGTGAACCCGACTGGGCGTTTCGTCATCGGCGGCCCGCAAGGCGATTGCGGCCTGACCGGTCGCAAGATCATCGTCGATACCTACGGCGGCGCAGCCCCGCACGGCGGCGGTGCGTTCTCCGGCAAGGACCCGTCAAAGGTGGACCGCTCTGCCGCTTACGCCGGACGTTATGTGGCGAAGAACATCGTCGCTGCCGGATTGGCCGACAAGTGCCTGATCCAGATATCTTATGCGATCGGCGTGGCCCAACCGACCAGCGTGATGGTCACCACCTATGGCACCGGCAAGGTTTCCGATGAAAAGATTGCGGAGCTGGTGAAGCGCCACTTCGACCTGCGTCCAAAAGGCATCGTACAGATGCTCGATCTGCTGCGTCCGATCTACCAGAAGACAGCCGCCTATGGGCACTTTGGCCGTGAAGAACCCGAGTTCAAGTGGGAAAGTACTGACAAAGCAGCCGTGCTCCGCGCGGATGCAGGGCTGTAAGCCCGCCCCGCAGGGGTTTGTCAGAACTTCGGCGAAGACTAACATCGCAAGCGATGTTAAGCCGCGAAGCGGCGGTCGTAGCCAAAACACGGAAAGGCAGCAGCCCTGCGGGCTGACGCTGGCCTGTAAGGCCACGCCGAAGGTGCTTATCCTTGTTTCGGCGCAGGCTAACTTGCTTGCACAGCAAGTTAAACCGCGTAGCGGTGGCCGAAGCCAAAACACAGGCAATGCAGTAACCGCAATTCGTATTACCCACCCTCCGAGGGGTGCTGCAGCGGGTCTGGACAACCAGTCCCCCGTCAGGCTCGGAGTCAGTGGTTCACCGTTTCAACCGCACCCATTCATTAACTTTTTAGATGAATGGAGTGCACTATGACTATTAGCAAATTCACCGACTTTATCGTCGCCGACATGTCCCTCGCCGCATGGGGACGCAAAGAACTGGCAATCGCCGAAATCGAAATGCCCGGCCTGATGGCGATCCGCAGGGAATACACCGCCAACCAACCGCTCAAAGGCGCACGCATTACCGGTTCGCTGCACATGACCATCCAGACCGGTGTGCTGATCGAGACACTGAAAGCACTGGGCGCGGAAGTGCGCTGGGCATCCTGCAATATCTATTCGACGCAGGATCACGCTGCTGCCGCTATTGCGGCGACCGGCACACCGGTGTTCGCGGTTAAGGGCGAAAACTTGACCGAATACTGGGACTACACCCATCGCATCTTTGAATGGGCGGATGGCGGATATTCCAACATGATTCTGGATGACGGCGGCGACGCAACCTTGTTGCTGCATCTGGGCGCACGTGCTGAAAAAGACGCATCACTCATCAGCAAACCGTCTTCGGAAGAAGAGATCTGTTTGTTCGATTCCATCAAAGCCAAACTGGCCGTGGACAAGACCTGGTACTCAGTGCGTCTGGCTGCCGTGAAGGGCGTGACCGAAGAGACCACTACCGGCGTGCATCGTCTATATCAGATGTTCGAACGCGGCGATTTGAAGTTCCCGGCGATCAATGTGAACGATTCCGTGACCAAATCCAAGTTCGATAATCTGTACGGTTGCCGCGAATCTTTGGTCGATGCGATCAAGCGCGCAACCGACGTGATGGTGGCGGGCAAGATCGCCGTCGTGGCCGGTTATGGCGACGTGGGCAAAGGTTCCGCACAAGCGCTGCGCGCATTGTCCGCTCAGGTTTGGGTCACAGAAATTGATCCGATCTGCGCGCTGCAAGCCGCAATGGAAGGCTACCGCGTGGTGACCATGGATTATGCCTGCGAGCACGGCGATATTTTTGTCACTGCCACCGGCAATTTCCATGTGATTACCCATGAGCACATGAAGAAGATGAAGAATCAGGCCATCGTGTGCAACATCGGCCACTTTGACAACGAGATCGATGTCGCTTCGCTCAAGCAATACAAGTGGGACAACATCAAGCCGCAAGTCGACCATGTGATTTTCCCTGACGGCAAAAAAATTCTGCTGCTGGCCGAAGGTCGTCTGGTGAATCTGGGTTGCGGTACCGGCCATCCGTCCTACGTGATGTCCTCCTCGTTTGCCAATCAGACCATCGCGCAAATTGAGTTGTACACCCGCACCAGGGACTACCCGGTCGGCGTGTACACCCTGCCCAAACATCTGGATGAAAAAGTGGCGCGCCTGCAACTCACCACGCTGAATGCGCAATTGAGTGTGTTGACCGATCAACAAGCCGCTTACATCAGCGTGGCCAAGGAAGGCCCATACAAGGCCAACCACTACCGTTATTGATTGCGGTAATGCAGGTATGATGGCGAGGGGCGGACGACAGGTTCGCCCCTCTTAACTTTAAGAAGGAAACACTGAACAAGTTTTGATTACGGTTCGATACATTTTCCGTTCGCCCTGATAACCAGCGACTTGCCAGCATGCTGGCTTAGTCGAATGGCTATAACCAACCACTTGGCAACCGTCTTTTGGTTGCTTAGTGGGATGGCTAGCTGTTTCACCAGTAGTTCCATCAGTGCCGCGCGTAGCGCGGTGTATCGAAGGGATGAACGGAAAACACTCACCGCGAACGTATCTGTTCGGTGTTTCCACATAGAAAAATGCTGCTACGGCTGTTACTCATCTGGACATTGAATTCGCTGGCCCTGCTGGCGGTGGCGAACTTTGTACCGGGCATACACGTGGACGGGTTCTTGGCGGCGTTCATCGCGGCGTTTATCCTTGGCCTCGTGAACACGCTGATTCGCCCCGTTCTGCTGGTGCTGACCCTGCCGGTCACTTTGCTTACGCTGGGTTTGTTCATCTTTGTCATCAACGGCTTGATGTTCTGGTTCGCGGGGTCAATTTTGCGAGGGTTCGTGGTCGATAGTTTCTGGCACGGTGTCATGGGCGCAGTTCTTTACAGCATTTTTTCCTGGGCGCTGAGTTCAGCCGCCGCACAACTGATGAGGAAACATGGGCAACACACAGACACCTATTAGCTTCGAGTTCTTCCCGCCACAAACAGCGGAAGGCATGGATAAGTTAACTGCCGCACGCAAGCGGCTCGCCGCGCTCAAACCGGAATTTTTTTCCGTCACCTTTGGCGCAGGCGGCTCCACGCAAGGCCGCACACTGGAAGCCATAAAACAGATCCATGCCGAAGGACACAGTGCCGCACCGCATCTGTCCTGTGTCGGTTCAACACGCGACAACATCCGCGAGCTGCTGTTTGCGTACAAAGACATGGGCATCAAGCGCATTGTCGCGTTGCGAGGCGACATGCCTTCCGGTATGGGCAGCATTGGCGAGTTTCATTACGCGAACGAACTGGTGTCGTTTATTCGTGCGCAGACCGGCGACTACTTCCACATCGAAGTGGCGGCCTACCCGGAGTTCCACCCGCAAGCGAATTCCGCGCGAGAAGACATGCTCAATTTCAAGCGCAAAATGAACGCGGGTGCCAACTCGGCCATCACGCAATACTTCTACAACGCAGATGCCTACTTCCGCTTCGTCGAAGAAGTGCGCAAGCTCGGTGTCACCGCGCCCATCGTGCCGGGCATCATGCCCATCGTGCGTTTCTCGCAGCTCGCGCGCTTCTCCGACACTTGTGGCGCCGAGATTCCGCGCTGGATGCGCAAGACCATGGAAGGCTACGGCGACGATAACGAATCGGTGCAGGCATTCGGTCTGGATGTGGTCTCTGCGCTGTGCGAGAAGCTCATCGCCGGCGGCGCGCCCGGTTTGCACTTCTACACGCTGAATCAGGCCAATGCCTCATTGGAAATCCTGAAGCGCCTCGGCTACCGCACATAACCACCCGCTCCCTCTCCCGACGGGGGAGGGCTGGGGAGGGGGAACACTCCATGAAAACACCCGAACTACTACTCCCCGCCGGCACCCTGGACAAGATGCGTACCGCCTATGCCTTTGGCGCGGACGCGGTGTATGCCGGACAGCCGCGCTATTCGCTGCGTGCACGCAACAATGAATTCAAACTGGAGGAATTGCGCATCGGCATTCAGGAAGCGCACGCGCTGGGCAAGAAACTGTTCGTCGCCAGCAATCTGATGCCGCACAACGCCAAGGTAAAGACCTACATGGCGGACATGGAACCAGTCATCAAAATGCAGCCGGACGCGCTCATCATGGCCGACCCCGGCCTGATTGCCATGGTGCGCGAGCGCTGGCCGGAGATGCCGATTCATCTGTCGGTGCAGGCCAACACCGTCAACTACGCGGCAGTGAAATTCTGGAAATCGCTGGGCTTGTCGCGCGTGATCCTGTCGCGCGAACTGTCGCTGGACGAGATCGAAGAAATCCGCCAGCAATGCCCGGACATCGAACTCGAAGTATTCATCCACGGCGCGCTGTGCATCGCCTATTCCGGGCGCTGTCTGCTCTCCGGTTACTTCAACCACCGCGATGCGAACCAAGGCACCTGCACCAACTCCTGCCGCTGGGATTACAAAGTGGATAGCGCCACCGAAGACGGCACAGGCGACATTCAAAAAATTGATTTCGATTTCGACAAAGCATTAAGTGAAAGTCCACTGTCCGATTGCGGCTCGCAGCCCAGGCATCCTGAGGCCGACAAGGTGTACGTCATCTCTCGCGCCGACCATCCGGGCGAACTGATGCCGGTGCTGGAAGATGAGCACGGCACCTATATCATGAACTCGAAAGACCTGCGCGCGGTGGAACATGTCGAGCGCCTGGTGAAAATTGGCATCGATTCGCTCAAGGTCGAAGGCCGCACCAAATCCATCTATTACGTGGCACGCACCGCGCAAGTGTACCGTCAGGCCATCGACGATGCCGTCAAAAGCCGTCCGTTCAATCTGGAGTTGCTGGGCGCGCTGGACGCGCTGGCGAATCGCGGCTACACCGACGGTTTCTACGAGCGCCACCACACCCACGAGCAGCAGAACTACATGCGCGGACACTCCGAGAACTTCCGCCAGCAATATGTCGGCGACATTGTGGCGTGCGCGAACGGCATGGCCGAAATCGACGTGAAGAATAAATTCCGGGTCGGCGACAAACTTGAGATCATTCACCCTTCCGGCAACCACATCATCGAATTAAAAGAGATGCTCAGCCTTGAGGGCGAAACACTCAACGTTGCCCCCGGTAGCGGGCATCGCGTGCAGATACCGTTGCAGGGCGAGTTGGCCAAGGGTATGGTGGCAAGGTTTTTGTAGGTCTGCTTTTCGATGTGTTATCGGTGCCGGATTCCGGCTTGCTGTAATGCGCGGCTTGTCCATTTAAGGGAAATGAACGATGAACTGGAAAAATACTGCAAGCCGATATGGATCACTTTCTGTCGGCATCCACTGGTTGGTGCTGCTGTTGTTCATCGCGGTGTATGCCAGCATCAATCTGCGTGAGTTGTACCCCAAAGGGAGCGATCCGCGCGAGGCGTTGAAGACATGGCACTTCATGCTCGGCATGCTGGTATTCGTGCTGCTCTGGCTGCGACTGGCCGCGCGCTTTTCCGGTCCCGCCCCAGACATCCGGCCGGAACCGTCGGTTTGGCAGCAGTTATCCGCCAAGCTGATGCATCTGGCGCTTTATGCACTGATGATCGTCATGCCGTTGAGCGGTTGGTTATTGCTCAGTGCATCCGGAAAACCAATCCCGTTCTTCGGCCTGGAACTCCCCGCGCTCATCAGTGAGAATAAGGACCTCGCCAAGACGATCAAGGAAATCCATGAGTTTATCGGCACGACAGGGTATTACCTCATCGGCCTGCATGCGGCGGCGGCCTTGTATCATCACTATATCAAGCACGACAACACGCTGACTCGAATACTCCCCGATCGGAAATAAATCTGCCCTTTGCTCAGCAAGAAATAACGGACATGATCTTCTCCGCACTCTCCCAATCCGAACGTTACGCCGCCCTGCATCCGCTATTCCCGCGCGCGTTTGAATATATCCGCAACACCGACTTGTACTCGCTCGCGCCGGGGCGTTACAACATCATCGGTGATGATCTGATCGCCATCGTGGAGCGGGTGCCGGGCAAGACAAAAGAGATGGCACGGCTCGAAGCGCATCGAAAATATATCGACATCCAGCTGGTGCTGGAGGGTGATGAGCAGATGGGCTGGAAGCCGCTGGCGGATTGCTACAACCCGGTGAGTGAGCACAGCATGGAGAAGGACATCCGCTTCTTCCACGATGCACCTGCGTCGTGGATCGCCACACCGCCCGACCATTTCTGCATCTTCTTCCCGGAGGATGCGCATGCGCCTTTGGTTTCAACGGGGGAGATTCGCAAGGTGATCTTTAAGGTAGCGGTGAATTCCGTTTAGGGAATAAGTGATTTATTGCCGCTGCAAACACAGCCCACAAAATTATTTGTGTTGCTTGCCGCTTATCTTGCGCATCAATTCCATGGCTTCCTTTGGGCTAAGCTCACTCGCCTTTGACTTCCTGAAAAACAGCCACAGTATCGCGCCGTTGAACAGCACAAATATCACTTCCTCGTAAAGTATAGGCGTGATGATAGTGAGCATTGGACCCGCTGAAAAAATGAAGTAGAACCCCTGGAAGGTCGGTATTACCGCTTTGGTGACCGCAAAGACATCTTCAAATGGCGGGAACAACAGGATCACTGTCAGATTGACCGCGACCGTCAGCAAGATGGCATTTTGATAATTGAAATGGCGCTTGGGATCAGCAGCCTGCTTGGTATCGCGCAACAGCAGCCAGGCAATGCCAACGTTCACCAGCAAGACCACCATTTCGAGGAACAGCACATCCGTGTTGACAACTTCATTACTGCTTTGTGCAAACACAAAATTAAAACCCGCAAAGACGAGTGCATTGGCACCGGTGACCGATAACGAATCATAGGGTGGAAACAGCAAGAGAAAAACGATATTGAACAAGCCAACCCATAACGTGATCTTCTGTTTTCGGTTCACGCCAATCCTCCTGTAAGCGTTGTGCGAAGCAATGGTACTTCCAATTCACCGCCCAAACAAACGCCGGCTAGGCGGTGGTGTCAAAGGCGACGTCACCCTCAGCGACTGCGTCTCCAAAATTCAGATTCACGAAGTCGAACAATTCTTTATCCAGCAAGTGGGAAGGTTTGATGTTCTGCATGGCGGTGAAAATCGTTTGTGTGCGCCCCGGATACTGCCGCTCCCACTGCGTGAGCATTTCCTTGATGTTCTGGCGTTGCAGATTTTCCTGCGAGCCGCACAAATTGCACGGGATGATGGGAAATTCCATGCCGCGCGCGTAGCGGGCAATGTCCTTCTCGGCGCAATAAGCCAGCGGGCGAATCACAATATGGTCACCCTTGTCGGTGACCAGTTTGGGCGGCATAGCCTTGAGTTTGCCGCCGAAGAACATGTTGAGGAACAGCGTCTCGATCATGTCGTCGCGGTGGTGTCCCAGCGCGATCTTGTTCGCTCCAAGTTCATTTGCAACACGATAGATGATACCGCGCCGCAGGCGCGAGCACAGCGAACAGGTGGTTTTACCCTCGGGAATCTTCTCTTTGACGATGGAATAAGTATCTTGATTCTCGATGTGAAAATCCACACCGATGCTCTTCATATAATTCGGCAACACATCGGCAGGAAAACCCGGCTGCTTCTGGTCAAGGTTCATCGCCACGATTTTGAAATCAATCGGCGCACGCTTGCGCAGCGTGAGCAGAATATCCAGCAACGTGTAGGAATCCTTGCCGCCGCTCAGGCACACCATCACGGTGTCGCCATCCCCGATCATGTTGAAATCGGCGATGGCCTTGCCGGCCATGTGCTCCAGCCGCCCTTTGAGGCGGTTGAAGTTGGTGGAGTGATGCTCGAAATGGATGGGTTGCGTGATGTCGTTCATATTTGTGAAATAGTTAAAATCAAAACAATTCACCACAGAGGCACAGAGTACGGCAAACCCAGAACCAAACTGTAGTTGCTATTATTTTGTTTTCTCTGTGTCTCGGTGTCTCTGTGGTGAGATTTTGTTGTTAAATGTTAATACTCCGTCCGCCATCCACTGTGATGACCTGTCCGGTGATGTACGGAGCATCGTGTAATAGAAATTGCACCGCCTTGGCGATGTCGTCCGGTTCGCCTTCGCGCTTGAGCAGCGTATGCGCAACGATCTTGCGGCGCTGTTCGTCGTTCTGCCAAGCTTCACCTTCCGGCCACATGATGACTCCAGGCGCGACTGCATTAACGCGCACCTGTGGTGCCAGCTCTTGTGCCAATCCTTTGGTCAGCGCGACCAGCCCGGACTTGGCCACGCTATATAGCAGATGTCCATGCATCGGGCGTTCGGCGTGGATGTCGGCGATGTTGATGATGCAGCCATGGCAACGGCGTAGTTCGTCTGCTGCCGCTTGAGCAAGAAACAGCGGCGCTTTCAAATTGGTTCCGATCAAGTCCATCCATTGAGCTTCATTCACCTCTGCCAACGGCGTGGCATAGAAACTCGATGCATTGTTGACCAGCGCATCCAGACGGCCAAAATGTTGCGTCGCCTCCATGACCATCGCTTTCAATGCGGCAATGTCGAGCAGATCGGCCTGAACACAGAAGGCGGAGTCTTCACGCAGTTCGTTCAGTTCAGCGCGCAAGGCGAGTGCTTCATGCAACGCACTGCGATAGTGAATGACAACGTTCGCACCCGCCGCGTGCAAACGGCGGCAGATTGCCGCACCGACGCGTTTCGCACCGCCTGTCACCAACACCGTTTTGCCTTGCATCGCGCTCTCCACTACACTTCGTTACCTTGCGAATTATACCCGACCATGTCCGCCAGCCTGCCCACCCCCGCTCCCGAAGCCCTAGTCCACAGCGCGAAGCTGTGCGAACTCATCCGCCAGGACATTGCCGTACAAGGAGGTTGGATACCATTCTCGCGCTTCATGGAGCTGGCTCTATACGCACCCGGGCTTGGCTATTACACCGCAGGCTCACGCAAATTCGGCGAGGCGGGTGACTTTATCACCGCACCGGAATTCTCTACTTTGTTCGGCCGCACCGTAGCGCGGCAACTGGTGGAGGTAATGCAGGCCAGCACCCCGCACATCCTTGAGCTCGGTGCGGGCAGCGGCAAGCTGGCATTGGACATCCTCGGCGAACTGGAGAGGCGGGACGCATTGCCGGAAAGTTATTCGATACTCGAAGTTAGCGCCGATCTGCGCGAGCGCCAGCAAACGCTGCTGCGTGAAAAATTGCCGCATCTCGCCGCACGCTTGCATTGGCTGGATGCGTTGCCGGAGACCATCTCCGGCGCGGTTATCGGCAACGAGGTGCTGGACGCGTTGCCGGTGCATCTGCTGTATTGGCGACCACCCCCCTCTCCCTCTGGGAGAGGGGCTGGTGGGGGTGAGGGAACGCATGGAAAAAGTAGTTCCTACGAAGATAGCCCCCTCACCCTAACCCTCTCCCAGAGGGAGAGGGGACAAGAAATTGTAGAACGTGGCGTGTCCCTGGATGGCGAACGATTCATCTGGCAGGATCGCCTGCCGGAAAACCCTGCCCTGCTCGGCATCGCGAAAAGCATCAACGTGCCGGACGATTACCTGAGCGAAGTCTCGCTTTCAGCACGCGGCCTCATCGCCAGCCTGTGCCAACGCATGGACAAGGGTGCGCTGCTGTTTATCGATTACGGTTTTGGCGCGAGCGAGTATTACCATCCGCAGCGCGCACGCGGCACGCTGATGTGCCATTACCGCCACCACGCGCATGACGATCCATTCTATTTACCGGGCCTGCAGGACATCACTGCGCATGTGGATTTCACCGCCATCGCGGAAGTGGCCATCGACCATGGCGCGCACTTTCTGGGCTACACCTCGCAGGCGCACTTTCTGCTTAACAACGGTGTGGCGGATTTTCTCGGTGATATCTCGCCGGAAGATGTGAAGGCCTATGCGCCGCTTTCCGCACAACTGCAAAAACTCACCAGCCCGGCGGAGATGGGCGAACTGTTCAAGGTGATCGCGCTGGGCAAGGGAATGGATCAACCGCTGGCGGGGTTTTTGCGCGGCGATTTGTCGCGCCTGTTGTGATCGCCTCGAGCCCCAGGTTCAAAACATGTCGCACATCCACAGCTTCAAGCCGGTCAGCAATAAAAATGCAAGGGTGCTGATCCTGGGCAGCATGCCCGGCAAGAAATCGCTGGAACAACACCAGTACTACGCCCATCCATCGAATGTCTTTTGGAAAATCATGGGTGAGCTGGTTGGCGCGCAGCCATCTCTTCCCTACGAAGAAAAACTCCGCCTTCTGCAATCTTCCGGCATCGCAGTATGGGATGTGCTTGCCTCGTGCGTGCGCAAAAGCAGTTTGGATTCCCATATCAGAAAAGAAACCGCGAACGACTTTGCGTCATTCTTCGCGCAGCATCCGCAGGTCACCCAAGTATGCTTCAACGGCAGCAAGGCCGAGCAATGCTTCAGAAAGTTCGTACAAGAAAAACAAGCATTACCGCCGCTCCAGTTTCATCGACTGCCTTCGACCAGTCCGGCCCATGCAGGAATGCGCTATGAGGACAAACTGCAAGCATGGAGGGCAGTTATAAACCCTTGACGACCTGCTCCACCGCCACGATGCGCGCTTCACGCACTTTATCGGCGATCAGGTTCTTGTCCGGGCACGCCCGCGCGATCTCGCCCGCGTTCACCGCCTGCGCCGCTTGTGCGCAACGCAACAGATAAGCAGTTTGTGGATAGATGTCGTTCTCATGTCCGGTGCGTCCGCGCGCATCGGATTCGCAAGCTTGCAGGATGAGCGGGAAGCGTTCCGGTTTGCGCCACAGATCGCAGCTATCAAACAGCTTCACGATGGTGTCGGCGCGCAGTTCTTTGGCGCGATGGATGTTGCCGTGATGCTTCGCCACCAGCAGCGCCAAGTCGCGGCTCTCGCCCGGCACACGCAGCCGTTCGCACAGTCCCTGCAGTAATTTCACACTGCGCATCTCGTGGCCGATATGGCGCGGCAGAATGTCGGCAGGCGTATTGCCTTTGCCGAGGTCATGCCCCAGCGCAGCGAAGCGCACCTCCAATGAGTAGCCGTGCTTTGCCGTGTCGTCCAGCACCAGCATGGCGTGGATGCCGCAGTCGATTTCGGGATGGTAGTGTGCCGTCTGTTTCACACCAAACAAGGCGTCTACTTCCGGCAATATCTTTTTCAGCGCACCGCACTCGCGCAACGTAGTGAAGAAATGCGACGGCTGCTTTTCCATCAGGCCGCGCGCTAGTTCCTGCCACACGCGCTCGGCGACCAGCGCATCCACTTCGCCGTTGTCCACCATTGACCGCATCAGCGCCAAAGTCTCCGGCGCGATGGAGAAACCGAAGCGGGCGACAAAGCGCGCCGCGCGCAGGATGCGCACCGGGTCTTCGGCGAATGCATCGCTCACATGGCGCAGCACACCGGCTTTCAAATCGGCCCGCCCGCCGTGGGGATCGATGAGATTGCCGTCGGCGTCCTGAGCGATGGCATTGATGGTGAAGTCGCGACGCAGCAAATCCTGCTCCAGTGTCACCCCGGGCGCGGCATATACGGTGAAGCCCTTGTAGCCCTGCGCCACCTTGCGCTCTGTGCGCGCCAGCGCATATTCCTCATGGGTAGCTGGATGCAGAAACACCGGAAAATCGTTGCCCACCGGCTTGAAGCCGCGCGCCACCATCTGTTCCGGCGTGCTGCCGACGACCACCCAGTCGTGATCCTGCACCGGCAAGCCGAGCAGTTGGTCGCGCACTGCGCCGCCGACACAATAGGCCTTGAGGCCGTCACATTGCATCATGTTTTGCCTGCGGGATGGGCATTGATCTGGCTTCGATGACACCGAGCCGTTGTTTGAGCGATTGCGACGGTTGTCCAAACAGCTTGGAATAATAGATGGTATTGCTCATCACTTTCTTCACATAGTCGCGCGTCTCGTCGAACGGAATCGTCTCGACGTAAATGGCCCCTTCCAGTGATTGCAAGCCGCGCCATAGCCGCGCCCTGGTGGGTCCCGCGTTATAGGCAGCGGAAGCCAGTACCGGGTTATCGTCGAACATGTTAAACACATTTTTCATGTAATACGTGCCCAGCCTGAGATTCACATCCAACTGGTGGATGAGTCCTTTACGGTAACCCTTGATGCCGATGCGGCGCGCCGCCCAGCGCGCCGTCTCCGGCATGATTTGCATCAAACCCGCTGCACCGACATCAGACCTGGCCTGTTTGGTGAAGCGACTCTCCTGGCGCATCAATCCATAGACCCAAGCCTCTTCCAGATTATGTTCGCGGATAGGCGATTGCAACGCCTCGCGGTAGGGTGCGGGATAGCGCAGATTGAAGTCATGCAATTCGACGGTACGGATGGCCGCATTGATCGAACGGTCATACATTTCATTGCGACGCGCCATTTCGGCGGCCACCAATAACTCGCGGTCACTCAAACCGCGCAGCGCCCAGTCCCACTCTTTGGCGGCTTCCACACGCAGCCCTAAACGGTACAATATCAGCGTGCGCTGCATTTCCGGCCGCGCCTGCATTGCCTCCACCTCCTCGGTGTTCGGCTGAAAACTGACCGAAACCATTCCCGCCCCCGGCGCGGCGCCCAATTCTTCGGCAGCAAGTTGCCCGTAGTAGTTATATTCGCGGCTGAGCGGTGCGAACAGCACTTCCGCATCCACCTCACGCCCAAGCTCCTTTAGCGCGCGCGCCTTCCAATAGCGCCATGTGCCTTCGTTCTGCTGCTGCGGAGTCATCGCGGTGATGCTCACCCACATCTCATGCCAGTTCTGCGCACGCATTGCGGCACGCGTGCGCCATGCTAATTGCTGTTCGGTGAGCACACTCTCTCCGGCCGCCGCATACCATTCCAGCGCGCGTGCATCGTGTTCATGTGCTGCTGCATATGCCAGCCATGTGTAGAAATATTGCCGTTCAGTTTCGGAGAAATTCGCGGCAATCCTCTGCCATTGCGCATGGGCAATATTGACCGATTGTCTGGCCAGTCTTTGCAAGGCGAACAAGGCCACTCTGCGCCGGCCATTCCCCGCCGGTGAAAATGAGGTCTTGCTCAAGTAGCGTTGCGGATTCCTCGCCGCCGCGCTCAACTCGGTGTCAGACAATTTCTCTTCACCGGGCAACTGCCTGATCAATTTTTTTGCAAATGCCGTGTTGCCCGCTTCCAGCGCCACTTGAACGCGTTGCAGCACGTCTTGCGTGGTAATGATGTCGCTTTTGCGGGCAGCATCAAACAACCCCTTGCAACTTTCGGCCTGCTCAGTGCCGACCAGCCACAGCTTGCGCACCTCGTGCAATGCGGCATCTTCATCCGTTTTGCGCTGCCATTGCAAAGCATAGCAAGTCAATTCCGCGTCGGTATTGATGAGGTTCGGATATTCTCCGGCAAACTCTTCCCAGCGTTGTTTTTTTGCCATCAACTTGAGCCACTCGCCCCGGAACTGGTCGATGACCGGCGTGTCTTCTTCGCGTGCCAGGAACGCCCTGATCGGTGCGCTATCCTTATCCTCCCAACGCATGCGCAACTGGTAGTAAGTGATGTAGGGCTCCAGCGGGGTATCTTTCAAACGCGCGGACAGACTGGCCAGGCGCGCACTGTTTCCGACACGAAACGCTTCGCGCGCGGCCATAAAATCAGCATCCGGATCCGCCCGGGACACAGATGGGATTAGCAGCAGAACGAACAAGAAAAACTTCATGGAACGAACTTCAGGATAGAACGCGGGAAAGGATAACACAGCACGCATTGCGCCAAGTTCGGCAAATACCCCCGGAGCGGCTCCGCTAGCGGAAAGTTTAATGAGGGGGAGCTTAAAAATGGTGCGCTCGGCGGGAGTCGAACCCACGACCCTTGGCTTCGGAAACCAATACTCTATCCAGCTGAGCTACGAGCGCGTTTTGAAGAGGTGCGGAGAATAGCGGCTTTTGGCCGCGCAGTCCAACCGCGATCAGTTCGGAACGCAGCCCAGATTCTGCGCGTGGCACCCACAAGAACGCTGGTTATAAGGTCATCTTGACCTATATCAAAATAATTTACCCTTGTCTGCTATATCCTGAGCCCCCGCGAATTAACTTGCTTGGCATCAATGGCGCTTTCTGATTACATCCTTACTTTCGGCCAATACATGGTGCGGCAGCATGGCGAGCGTGTGCACAAGATCGCGCTCGATGCAGGTCTTACCTGTCCCAACCGCGATGGTTCCAAGGGGATAGGCGGATGCACTTTCTGCAACAATGACTCGTTCAGCCCGAACGGGCGCACCCCGCTTTCGCTTTCCGAGCAAATCAGAAGCGGCAAACGCTCCATCGGCAAGGGCACCAAGGCGCTCCGCTTCCTTGCCTATTTTCAGGCCTATACCAACACCTACGCCGATGTCGCAAAACTGTCAGCGCTCTATGAAGAGGCATTGTCCGAACCGGATATGGCAGGCTTGTCCATCGGTACCCGCCCGGACTGCGTTCCCGATTCGGTACTGGATTTGCTGGTGGATTATCAACGGCGCGGGCTGGTGGTGTGGCTGGAACTCGGACTGCAATCGGCATTTGACGAGACACTCAAGCGGGTGAACCGCGGTCATGGACTGAAGGAGTATGAGAAAACGGTCATCGCCGCTAGAGAACGCGGTATTCCGGTATGCACCCACCTGATCATCGGTCTGCCCGGCGAAACGGAGCGCCATTACCACGCCTCGCTGGATACCGTGCTGGCCTTGGGCACTGACGGTCTTAAATTACATCCTTTGCATGTGGTCAAAAATACCGTGCTGGCCGCCGAGTGGCGGCGCGGCGAATATCAGCCACTGGAAATAGCCGACTACATCCGCATCGCGGCCGATCTGATCGAGCGCACACCAGCCCATATCGTTTACCATCGCGTCACCGGCACTGCCTCAAAAGACATCCTGCTGGCTCCTTCCTGGTGTTCGCAAAAGTGGAATATTCTGAACGGGATCGAGTCGGAGCTGAAACAGCGCGGCCATCGCCAAGGCGTGTTTGCCGGCCTGCCGCCCGATCTGGAGAAAATCCCTTATGCCGCCTGAATACAAACTGGAGCTGGTCTGCCCGGCAGGCAGTCTGCCGGCGCTGAAAGTCGCCGTGGACAACGGTGCGGACTGTGTCTATCTCGGTTTCCGCGATGACACCAACGCGCGTAACTTCACCGGGTTGAATTTCGATGCAGCGAATGCGCGTACCGGTATCGAATATGCGCACGCAAAAGGTGCGCAAGTCTATTTGGCGCTCAATACCTATCCCCAGGCTCAAGGCTGGGAGCGCTGGAAGAAGGCGATCGACCAAGCCGCCGATCTCGGCATGGATGCGATCATCCTGGCCGATCCCGGCCTTATGCAATACGCGATGAAGACCCACCCCCGGCTGCACCTGCATCTTTCGGTGCAGGGTTCCGCCACCAATTACGAGGCGATCAATTTCTATCATGAGCATTTTGGCATCCGCCGCGCGGTGTTGCCGCGCGTGTTGTCATTTGCCCAGGTTGAGGAACTGGCCGCCGGAACACCGGTGGAGCTTGAGCTATTCGGCTTCGGTGGGCTGTGCGTCATGGTTGAAGGGCGTTGCTCCCTTTCCTCCTATGTCACCGGCGAGTCCCCCAATAACTGCGGCGTATGCTCGCCACCCAAAGCAGTGCGCTGGCAGAAAACCAGCAAGGGCTTGGAATCGCGCCTCAATGGCGTGCTCATCGACCGTTACGCCGATGATGAAAATGCCGGCTACCCAACCCTGTGCAAGGGGCGCTTCGAGGTGGAAGGAGAAACCTACTACGCCATGGAAGAGCCAACCAGCCTGAACACATTGGAACTGCTGCCGGAACTGCTGCGCATCAAAGTGCGCGGCCTCAAGATCGAAGGCCGCCAAAGAAGTCCGGCCTATGTGGCGCAAGTCACCCGTGTCTGGCGCGAGGCGATAGACCAGTGCATGAAAAACCCCGCAGGGTTTTCCGTCAAACCCAACTGGACGGCCGAGCTGGGCAAAATCTCCGAAGGCCAGCAACAAACCCTGGGCGCTTATAACCGGCCATGGAAATGAAACTTGCACTCGGCCCCGTTCTTTACTACTGGACGCAGCAAAAACTGCAAAAGTTCTATGAAGAAGTCGCCGCTGCCCCGGTAGATATTGTTTATCTCGGAGAAACAGTCTGCTCGCGGCGCCATATCATGCGTCTGGCAGACTGGCTGGAAGTGGCAAAAATGCTTGCCGCCACCGGCAAAACAGTGGTCCTATCCACGCTGACATTGATCGAGTCCGAGTCCGACCTGAAGTCGCTGCGCAGAATTACGGAAAACAACGATTTCCGGGTGGAAGCCAATGATATGGGAGCCGTGCACCGTCTGGCGGGCCGTATGCCTTTCATTGCAGGACCTTACCTCAATATTTACAACCCGCAGACTTTGAATCTGCTTGCGTCTCTCGGCGCCCGGCGCTGGGTTATGCCGGTGGAGATGTCGCTTGAAGCGCTACAGCCGCTGCAGCAAGTGCGGCCGGCGGGAATGGAAACGGAAGTGTTCTCCTACGGCAGGTTGCCGCTGGCTTTTTCTTCGCGCTGTTTCACCGCACGTTTTCACAATCTGCCCAAAGACGATTGCCGCTTCCTTTGCATCGACGATCCCGACGGCAAGACCATGCGCACCCGAGAAGGCAAACCGTTCCTGGTGATCAATGGCACCCAGACCCAATCCGCGCTGGTGTACAACCTGCTCGGCGATCTGGACTCCCTCCGCAATGCCGGTGTAGATGTGCTGCGCATCAGCCCGCAATCCGAACATACAGTTGAAATTATCCGCCTGTTCCGCAACAGCATGGCACAGCGTATAAGCCCCGAAATTGCCATGCAACAAATGCAAAGCGTGATGCCGGAGACGGCCTGCAACGGCTATTGGCACGGACGACCGGGGATGGAGCAAATGTTCCTCACCAGCGCCGTGCAACATGAATGAGTCAACGCGACAGTCGAAAGAGATTATTATTGCAGCACCAAAATTGAATACCTGAAAGGATGCCAAAGCGGCAATCGACATGAATCATCAACCCTTCACTCTTCCCAAGCCGGTCGGCAATATCCTGTCCATCCTGCCGGGATATCCGCAGACCATGCTGTTTGTCCATGCAGTCAATCTGGTGCTGGGGAACACCCTGCGCTCGGAAGTAATGCAACCCCTGCAGGGCAAACTCATCAGCATTCAGGTGACCGATGCCGGGGTGGCGTTTTATTTTACCCTCGGCCGCAACGGCATGGTCGCCTGCCGACGCACCCGGGAGCCGGAGTTGACCATCAGCGCCAGTGCCTATGATTTTCTGATGCTGGCTCTGCGCAAGGAAGATCCGGATACACTGTTTTTCAGCCGCCGCCTGTGCATGGAAGGCGACACCGAACTTGGCCTGCTGGTGAAAAACACTCTGGATGCGCTGGAACTGCCGCCTCTCGATTTAAGGTTGTTATCCCCGCCCAGAATTCTCGCTGAAATCAGGACACGGTTGCTGGGCTAACGGTCATGGTGTCAGCGACGTTCATTATCCAGAATGGTGCTGGCCGCATGACCGTTAGCGATGGTTTATTGTAGCCACACTTTCCCTCCAGACTTCGCCATGCCATTTACCAACCCGGCTCCTGATGAGATCTGTCGTTTGTTGCGCGAGGTGCATACCATTGCCGTGGTCGGACTGTCGCCCAACCCGTCGCGCCCCAGCTTTCGTGTGGCGCAGGCATTAAAGAGCTTCGGCTACCGCATCATTCCCGTACGACCTTTGGTGGTGGAAGTGCTCGGAGAAAAGGCCTATCCCGATCTGGAAAGCCTGCCCGAAGCACCTGACATCGTGGATGTGTTCCGCGCCCCGCAGTATATGCCTGCCATCGTGGATAGCTGCATCAAGCTGGGCATTAAAAGGCTGTGGCTGCAAGAGGGTGTGGTGCATGAGGAAGCCGCACTGCGCGCGCAGCAGGCAGGAATCACCGTGGTGATGGATCGCTGCATGTTCCGCGACCATACCCAGCTATGCCGATGAACACCGTATAATTGCCGCATCCAACCGAAATGGCTGAGCCATGTCCCTGAAATTTACCAAGATGCACGGTGCAGGAAACGATTTCGTGGTGCTCGATGGCGTGCGCCAGCCAATCGCTTTATCGCCGGAGCAGATTCGCTTCATCGCCGACCGTCATTTTGGCATTGGCTGCGACCAGGTCTTGCTGGTGGAAAAGACGCAGCGTGACGATGCCGACTTCCGTTATCGCATCTTCAACGCCGACGGTGGCGAAGTGGAACAGTGTGGCAACGGTGCACGCTGCTTTATGCGCTTTGTGCACGACCAGGGTCTGACCAGCAAGCGCGAGTTCGTGGTTGAAACCAGGAGCGGGCTGATCTCGCCGCGTCTGGAAGACGATGGCCGCGTCACCGTCAATATGGGTGCGCCGATTTTTGACCCATCGCAGATCCCTTTCGTCAGCGACAGCCATGAAGTGCTCCAGCCGCTGCAACTTGGAAATGAAGTTGCGCAGATCACCGCCGTCTCCATGGGCAATCCGCACGCGGTGCAGGTAGTGGGCGACATTGAAGCCGCGCCTGTCACAACACAGGGTCCGCTGATCGAACGCCATCCGCGCTTTCCCAGGCGCGTGAACGCGGGCTATATGCAGGTCGTGGATCGCGAACATATCAAGCTGCGCGTGTTTGAGCGCGGCGCGGGCGAAACTTTGTCCTGCGGAACGGGTGCCTGCGCCGCCGTGGTCGCCGGCATCCGGCTAGACCTGCTGGATGCCACGGTACATGTCGCCACGCGCGGCGGCACGCTCACCATCTCTTGGGCAGGCGGGCGTTCGCCGGTGCTGATGACCGGCCCGGCCATCACGGTGTTCGAGGGCGAGATCAATTTGTAAGAGGAAAATGATGAAAGCTGAAGACGTCGCACAATATTTGCAGGACAACCCGCAGTTCTTCGAAGACCATACCGAGCTGTTGTCGCAGATCAATCTGCCGCATCCGCACGGCGGGCGCACCATTTCTCTCTCCGAACGCCAACTGCTCACTTTGCGCGAGCGCGTTAAAGAGCTGGAGAAGAAGCTGCACGAGTTGCTTGAGTTCGCCAAAGAAAATGATGCGCTGCAATACAAAGTGCATCAGTTCAACTGCGCGCTGTTCGGCCCGCACGACCGCTCCACATTGCAAAGCCTGATTGTGCATAACCTGCGCGACATCTTCGCCGTCCCGCATGTTGCATTGCATCTGTGGAAAGATGAACCGCCCAGCGCCGATGTGCTGGCCTTTGCCGACCAATACCAGCAACCGGTCTGTACCCATCACGCGGTACACGACACCTTGCCCTGGTTCGGCGAGGCTGGTACACATCTGCGTTCGTTCGCCTATTTGCCCCTGCGTGCGCACGGGCAGACCATCGGTCTGCTCATCCTCGCCAGTGAAGACAAACAGCGTTTCTATCCGGAAATGGGCACGCTGTTTCTGCAACGCATCGCGGAGACATTGGGCAGCGCATTTAACCTCCACGTGTGATGCTTGAGGCTGCCGAACAGATTCCCGCCATACTGCAAGGCTATCTCGCCTACCTGCGCAACGAGAGAAATTATTCTCCGCTGACTGCCGAGAACTACGCACGCGACATCCGCCGTCTGTTCGCGCTCGCCGGAACAACTCCGCTGCCCGACCTCAAGAGCCACCACATCCGCCGCTTTGTCGCACAGTTGCACAGCGGCGGNNTATTCTTCCGGTCTGCGTTTGGCGGAACTGGTGAGCCTTGATCCTGTCGATATGGATTTTGCCGATGCTTCGGTGCGCGTCACCGGCAAAGGCAACAAGACGCGCATCGTGCCGCTGGGCAGCCATGCCATTTCAGCATTGCAGGCATGGCTGGCAGTGCGCGAACAGATCGCCAAGCCTGACGTGACTGCACTGTTCGTCGGCAAGAATGGCAAACGCATCAGTCCGCGCACGGTGCAACTGCACCTGCGGCAACGCGGCATCACTCAAGGCATCGCCAGCGGCGTGCATCCGCATCTGCTGCGTCACTCCTTTGCCACACACGTCCTGCAATCCTCCGGTGACCTGCGCGCAGTACAGGAGATGCTGGGCCACGCCAGCATCTCCACCACGCAGGTATATACCCACCTTGATTTTCAATACCTCTCCAAAATCTACGACGGTGCGCATCCGCGTGCCAAGAAAAAACCGTGACCAGTCCAAAACCAAAGTTCCATTCGACACCGCACCGCCCATCACAAGGCGGCAAAGATTTTCGCAACCGAGTGAGGCGCAACAAACCGCAAGGCGATACCCCTGTGCCGCAAAGCGCACCGCGTATCGGGGCCGCATCGGCAAACCCCGGCATTATCCTTAAAGCAGGTCGCGAGAAATCTTTGCAGCGCCGCCACCTGTGGATATTCTCCGGCGCAGTCGAATGTATCGACGGTGCTCCTGCCAGCGGCGACACACTTCCGGTTCGCGATGCAGTCGGGAATTTTCTGGCATGGGCGGCCTATAACGCCGACTCGCAGATCACCGCCCGGGTGTGGTCGTGGCGCGAAGAAGAGGTCATCGACAAAGCGTTCTTCCGCAGTCGCATCGCCAACGCATTGGCAGCCCGCCGCACTCTCGGCCTGCTCACCTCGTCCATCCCCTCACTCCAACCCTCTTCCGTGGGGAGAGGGAGCTGTCACGGGGCCGGGGGTGAGGGAACGCGCATCATCCATGCCGAATCCGACGGCCTGCCCGGCCTCATCGTGGACCAATACGGCGATGTGCTGGTGATGCAACTGGGCAGTGCGGGCCCTGAACATTGGCGCGAGACCTTGGCCGACATTCTGCAAGAACTGTGTGCGCCGGTTTGCCTCTATGAGCGCTCCGATTCCGACGGGCGCGCACTGGAAGGATTGCCACAACGCAACGGCGTAGTGCGCGGTAAGTTGCCGGACAAGATCGAAGTGACGGAACACGGTCTGCGCTTCGCGGTGGATGTGGCGGCGGGACAGAAGACCGGCTTCTATCTCGACCAGCGCGACAACCGCGCACTGACCGGCACAATGGCTGCCGACCGCGACGTGCTCAACTGCTTCTGCTACACCGGCGGTTTCTCGCTCTATGCATTGCGCGGTGGCGCGAAATCGGTGCTATCCATCGACTCCTCGCAAGAAGCCTTGCAACTGGCACAGGCCAATGTGGAATTGAACGGACTCGATGGGTCGCGTGCTGAATGGCAATGCGCCGACGTGTTCGAAGCTCTGCGCAAACTGCGCGACCAGAACCGGAAGTTCGACCTTATCGTACTCGACCCGCCCAAGTTCGCCCCCACTGCTGCCTTCGCCGAAAAAGCCGCGCGCGCGTACAAGGACATCAACTTGCTCGGCTTCAAATTGCTGCGTCCGGGCGGTTTGCTGTTCACCTACTCCTGCTCCGGCGGCATCAGCGACGATCTGTTCCAAAAGATCATCGCGGGCGCGGCGCTGGATGCCGGCGTCGATGCGCAAATCGTGAAGAAACTGCACGCAGCACCGGATCATCCGGTGTTGCTGAGTTTCCCCGAGGGGGCGTATTTGAAGGGGTTGGTGTTGCGGGTTGTCTAATGCAAACTCACAAAGGGCTTGAACCCCAGTTTTGAAGACAGTTTCGCGGCAGCCGCACGGGCCTCATCCGCATTCGTATAAGGCCCAAGATGCACTCGGGTCAATCCACCCTTTTCATTCAGTGAGAACTGCCTGCCGTTATCTCCAAGAACGGCGCGCATCTTGCCCAGAAAACTTTCAGCTCCCTGTCTGGCTTTGAACGCACCGAGTTGCAGGAAGACTTTACCCGTGGCTGCACCGGCAGTTTCAACCGGGATGGAAGGTGCGGCAGCAATCGGCTCCACCTTGATGGCAGGCGTTTCCACCGCGGCAGTGACTGGCGCATTGCCATCGACAGCGATGCTCTCGACTTCGACTTCCGCGCTGCCATTGTTGATATAGCCGAGTTTGTACGCCGCAACATAAGAGAGGTCCATGATGCGGTCATGCAGGAACGGACCGCGATCATTTACGCGCACGACAACCGATTTGCCCGTCGCCACGCTGGTGACGCGCGCATAGCTGGGAATCGGCAGCGTGGGGTGCGCGGCGGTCATGCCGTACATGTTGTACACCTCGCCGATGGAGGTGCGCTGACCGTGGAATTTCTTGCCGTACCAGGAAGCGATGCCGCGCTCTTTGTAGTTACCCGTTGCGCCAAGCGGGACGTATTTTTTTCCTAAGGCTGAATATTCGCGATTGGCGTAGCGATGCAACGGCTCGGACCTGGGTACGGCATCTGGAATGGAGTCCAGGTTCGCCGGGGCATCTGCGCCGGGACCGTCACCCGCCAAGTAGCCGCCGCCCGTCGTGGCGGATGTCGGT